>Ga0081455_10003378_pt1 | contig 18397 bp, 16 predicted proteins | sample TabmetS3T2R1_FD_70207 | JGI IMG/M metagenome (GOLD analysis project Ga0081455, IMG submission 70207) | Tabebuia heterophylla rhizosphere microbial communities from the University of Puerto Rico - S3T2R1 | ecosystem: Host-associated > Plants > Roots > Rhizosphere ... | reverse complement strand
TCGCGGGGTCGGTTTGCTCGACACGCAACACGATCGTTTGCGGCAGCTCGACGCTGATCACGCGATCATTGAAGAGCACCGAACGGATGCCGCTCAGACCTTCCTTCAGGTATCCGGCGACCTCGCCGAGCTCCTCTTCGGTGAGCGCGAACTGCTCATACGATTGCCCATCCATGAAGTGATACCCGTCGGCGTCGCTGTACAGGTATTGCACCGGTCGCAGCTCCACCTGCGGCATGAGCGAGCGATCGGGAGGACGGTCAAGCTCGGTGCACACTTGGTCGCCTACGATTCATCCTCACCACACTATGGCATCTGTAAACATAAGGGCGCATATCGGGTGACGCGTATGAATACGGACTGCAGTCTCTAGACTTCCATGCGGCGTAGCGGTGATCACTCGCTCCCCTATTGTCGTGCATTCGTTCCCGAGAACCGCAGCGGCAGAATGCCCGGCGGTACGACGCGGGAGACTGGACAGACGTCAGCCGCTACCGCCTGGGATGTGGTTGAGCAGTCCGAGGACCCCTGGGTCGGTTCTACTTCACGTAGAGGTCTGCGTTCGCGCCGACGTGTCACATGTCATCGTTGGTCAATCCGTGTCTGCGCGGACTGCTCAAGCTGGTGGCGGGCGACACTGCCGCCGACACCTACCCCCAACCTAGGGCCGTCAGCGGAGGGAACTGGCATGCTGATGCTGTGACCTGCAAAGTCCGTCTGTCCGCTGCTGGTGTCCACCTGTTCGACCGTATTTCAGGGCTGAACGTACTGCTGGACGAGGTGGATGTGCCCGCAGAGCAGGTTTCGTGTGCGCCCCGGTACTTGTCGGTTGCGCTGACGAATACCTGTGAGCTTCGCTGTACGTACTGCTACGCGCCCAAGTACCCCGCATCGCTCGATGTGGACCGCTTGGTCGGCTGGGCGGTCGAGCTGGACGGCGCTGGGTGCCTCGGTCTTGGCTTCGGTGGCGGAGAGCCCACTGCTCACCCGCGGTTCGCTGAGGTCTGTGCTCGGATTGCCGCGTCGACGTCCATGGCGGTCACCTTTACGACTCATGGGCATCGGCTTACGTCTGGACTTACCGCTGCTTTGCGAGGGTCGGTGCACTTCGCGCGTCTATCGGTCGACGGTGTTGGGGATACGTATGAGCGGCTCCGGCGTCGTCCTTTCGCGGGGGTACGTGCTGCGGCCGCGCTGCTTCGTTCGGTGTCTCCGATCGGTATCAACGCGGTCGTAAACGCTGACACTATCGGTGATCTCGATGACCTTGCCGCGTTCGCGGAGGACGTTGGAGCAGACGAGCTACTCCTTCTGCCGGAACAGCCGACTGCAGCGGTGGCCGGGATCTCGTGTACGGACGCGGCGCGCCTCACACGGTGGATACAGACTGCGAGAACGAGAGTGCGGCTCGCGATCGCACGCTCCGGGCTCGAAGGTCTGGTGCCGGCCGTGGAGGCCATCCCTGGTGAACGTCCGTTGGATGCGCACCTGCATGTCGACGCAAGAGGTATCCTGCGTCCTCATGCATACTCGTTGACGGGAACACCGATCGACGCCTCTATTCTGGAGGCCGTGCACGTCTTGCGGGGGGCGCTGTGAAAATTTGGCACAGCTACGGCTCTGAGCACTCCATGGATTTGGTCCTGATAGGCACGTTCGAGACGGTGTCCAGTGCGGAGGCGGCGATCGAGCGGATGGAGGCTTTGAAGACTCTCGCCGAAGCTGAGTGGTCCGACGACGACTGGCGGCGCCCGGACGAGCGTATGGATGACACGCTTGTTGACGAGCTTGGGAAGCTGAAGCTCTATGAGATGGGGCGGTCGGATGTCGACGTGTACGCCCTCGAGCACTCGATCGAACGTCGAGGGTCAACCGTTCGTGTCAGCACCGAGGAATCCGAAGTCCAAGGGTTTTTGAAGGTGCTAGTTCACCTGGGTGCGCGGGTCGAGGTGTTCTCGCGGCACCACTGGAATGAGGATAAGACACCGCGGACCGCAGGCGGCTGAAATGGTCATAGATCTGACCGATTTGGCTGCGTTGCCCGGTGCCGCTGACGAGAACTTTGAGGCGCTCACGCGAGCGATCGTGTCCCGCCGCTTCGGTGCGTTGGGCGCGCTTCGGGAGCGACGCCAGCAGCCGGGCGTTGAGTTCTATCTACGGGTCGAGTACGCCGGTGCACTCGGGGAGCCGGGCCGTGTGTGGGGATGGTCGTGTAAGTGGTTCATCCTCGGTCCAAACAACGAGTTGACCACCGGGCAGCGCAAACAGATCGAAGAATCTCTAGACAAAGCGGTCATACACGTCGCCGGCCTGACCGATTTCGTGCTGTGCCTTCCCCAGCGTCCAGCGAAGAAGGACGAAGAGTGGGTTGACCGTCTTGGCCCCGCGAGAGGTGTCTTGACAAAGCTGTGGGCGGCGGAGAACTTCGATGCGGAGCTAGCTGGCTTCGACGAACTCCGCTCCACTTTTTTTGGAGAGCTTGTCTTGTCCCCGGAGAAGCTTGCCACGGCACACGAGCGCTCGGTCGCCCCTATCAAGGCCCGGTGGGAACCGCTACTGCACACCACTACTCATATAGAACGCCACCTTGAGCGGACCCTCCTGCGCCCCACGTCGTTCGACTGGCTCAATGAGCACATCGACGCCATCGCCACCCGCACCGGGGCGCTTCGTGAGGCGCTGGCAGAAGTTGACGACGAGGTCGCCCGCGCGAGAGCCGAAGGGATCGCCGACGACGTGGACCGGTTTGCCGCCGAAGTGCGGGCGATCGTCAACGCCGGACGAAATCGAAGGCCAATGGAGACTCGTGAGCGTGTCGCCGACCAACAGCCTCCGACCACCTCGCCGCGCACCCTCCGCAGGCTGGTTTCGGAACTGCGCAAGCGGCGTCTGCCGGCTGCACTGGCCGTCACGGGCCTGGCCGCAGAGATACGTGAGGTGGTTCGGTGGCTACAAGACGCGCAGGCTGACGCGCAGGTCCGGCTGATCGCGGTTGTCGCGGCTGCCGGATTGGGCAAGACTCACCTTGCCGCCCAGCTGACCGCCTCGACAGATCAGCGGACAGCCGGGGTGTTCATCCAGGGCGGTCATCTGCGGGCCGGCGGGACCTTGGCTGACCTAGCGCGGAAGATACCGGGCCTTGGGATCGAGTCATTCGAGAGTCTGCTCGAAGCCCTCAACTCTGCCGGTGCGCGTGCGGGCGCGCGGATTCCCGTGGTCATCGACGGCCTGAACGAAGCCGAGCGGCCCACGGAGTGGCGGGCGCTACTCGATGAGCTGATGCCGGTACTCGACAACTACCCCTACGTGCTCGTGATCGTTACGCTTCGCGAGGCGCTTGCGGCTCGTGCAATCCCGGACACAGCGGTGACGATAGACCTCAGATGGAGTCGGTCCGAGGTTAACGACATCGTTGGCATCTACTTCGACCACTACCTGATCGAGGCTTCCGGCGCGTGGGTGCCGACCTGGATGTTCGGCAACCCGCTGTTCGTCCGCATGTACTGCCAGGCTGCGACCCCTTTGCGGCAGGAGCCGGTCGGGGTCGAGGCGCTTCCGACTTCACTCGTCGGCGTGTTCGAGTTGTACCGCCGGACCGTGATCCAGCGTCTCGCTGAAGATCCCGCTCGTGCGCCCGTGCCCGCTGACCAGATCGTCCGGCGCCTCGCCGCGCTGGGTCTGGAGATGTGGACTCGTGGGGTACGTCGGCTCCCGTCCGATGATGCGAAGGCGATCCTCGATGCGGGTGAGACCGACTGGGACGAGAGCCTGTTCCGACGTCTCGAAGAGGAAGGCGTGCTCTTTCGAGATGACGTCGACGGTAGCGACGACACGGAGACTGGCATCCTGTTCGACCGCTACGCCGGATATGTAATTGCCGATGCACTACTAGTGCGTATGACCTATGCGGAGGTTGACGAGCGGCTCGGGGAGCCGACGCTGTGGAGTTCGCTCCTCGGCGAGGATGCACATCCCCTCGGTCAAGACGTCGCCATCAACCTCATCGGTCTGACGCCGCGCCGCTTCAATGGCCACCACCTCTGGCGTCTCGCCCCCGCCGAGCGCAGGCACTGGGCGCTCCTCTGCGAGCTCGACACCGAGTCGGGGTTCCTTGATGACGGCACCGTCGATGAGTTGGCGACGCTGGTGGCCACCGGAAACTGGAGGGCCTCCGAGCCTCGCAGGTACGGGGGCTGGCATCCATACGACCGGCTGTGGGAGGTTCGTACTTCCCCCGCGCACCGCCTGAACGCAGACTTCCTCGACCGGGTCCTTCGGCTGCTGCCGCTCCCCGAACGCGACCGCAGGTGGTCTGAATGGGCCCGCCACCGCGCAGGCGAGCTGCTGGTCAGCGGCCTGAATAAGTTGATCAGGTACTGGACCGAGGATCTGGACCGTGTTGCGGACGACGACCTCGACGCCCTGGCGACGGCGTGGCTACTGACGTCCACACATGTCGAGATCCGTGATCTCGCGATGAAATCCCTGCAGCGCTACGGTCGGCCAGAACCGAAACGTCTGTTCGATCTAGCGACGAAGATGCTCGACGTCGATGATCCGTACGTTGTTGAGCGGATCATTGGTGCCGCCTTTGGCGCGGCGAGCGCACATCAGATGCCTGATCCTGGCGGACCATTCGAGCACGCGCTGGCCGAGTGGCTCACTGTGCTGCGCGGTCGCTTCCTAGACGGCGGATCAACCCCGACTTCCCATGAGCTACTGCGTACCTATGTGAGGGCCACATTCGAGTTTGCCGGGACCCTTCACCCCGCGGCGGTATCCGCTGGAGTCGACCCATTCGCATTGGCGTTCGCGACTGCGCCGCCTACGCCGGTGATGGCCGACGACGACCCAAACGCGGCGGAGTGCGACAGCACCTTCGGCATGGACTTCGAGAACTATGTGATCGGAACCGCCATCGAAGGCAGAGCAAACTACGACTTCAAGAACGCTGAGTTCCGCCGTGCCCGCGGTGAGGTCATGGCCCGCGTCTGGGATCTCGGATGGCGTGGTGCTCTCCTCGGCGATGTCGATCGTGCAATCGCCGATACCGCAGGCCGGTTTGGGAGTGACCACGCTAGGGCGGAACGCTACGGCAAGAAGTACGGATGGATCGCCTACTATGAGTTGATCGGCCGCCTGACCGACGCAGGACAGTACCGGAACATATGGATCGACGGCGGACGTAGCCTGACACCCGACATAGATCCGTCGTTCCCAGACGAACCGACTCCAGCGCCTGTCCCTCTTCCGCAGTGGGCACCTAGCGGTCAGACCATCGACCGAGAGTGGCTCCGGAATGGCTCTGTGAACGTACCAACGGAACTGTGGTCGCCCGAGGAGATCCACGGTGTAGCCGGTGGATGGATACTGGCGGAGGGATTTCTCGAACATCGACGCGACGGGCGCAGGGTCTTCGGGTTCTTTCGCACGTTCCTGTTGGAACCGGAGGACATGGATGCTGCACTCGAGATTGCCAGAGAAATCGAATACCCAGGCAACGACTTCCTGCCTCAGCTCCCGACGGTAAGAAGTGTATTCGCAGGCGAGGCGCCTTGGAGTCCCAGATTCGAGTTGCGCTTCGATGAAGAGGACAATGACGCGCACTCTCATCCTGCGCTCCGACGTAACTGGCGAGACGAAGGTGTCAAGGTCGGCCTGACGGCAGTGGATCTATCGACCGGTGAGAACCATTCGTCCACTGCCCTGAAAAGGTCTTACGATATACCTTCATTCGAATTGGCGGCGCACTTTGGGTTCCGCCAGATCCCAGGGACCTTGGATCTTGTCGGCCTCGACGGAGTGCGCGCCTCTGCAACCTTCGGAGTGGAGAAACCCTGGAGAGGACAACTGCTGTTCCTCCGCCGCAACGTGGTAATCGATTTCGCAGGCGAGCGCCGAATTATGCAAATAGCTTGGGGGGAACGCGAAGTCACCGTTGAATGGAGCTCCGCGCCCGACTGGGTCCGCGAGGCGCAGAGGGGCCATGCCAATGTGTGGCGCGAGATCCGGGTGATCCACGGAACTTAGACAACGTGCCACGGCTGGCCCGGCGAGCGCGACTGCTGCCCGAACATCCTCAACTGCCGCAAGTCGCTCATAGATTGCCGAAGCGTGCGACCAAGGCGGTAACGGAGCGTGACTGGCTTCAGTTGCCGTCCACCGAGTCGCGATGGAGCCAACCATGGCCATTCGGTGCGCCAGATACAGGAGAAGCGGCGGTGATCGGGTCCGAGTTCAGGGCCGCTGGCGCGTACGCCGCCCAAGTGATCACCACCGCGATGAGCAGCAGCGGCAAGGCGCGGCCGGCACTCGGCCGAGCAGCTCGTGCGCTGTGGGCGGTTGGTTTCTGGCCGTGGCGCGGCTCGGGTCGGGCCTGGCGCCAGGCGCGGAGGTTCCGCGCGTACACCCAGCCGTAGGCCACGGCGGAGATGGCGAAGGAGGGCTGGCCGGTGCGCAGCCCGTAGGCGATCCAGACCAACTCGCCGGCCAGACTGACCAGCCAGCCCCAGTAGCTGGATCGCCCAGCCAGGTACAAGCCGGCCAGGCCGAGCGCTGATAACGCGATGCTCCACCAGCACTGGCTGGATAGATCGAGCCTGGCCAGCGCGTTCGCCGCCAGGCCCGCGACCGTGTCAGTCCCGTAGCCCATGGTGTCCCCCGTGTGCCGCCGGGCCAGCATCTGGCCTACGGCGTGTTCGCCAGGGCGCATCCCCTGGCACGAGCCGCCCGGCCGCGCGGGTGCTCAGTTGCCTGTTACGGCCGGGCGGCGGTTACCAGCCACCGGTGGTGACTCTGGGCGGGCGAGCCGGCCCGCCCAGCCCGCCTTCCCGCCGCCGAGCGCGCCTGATCGGCGCCGCGTGAGGAAGGTGGAGGTTGCGAGATGCCTATCGCGCGCGCCCCCGTCGGTCCCCCTCCCGCACGCACCCCTTGATATGGCATACTCGTTATTACGCATGTGCCAGCCTGGCACAAGCGTAATTGTCCGTCAAGTGTCAGGTACACGGCTCGGGACGTGAGGCGGAAGTGGGCGGGCGCAAGGGCGTTGAGCGGTTCAGTCGGGCGCGGCTGGTTGAGGCCCGGCAGGCGGCGGGCCTGACGCAGTGGGGTTTGGACGCGGCCGCGCGGTTGCCGCGCGGGTCGGTAGCCCAGTACGAGTCGGTGCGGGAGCCAACGACCGGCGCGCTGAGCGCCTTGGCGACCGCGCTCGGTGTCGACTTCGACGACCTGAGGGAGCCCAGCGATCAGGCGGGACCGTGGTTGTCGGACCTACGGATGCGCCACACGAGGCTGACTCAGGCACAGCTCGCCGCCCGGGCCGGCCTCAGCCGCAGCACCTACCGGGCCATCGAACGGGGTGAGCACGGCAACCCGACCCCGGAGCAGACGGCGAGGATCGCGGCCGCGCTCACCACGGATGAGACGGCGGTGTCGGCCGGTGAGGTCCTGGCGGCGTACGCGCTGGCGCGACGGTGCTACGTGGAGAGCCTGGACGGCTACTGAGTCCGTCCACTCCCGCGGGAATCGGGCTCGTCGACGTCGGGGAGCTTCTCCACGCGCCGGATGTGTTGGATGGCGGCCAGCGCGGCCCGCAGGCCGTCCGGGGACAGCCCCTTGGCGCGGGTGACCAGCTCGCTGATCTGGGTGTCGCGCAACGCCTGAGCCAACTCCAGCTGATCGTTTACGGTCCGGGCGTAGTCGTCGTCGAAGAAGTACTGCGGCTGCACGCCGAAGAACCGCGCCAGGATCTCCAGCCGGTTCTGACCGGGGTTGCGCTTCTTGCCCGTCAGCATCTCATGAAGGTAGGTGTTGGAGATCGCGCCGACACCTTCGGCGCTGTCAGTGATCTCCTTGGCGATCCGCGCGATACCTGGCCGTGGCGGGGGCTCTGGCCACGGGGGGGTGATCAGGCGGTACAACGTCGCCGCGAGCGGGCCGTCCTCCGGCTCCGGCTCGGCGATCGAGCTATGGGCCATCGCCTGTTCCTGCTCCTCACGTGGACCCCTCCGCATCCGCCGAAACGCGCGGCAGCGGCTGGGCCGCGCGTCCTAGCCTTGCCCAGATCATCCGCTGTAGCGTACGATCTGTATGACCAGCGCTAACAATAGCGCTCCGGCTAGGGGCTGAGACAGGGAGAGTACCCACGGCCTTGCTGGTACTCCCCTTCGAGCCGCCCTGCCACGGTCTTCCCCGTGCCGGCCGTCGCCTCGCGGGGCATCACCGCAGGCTGTCACGGGGAGGACGATCACAGGTGGCATCGGGCGCGAAAGCCGGGTTGGCCATCGCGGCGGTGGCGTTGCTGGGGTTACCGATACTGCTGGTCACCCTCGCCGCCGGCGAAGAGACCGCGGACAACCTCAAAGCCGCCGCCGCTCAGATCTGGGTCGATGACACCACTCTCCCGCCGCTGGCCCGCCAACTCCTGCCGGACGTCATCACCGACTTGGACCAGGCCTGCCCGCAGCTACCGCCGGTGCTGGTCTTCGCCGAGGTCCAGGCCGAATCGAGCTGGCGCCCTGACGCCTGGTCGAACGATTCCAACGGCGGCGCGGCTGGGCTGTACCAGATCAACCAGGCGAACTGGATCTTCCTCGGCGGCCACCCATGGGGCGTCCCAGCCGGCCAGCGGCCGCCCCCGGACCACGGAGTCTTCGACCCGGGCACCAACCTGCGCCTGGGCATTCGGCTCGTCTGCGGCCACCTCGACGCCATGGCCACCTACCTGCTGGACCACCCGGAAAAGACCATCGACCCGCTCACCGCGGTTCTGGTCTGCCACATCGCCGGCTGCCGCCGGGTCGTGGACAGCCAAACCGGCATCCCCCGCCCCGGCGAAGCCGGTTGCGACCAACACTGCGTCAACCTCACTACCAACTACCTCGCCGCCGTCCGGCACTGGACCGAGGCGTTCACGACCGTCCCCGGCACCGTCGGCGGTGCCGGGCCCCAGCCGATGCCGCCCGGGATTGGCATCGCCGGCCTGCCGGCGCCCACGCCAAACCCGTTCCACAACCAGAGCGGATGTACCCAACCGGACCCCACCGGCGGACGGTGCGTCACACCGACCGTCGCCTACGGCCTGACCCAGATCCAAGCCGTCTTCGGGTCGATCAGCGGCGGCCCGAACATCCGCGCCGCTGGCTGCTGGGATCCGCACCCACAAAACCCTTCCTCCGACCACCCCCGCGGCATGGCCTGCGACTTCTTCCCCGGCGTGCCCGGCCAATTCGCCTCCGGCCGGCCACTCCTCGACGGCTGGACCCTCGCGGCATGGCTACGCGCCAACGCCACCGCGCTCGACGTGAAGTACCTGATCTGGCAGGGCCGCATCTGGTCCCCCGGTACCCGTGATGAAGACGGCTGGGGCACCCCCTACGACGGCGGCGGCATCTACGACGTCCACGACGCCACCGGCGGCCACTACGACCACGTCCACGTCAGCTGGACCCACTAACCATGCCGAAGCACGAAGGGTCGAACCGATGCGCACCATGGGAGGCAGACAAGCCCGCGCTATCCCCATCAAGGGCGACCGAGGGGCGACACCCGCAGCGGCAGCCGACCAGTACCGCGAGCTGGCCTACGAACACCGCCAGGACGTGACCCCCATGGTCGGCCGGCGTTCGGGCCCGGCCACCTCACCGGCGACGGCGCCGCACCCGCCGTCCCCCGCGCCGCGAGCACTCGCCCTGACGCCGCGAACAGTACCGCGGCGCAGGCAACCTCACCAATTGCGAGACGACGCTCATCATCACTACATTCGCGTCACGGAATCGGCTGGAAACCACCTCCGACGCCTTCCTCGCGAACACAGGCGCCATGGGCCGGGTGCGAGCGCAGACAGTCAGCGACGGATACCTCAACCCCGCTGTCAGGGACAGGTCGACACTAGGAAGGTGAAGTCGTGACCCCGCTGTGGACCGCCAACGACGTGTCCACCTACCTAGGTGTGCCTGTCAAGACACTGTATAAGTGGCGCAGCATGAATTACGGCCCGAAGGGCCACCGCGTCGGTCGCTTCCTGCGATACCGCCCCACGGACGTTGAGGCCTGGCTGGACTCGATGACCAATCCGGACTGAGAAAGGGAGAAGGAGTCATGGCGAGATCGCCGCTCACGCTCGGCACGTGGGGTGAAATCCGCACCCACGAGGCGGCGTGGGATGAGAAGGGGAAGCCGACACGTGTCCGTGCTGTCGCGCAGTACCGCGACTTCGACGGACGCACCCGGCAGGTCGAGCGGAGCGGGAAGTCCAAGACCGCTGCTGTCAACGCCTTGCGCCAGGCGCTGACCGACCGCAGCGAGGCCGGCCGGCAGGGAGACCTGACGCTGATGTCGCGGTTCAGCGACGCCGCGAACGAGTGGATCACAAGAATCGAGGGGCTGGTCAAGGACGGCGCCCGGTCACCGGGAACGTCGCGGACCTACCGTTCCCATCTGAACAACCACATCCTGAAAGCGCTCGGGGAACTGCGACTGGGTGAGGTGACCACACCCATCGTGGACCGATTCCTGGCCAAGACGAAAAAGCTGGTAGGAGTTTCTACGGCCCGGACTTGCCGGAGCATCATCTCAGGCGTTATGGGCCTGGCTGTTCGAGCCGGCGCGATACGGATCAACCCGGTCCGTGAGGTGAGCAGAATAGAGGGCGGGCCGGTCAAGCAGCCTCGCGCACTTACCTCGGACGAGCAGGCGGCATTACGTGCCCACTTGTTCACGGCCGAAAAGGCCATCCAATGGGACCTGCCGGATCTGGTGGTGTTCATGCTGGCGACGGGCGTGCGAATCGGGGAGGCACTCGCGACCATCTGGGGGGAATTCGATCCGGATGCTGGAACGATCCGTATCACTTCAACCCTTGTCCGGATAAAGGGTGAGGGCCTGGCACGCAAACCTACGAAATCGCGGGCCGGCAAACGGACACTGCTACTGCCCCCGTCATGTGTCGCGGTCCTACAGCGTCGATCCGTCAATGCCAGGTTTGATCGGCCGATCTTTCCAGACAGCGTCGGCGGCTTCCGTGACCCGAGCAACACATCGCGATGCCTGCGCGAGGTCCTCAATGGATCCTCGGCGCTGGCATGGATCACCAGCCATGTGTTCCGGAAGACCACCGCAACGACGCTGGACGTTGCTGGCATGAGCGCCCGTGCTGTCGCTGACCAGCTCGGGCACTCTCGCCCCTCCATGACCCAAGATGTCTACCTTGGGCGGGACATGACGAACCCGCTCGCGGCGAGGGCTCTTGAAACGACCTTGGCGCCGTGGACCCAAAACCATGGCTAAACCATGGTCTGGCTAGGTGGATGACTGATGGGCAACGCCCTGACCTGGGGTGATGCTCCCCCGACTGGACTTGAACCAGTAACCCTGCGATTAACAGTCGCATGCTCTGCCAATTGAGCTACGGGGGAAGGGCGCTGCGGACCGGTCGGGTCCGGAGCGGGATCAGGGTACAACATGGGTCGTGGTGCTCGCCCAGTCGGGGTGGTGTCGGCGTGGGGCGGGTAGGTAAGGATGGGAGGACGACGGTACGGGGGAGAGGCGGGGCTATGGCCAAGCTGAGCATGGCGGTGGGGTTCGCGGTCGGGTACGTGCTGGGTGCGAAGGCGGGGCGGCAGCGGTACGAGCAGATCGCGGAGGCAGCACGGCGGGTCAGGGATCATCCGACTGTGCAGAGTGCCGCTGGTGTGCTGGGGGCGCAGGCGACCGACCTGGCGCACCGGGCACGGGGGCGCGCCCGGGAGGCGCTGCACCTGCCCGGCCAGCACCTGCACGGCGTGGCCCAGCACCACAATGGCGCGACCGCCAACGGGGCAGTGCGCTGACCGGCGTCGCGAGCGTGGGGTAGCCATCCAGGCGTCGCCCCGGGCAGCCCCACCCCGGGGCGGCGCCGTCCCGACGTGCCACCCCGCGCGCCCCGCGGGATGGGTCGTTCAGGGGAGGGCGGGTTCTACGGCCTGGCGGGCTTCGGCGACCAGGCGGGTGACCTGTTCCCGGAGGAGCGGGTCGTCGGCGTCGGTGCCGGGCTCGAAGCGGACCTGCCAGACCAGGCCGTCCTGGCCGGCGACGCGGCGGGCGACGATGCGGGCCGCGCCGGCGGGGGCCAGGCGGTGTTCGGAGGAGTAGCGGACCGATCTGGTCACCCGGTCCCGTACGTCCTTGGGCACGGACCGCGGCGCGGGCAGGGTGAGTACGCGCGGCGGCTGCTCGACCAGCGTGACAGCACCGCCGCCCAGCCGGTCGCCCTCGGCGCCGACGATCAGGGTCAGGCGGGGCGCGTCCCAGGTGGCCTTGGCGATCAGGTGCCAGCGCGTACGCCCGGGTCCGCCAGCGCCCGGCAGCCAGAGGCCCAGCGGCGTACCCACCACGTACCCGCCGCCGCCCAGCGACGCCCACGACGTGACCCGCTCGTCCCGCTCCAGCGGGGCGACCGCCTCGGCCGGGGGGCGCTCGCGCCGCGCGAACAGCGGCATCACTGACCGCCCAGCGCCTGCTCGCGCAGCCCGCGCCGCAACTGTTCCAGCCCCACCAGCTGCCCGAACAGACCGTTGTACGCCTCGGCCTCCTCGACCGGGTTGAGCCGCTGGAGCCGGGACTTCAGCCGCGCGATGTCCCGCGCCACCTTCAGCTCCTGCAATTGTGCCACCTGGATCGACACGTACCGCGCGTCCGCCTCCCCGGTCAGCCGCAGCGGTTCGACGGCGAGCTCGGTCACCAGCGCGCGCTGCACCAGGTCGGCGCACTGGTCGGCCACGGAGTTGACCCACTCCGGCCCGGCCCGCCCGGTGGCCGCTCCCCCGGCCGCCGCCACCGCCTGCGCCAACGCCCGGTAGGTGTCGTCGATGAACGCCTCGACCGGTACGGCGTCGAACAGCGGGCCGGTCAGCCCGGGCGCCTGGATGGCGAGCTTCAGCACCTCGCGCTCCAGCCGCTGCTCGGCGTCGTCGCGGCGTGCACCGGCGGCCCGGCGCGGGCGCGGCGGCCCGGCCACACCGGCACCAGCACCGCCGGTCACCGCGCGCACCCGGGCCACCACCCGGTTGGGGTCGTCCAGCCCGATCATGCCGGCGAGCCTGCGGGCGTACTCGTCGCGTAGCGCCTCGTCCTTGAGCCGGGCGACCAGCGGCACCGCCTCGGCCAGCGCGGTGATCTGCCCCTCGGCGGTGTCCAGGTTCTGCTTGTCCACCACGGTACGCAGCGCGAAGTCGACCAGCGGCCGCCGCCGCGCGACCAGGTCCCGTACGGCCGCGTCGCCCTTGCGCTGGCGCAGGTCGCACGGATCCAGCCCGTCCGGCTCGATCGCCACGAACAGCTGCGTCATGAACCGCTGGTCCTGCTCGAAGGCCCGCAGCGCGGCCCGCTGCCCGGCCGCGTCGCCGTCGAAGGTGAAGATCACCTCGCCGCGGAAGGCGTCGGAGTCCATCAGCAGCCGGCGCAGCACGCCGATGTGCTCGACCCCGAAGGCGGTGCCGCAGGTGGCAACGGCGGTGGGTACGCCCGACAGGTGGCAGGCCATCACGTCGGTGTATCCCTCGACGACCACCGCCTTCATCTGCCGGCCGATCTCCCGCTTGGCCAGGTCCAGCCCGTACAGCAGCTGCGACTTCTTGTAGAGCGCGGTTTCGGGCGTGTTCAGGTACTTGGCCTCGATCTGGTCGTCGTCGTACAGCCGGCGCGCGCCGAAGCCGACGACGTCGCCGGACAGGTCCCGGATCGGCCACAGCAGCCTGCGGTGGAAGCGGTCGATGATGCCGCCGCGCTGCGACTGCCGCGACAGCCCGGCGTTGACCAGCTCGGTGCTGGAGAAACCCTTGCCGGACAGGTGTTTGGACAGCGTGTCCCAGCCACCCGGGGCGTACCCGCAGCCGTAGGTCGCCGCCGCGGCCATATCGAAGCCGCGGCCGGACAGGAACTCGCGGCCGGCCCGCGCCTCGGTCGAGTCGGCCAGCAGGTTGGCGTAGAACTCGGCCGCCAGCCGGTTCGCCTCGACCAGCCGGGCGCGCTGGCCGACCTGGCGTACGGGCGCCGACCCGCCCTGCTCGTACTGCAGGTGGATCCCGGCCCGCGCCGCCAGCCGCTCGACCGCCTCGTTGAAGGCCAGGTGGTCGATCTTCTGCACGAAGTGGATCACGTCGCCGCCCTCGCTACAGCCGAAGCAGTAGTAGAGGTTGCGCGCGGGGGTGACGTTGAAGGACGGCGAGCGCTCGTCGTGGAACGGGCACAGGCCCTTCAGCGAGCCGCCGCCGGCGCTGCGCAGCTGGACGTACTCGCCGATGACGTCGGCGATCGGGTTGCGGTCGCGGACCACCGCGATGTCCTGGTCGCGGATCCGGCCTGCCACGGCGTCGAGTGTAGGGCGCCCGGCGAGCCGCGGTTTTGTCAGAGGGTGCCGCTAGGGTCGCCGGCCATGACGATCTCACTGGGTGGCGTGGTCATCGACTGCGCCGAGCCGCGCGCTGTCGCGGAGTTCTGGACCGCCGCCACCGGCGGCAAGGTGATCATGGACGTCGGGGATGGCGGGTTCCTGATGATCCAGACCAGCGACGACGCACCGTACCTCGGGCTGCAGAAGGTGCCCGAGCCGCGCACGGTGAAGAACCGGGTGCACCCGGACTTTTCCGCCAAGGACCGGCCGGCCGAGGTGGCCCGGCTGGTCGGGTTGGGCGCGACCCAGCTCGGGGAGTTCGACATGGGCACCTTCGCGTGGACGGTGCTGGCCGACCCGGAGGGCAACGAGTTCTGTGTCGGGGGGCCGGTGGAGGCGGGCTAGACCTCGGGCAGGGGTACGTCGGGGTCGGCCAGCCGATCCGGGTCGATGTCCGCGCCCGCGCGGATGATCGCCCGGACCTGGTCGACCACGTCCCACACGTTCACGTTCATGCCGGCCAGGACGCGGCCGCCGCGCAGCCAGAACGCGATGAATTCCGAATCGGGTCCGGGCTTGCCGCGGTACACCACCCGGTCGTACTCGCCCGCCTCGGCGTGCCCGGTGTACTCCATGCCCAGGTCGTACTGGTCGGTGAAGAAGTACGGCAGGGAGTCGAAGGCGACGTCCTGGCCGAGCATGGCGCGCGCGGCGACCGGTCCGCCGTCCAGCGCGTTGGCCCAGTGCTCGACGCGGACGCGGTGGCCCAGCAGCGGGTGCTCGCGGTTGGCGACGTCACCGGCGGCGTACACGTCCGGGTCGGAGCTGCGCAGGCTCGCGTCGACCAGGATGCCGTTGTCGACGGCCAGGCCCGCGCGCTGCGCCAGCTCGACGTTCGGGCGGATGCCGACCGCGGCGACGACCGCGTCGGCCGGCAGCCGGGTGCCGTCGCCCAGGACGACCGACCCGCCGTCGATCCGCTCCACGCTGGCACCGAAGTGGAAGTCCACCCCGTGCTGGACGTGCAGGTCCCGGAACACCGTGGCCATCTCGTCGCCGAGCGCGCGGCGCAGCGGGAGCCGGTCCATCTCGACCACGCTCACCTGGGCACCGCGCTGCCGGGCCGCCGAGGCGACCTCCAGCCCGATCCAGCCGGCGCCGACGATCACCAGCCGGGCGCCCCCGCGGATCGCGGCGTCGATCGCGTCGGACTGGGCCAGGGTCCGCAGCGGCAGGGTGGTATCGCCCCCGGGCACCTCCAGCGGCCGCGGGCTCCCGCCGGTGGCCAGCAACAGCTTGTCGTACGCCATCCGCTCGGCGCCGGCCAGCTCGACGGTGTGCCCGGCGGTGTCCAGCGCGGTGACCTCGGTGTCGACCAGCAGCTCGACGTCGTTCCCCCGGTACCACTCCTCCTCGTGCACGAACGCCTTGTCCCGGCCCTCCTTGCCCAGCAACATCCCCTTGGACAGCGGCGGACGCTCGTACGGCCGGTACGGTTCGGCGCCGATCAGCACCACGCGGCCCTCGAACCCCTCGGCCCGCAGCGTCTCGGCGGCCTTGCCGCCGGCCAGCCCGGCCCCGACGATCACGAACGTGCGCGTGTCTGCCATCCAGTCAGCTTCCCACCCGGAGAGCCGCGAGTAACACAAATACAATTGTGGCCAATCCGGCAAGGCCGTGCCCGAAGACCAGCGGCACCGGGAAACGGCTCTCGATCGTCGGCTCCGCGCCGGCCCGCCCGCCGAACCAGCGCAGGAACATCACCTCACCGGCGCCGATCACGACCAGCAGCAGGGCGAGCGCGAGCCAGGCCAGCGGTCCCGCGCCGCTGACGACGTACGCGACCCAGACGACCAGGCCGGTGCCGGCGAGCGCGGCGTGGCCGAACACCAGCGCCGGGGTCAGCCTGGTCCGGCTGGCGGCCGCGGCAACCGCGCCGGGTGCCTCGGGGGCGGGCAGGGTGCGCTGGGCGCCGCCCGCGGTGAGCCAGCGCGCCGCCATGCTCGCCCCGCCGAGCGCGGTCAGCACCCACAGCACCAACGCCGTCACAGCCATCGCATGCCTCCGTCCCCGGGGGTTGGCGACTCCGCGGCCGCCGATATCCCGGCAGATACCCCGAACGGGACGAAGAGCCATCAACCAGCACCCGATCTGGCGACCCCCAGGGGGTCTCCGCGCGGTCAGCGGGTCAGGCGAGTGTGCCAGGCCTGCGCGGAGCTGTCGGTGAGTCCGGCGACCTGGTCCAGCACGACCCGCAGCCGGCCGGCGTCACCGGTGGCCGCGGCCCAGTCGGCGCGGTAGGCCGGCTGCAACGCCGGCGGTCCCCGGTCGAGCAGGGCGGCGACCAGTTCGGTGAGCAGTTCGCGCTGCCGCAGGTGCAGCGGCTCGACCGCCTCCCGGCGCATCACGTACCGCAGCGCGACACCCTTCAGCAGCGCGCACTCGGCCGCCGCCCGCTCCGGCACGACCAGGTCGGCGGCGTACCGGGTCAGCGGCCCCGGCCCGGCGACCGCCCGGGTGGCGTCGGTGGCGGCGGCGGAGAAGCGTTCGATCAGCTCGCTGGTGGCCCGCTTCAGCGCGACCTGCGCGCCGAAGGTGCCGTCGTAGCGGGCCACCTCGGCCAGCGGCGGTAGCGCCAGCAGGTCCTCCAGGACGGCCAGCAGGTCCCCGGGCGGCAGGCTGGAGTACGTACGGGCGACCAGTTCGGCCAGCTCGGTACGTTCGGCCGGATCGGCCAGCCGGGCCAGCCGGATGTGCCCGGCGTACACGCCGTCCTCGACGTCGTGCACCGAGTACGCGACGTCGTCGGACCAGTCCATCACCTGCGCCTCCAGGCACCGCCGCCGCGGCGCCGCGCCCTCCCGGATCCAGCCGAAGGCGGCCGCGTCGTCGGCGTACACGCCGAACTTGCGCTCCCCCACCGCGCGGAACCACGGGTACTTGCAGGAGGCGTCGAGGGTGGCGCGGGTCAGGTTCAGCCCGGCCGGCGCGCCGCCGGGGGCGACCACCTTCGCCTCCAGCCGGGTCAGGATGCGCAGGGTCTGCGCGTTGCCCTCGAAGCCGCCGCACGGCCCGGCGATCGCGTCCAGCGCGGCCTCGCCGTTGTGCCCGAACGGCGGGTGCCCGAGGTCGTGCGCGAGCCCGGCCGCGTCCACGATGTCGGGGTCGCAGCCGAGCGCGGCGCCGATCTCCCGGCCGACCTGCGCGACCTCCAGCGAGTGGGTCAGCCGGGTCCGCGGGAAGTCGTCCTCCCCCGGCGCGACCACCTGCGTCTTGCCGGCCAGCCGGCGCAGCGCCGAGGCGTGCAGCACCCGCGCCCGGTCCCGCTCGAACTCCCCGCGCGGCACCGGCCCGCCCGGGCTCGCCCGCTTGGCCGGCTCGGCGACCCACCGGGCCCGGTCGGCCTCGCCGTACCCACCTTCGCCCTGCCCCGTCATGCTCCGTTACCGCCGCCCTGTGCCCGACCGACCGTTTTGCCCGCGCGGTGGTCACTGCCCGTTACCGCCGGTGCGGGCCCGACCATCGCGGGCAGCCTAGCCACCTACCGCCCGGTTGCCCCTGTCCCCGCGCCGCCACCAGCGGCTAGCGTGGCGCGCAACCTGCCGTGGCCGCGGCGGGACCGACCGTGCTGGGGGGCAGGGACACTGGGCAGGCGGGCACCGGGCCGGGACCGGCCGGACACGACCCCGGACGAACCGATCGAGGCCGTCGGGCCGCGGTCGGCTCCGGTACGGGTACGGGGCCGGCGCTGGCGGATCGCCGTCGCCGCCGCGGCCGCGGTGCTGGTGGCCGGCGCCGTGGACCTGGTCGGCTTCCGGGGCTCGCCGCAGACCACGGACGTACGCGCCGATCCCACCACCGCGGCGCCGACCGCGACCCGCGGCAGCACGACGGGACCCACCGGGCCGGCGCCCGGGCAGACCGGCCCGGCGCCGCGCAACTCCGGCTCGGCCACCGCCAGGATCACCCCGGGCGGCAGCAGCCCGGCCGGCAACCCGGCATCCCCACCGCCGGGCGGCTACCCGAACG
>Ga0081455_10003377_pt1 | contig 18403 bp, 16 predicted proteins | sample TabmetS3T2R1_FD_70207 | JGI IMG/M metagenome (GOLD analysis project Ga0081455, IMG submission 70207) | Tabebuia heterophylla rhizosphere microbial communities from the University of Puerto Rico - S3T2R1 | ecosystem: Host-associated > Plants > Roots > Rhizosphere ... | reverse complement strand
GCCCTGGGGCTGGATCGACGCGCCGCCATCGCTCAATCGGCTGATCGGCCTCAGCTGGCTGCTGGCGACCTTTTATCCGGGCGAGGCGGGCATTAACCTGCAAGCCGAAACGCGGTCCTTCTTCGAGCTGTTCTACGGCATGAGGCTCGACGATTCGCAACTCGATCGGCTGCTCGGTGGCCCTGGCTCACGCTGAGGGCGCGCAACGCAGCGCCGTGATTCTGGTCCTGCTGGCGGTGCTTCTGCTGGCGTCGCTGCTGCTTGCGAGCATGCTGGGTCCTTATCCGCTGACGCCAGGCGATGTCGTATCGGCGATCGTGACACGAGTCGGCGGCGGGACGGCGCCCGCGCCCATCGACACCATCCTGTTCCAGATCCGCCTGCCGCGTGTCCTGGCGGCGCTGCTCATCGGTGCGGCGCTGGCGGCGGCCGGGGCGAGCTACCAGACGCTGTTCCGCAATCCGCTGGTGTCGCCGGACATTCTTGGGGTATCGGCGGGGGCCGGGTTCGGCGCCGTGCTCGGCATCCTTCTGTCGTTGCCGGTGATCGCCATCCAGGGGTTGGGCTTCGTCACGGGGCTCGCGACGGTCGGCATCGTCTACATGCTGGCCCGCATGCTGCGCACCCAGAACGAGATCCTCGTGCTGGTCCTGGCCGGCATCGTCGTCGGCGCGCTGGCCGGCGCGGGCATCTCGCTGGTGAAGATCCTGGCCGATCCCTACAACCAGCTCCCCGCCATCACCTTCTGGCTGTTGGGCAGCCTGGCCGGCGTCAAGGTGAGCGACGTGCAGACGGTGGCACCGCTGGTTGTCGCGGGCCTGGTGCCGCTGGCGCTGCTGCGCTGGCGCATCGGCGTGTTGTCGCTGGGCGACGACGAGGCGCGGGCGCTCGGCGTCAACGTGGGCGTCGTGCGCAGTGCCGTGATCGCGGCGGCGACGCTGGTCACGGCCACGTCCGTCTCGGTCTCGGGCGTCATCGGTTGGGTCGGGCTGGTGATCCCACACATGGCGCGGCTCCTCGTCGGGCCGCGCTATGATCGTGTGCTGCCGGCGTCGGTGCTGATGGGGGCGGCCTTCCTCGTGCTGATCGACACCGCGGCGCGATCGGCGGCCCGCATCGAGATCCCGCTGGGGCTGTTGACGGCCTTGTTGGGCGCGCCGGTTTTCGTCTGGCTGCTGGCGCGCGGCCGGCGGTCGTGGAGCTGACGGCGTGCTGCGAGCCGCCACGCTGTCGATCGGTTACGAAGGCCGGGTCGTTGCGGCAGGCATAGACCTCGCGGTGCGCCGCGGCGAAGTGCTCTGCCTGCTCGGCCCGAATGGCGCCGGCAAGACGACGCTGTTCAAGACATTGCTGGGCCTGATCCCGCCGCTCGGAGGCGAGGTCACGATCGACAACCGGCCGATCGGCGCCTTCACGCGCGGCGAGCTGGCGCGCTCGATGGCGTACGTCCCGCAGGCCCAGGTCATGGAGTTCGCCTATACGGTCCTCGATCTGGTGCTGATGGGACGCACGGCGCATCTCGGGCCGTTCTCGGCGCCTGGGCCGCGCGACCATGAGCGGGCACGCGCCGCCTTGGCCGATCTCGGCATCGCCGACCTGGCCTCGGCCGATGCCAACCGCATCTCGGGCGGCCAGCGCCAGCTCTGCCTGGTGGCCCGCGCGCTCGCCCAGGATGCGCCGATGCTGGTGATGGACGAGCCGACGGCCAGCCTCGATCTCGGCAATCGCCTTTTGGTGCTGTCGCGGGTGCGTGCGCTCAGCGCGCAGGGCTATGGCGTCGTGTTCTCGACGCATGATCCCGACCAGGCGCGCGAGCTCGCGACGTCGGTGGCCATCATCGCCGATGGGCGGCTTGTCGCTTACGGTTCGCCGCAGGAGACGGTTACCGGGCCCATACTGTCGGCCGTGTACGGCGTCGAGGTGATGGTGGAGCGAACCGACAGCGGCCGCCATGTCGTGGCGCCCAGATCCGTCAGCTAGCCCCGTCAGCTGGCCGACGTGAGCAGGCGGGTGAGGGAGCGAATCTCGGGAGTCGACGCGCCGTAGGCGCGGCGTTCCAGCTCGCGATAGAGACGCACGATGTCGTTGCCGGTCTCGGTGACGACGGCGCCGCCGCCACCGCCGCCACCGGTCTGGCCGATGACCACAGGCTCGCGGAACATGCGATTGAGCTCGTCGATCAGCAGCCAGGCCTGGCGATAGGACATTGCGAGCGCGCGGCCGGCCGCCGAGATCGATCCCGTTTCGTTGATCAGCTCGAGCAGCCGCACCTTGCCCGGACCGATCGAGCGATCACCGCCGAAGTCGATGCGCAGATGCAACGACGTCTTTCCCGCCGGCGCTGCCGCCCGTTTGGCCTTGCCACGTCCCATCGCTCAATTATGCGATGGGATGTTGTGCGTTGCCAGACGTCGATCGTCAGGCGGCCTGGTAGCCGATGACGGCCTTGGTCTCGAGGAACTCCTCCAGTCCCCACCTGCCGTACTCCCGGCCGTTGCCCGACTGCTTGTAGCCGCCGAACGGCGCGGCGGTGTCGCCGACCGGGTAGTTCAGGTGGACGTTGCCCGCGCGCATTTGCGCGGCGACCTTGCGAGCATGCTTGATGTCGGCCGACTGCACGTAGGCGGCGAGGCCGTAGATCGTCTCGTTGGCGCCAGGATCTCCGAGAGCAGCTCGATCCGCTCCTTGCGCGTGGAACGGCCGTAGGACGGAAAGGCGGCACGAGCGGCGGCTACAGCCCGGTCCACATCGTCGGCGCTGCCGACGGCGATCTGTGTGAAGGGCTCCTCGGTCGAGGGATCGATGACGTCGAGCAGGTCGAGCTTGATTGGATCGACCCATTGGCCGTCGATATAGAATTGCTTTTCGTGTTGCATGGAAGGTCCCTTGGCAAGCGCTGCTCGATTTGCGAAAGTCGATATATATATCTGAATATAACGAGAGGAAAGAGCGGCGTGACGGGAGCATTTCCGACCCGCGAACGCACCCTTCGCCCAGTGTCGACCTTGCTGCTGATCCTGGGCGGCAGGGCTGCGAGACCCTTCCAGGCGACGCCTTTGCCGTTGCATGGCGTGATGCTTGGGATCGATGAAAATCAGGGCGCGCTGACGGTCGAGGTCCAGCATGGCCGAGATCGGGCGCACCATCCTGGAGCTTGGTGCCTCGCCGCCCTGAAGCCGCCCTGCGGCAGGCCCAGTTGTCAGCAGAAAGGAACGGGCGCACACTGGCAGCAGCGTCAGTGCGAAGCGTCGGCGTATCTCAGCGTAAACCTGTGCCAACTCTTGGGGAGGTTTAGCAGATGTCCGCGTCCGTCACGCCCAACGCCGCTGTGCCCTGGTGGAAGGAACCGACCAAGGATCAGTGGTACGCCTACATAGCCGCCTGGCTTGGTTGGACGCTGGACGCGTTCGACTTTACCATCTTCCTGTTGATCATGCTGCCGATCTCGAAGGAGTTCGGCGTGCCGCTGACTGCCGTAGCCATCGTGTTCACGCTGACGCTGTGGATGCGTCTGGTGGGTGCGACGGCGGCCGGCTGGATGGGCGATCGGATGGGGCGCCGGGCGCCGCTGATGATCTCGATCCTGTGGTACTCGATCTGCAATTTCATCGCCGGCTTCTCGCCAACCTTCACCTTCCTGTTGGTATTCCGGACGCTGCTCGGCATCGGCATGGGGGCGGAATGGCCCGCGGGGGCGGCGCTTGCCATGGAGTCCTGGCCGACCCGCTCGCGCGGCTTCATGAGCGGCATCCTGCAAGGCTCGTGGGGCCTGGGCTTCGCGCTTTCGGCCGCAGCCTACGGTCTCTTGTACGACGATATCGGTTGGCGCGGCCTTCTGTGGATCGGCATCCTGCCGGCCCTGGTGGTGGTGTGGATCCGTGTCTACGTGAAGGAGCCCGAAGTATGGGCCGAGAACAAGCGCCAGCAGGCCGAGAAGCAGGCCGAGGTCAAGCTGCCGCTGTTCGTGATCTTCAGGCGCCAGCACCTCTACAACACGCTGACGGCCTGCGCCTGGATGGCCTCGGCGTTCTGCGTCTACTACTCGATCTGGGCGCTGTTCTCGACCTACCTGCAGAAGGAGCTGCAGTGGACACCGGCGATGGTGGCGACGCCGGTGTTCATCGCCAATGTCGTCGTCTTCGCCGGCAATGGCCTGTGGGGCGTGGTGGCCGACTGGCTCGGCCGTCGGCCGGCCATTTACGTACCGGCGATCATCGGCATCTTCGTCACGCCGATCTATCTCCTGACGAAGCAGCCGGAATGGATCGTCGCGGGCTTCATCCTGCAAGGCATCTGTGGCGGAGCGATCTACGGCCAGAACCCGAGCTATCTCTGCGAGCGCTTCCCGACGGAGGTGCGCGCCACCGCCTCGGGCTTCGTCTACCATCAGGGCGCGATCTTCGGCGGCCTGGTGGCGCCGGTGCTGAGCTATTTTGCCATCGAGCTCGGCATGGGTTTCGCCATTCCGATGATGATCAGCACCATGCTGTTCCTGGCCCTCGTCGTCGTTTTCGTGCTGATGGGGCCTGAGACGAAGGGCAAGGTGCTAACCGCCGACCTCGAAACGCTGAGGGCTGCAGCAGACTGAGCTTCTCCGCTGGCGCGCGCGGCAACCGTCGTGCGGGCCAGCCATTGTCTCCTCGGCAAGCACGGAGGAGGTGATGGCTCGCATCAACGAAAGGCGCTCCCCGAGGGAGCGCCGCCGCGATTCTGCCGAAGAGCGGCCTGCCGAAGAGCGGCCTGACGAGGAGCGGCCTGACGAGGAGCGGCCTGACGAGGAGCGGCCTTACGCGGACCGACCGTTCCCTGGCGAATACGGCTATGAGCCTCAGCGAAGGGTCGACCGCCCCTGGACTCGCCGGCGATACGAGGAGGAACATTCCTGGCGTCGCCCCAGCTCATGGTACGGCGGCGCGGGTCCCTATCGCGGCGTTGGGCCAAAAGGCTATGTCCGCTCCGACGAGCGCATCCGTGAGCATGTATGCGATGCGCTGACTGATGATCCCCACCTCAATGCCGCCGACATCGAGGTCGAGGTCAGGGACGGAGAGGTGACGCTCTCCGGCAGCGTTGACAGCCGCGGGGCCAAGCGCCATGCCGAGGATCTCGCCTTGCAGGCGAGCGGCGTGAGGGATGTGCAGAACGATCTGCGGGTAGCGAAAGGGCCCGATCATCCGTAGTCGTTCCTCGGCGCCGTTTGTGGTAACGATACCATTGCATGAGGCATGGGAAGAGAACGGCCGGCAAGACTCGGCGCAACAGCGGCGAGATCACGATGAACGACATCGCCCGCCATGCCGGGGTGTCTCCCATGACCGTGTCCCGTGCGTTGCGTGCGCCGGCCCTGGTGTCGGACGAGATGCGGCGCAAGGTCGATGCCGCGGTCCGCAGGTTCGGTTATCTGCCGAACCGCATCGCCGGCAGCCTGTCCTCCAAGCGCTCCAATGTGGTCGGGCTGGTGGTGCCCAGCCTGCGCAACTCGCTCTATGCTGCCATGATCCAGGCGGTGTCCGACGTGCTTCGTCAGAACGGCCTGCATCTGATGATCGCCGATTCGGGGCATCGCCTGGAGAGCGAGGAGACACTGGTGGCGGCGCTGCTCGCCCAGCGAGTCTGCGGTCTCATCCTGCACAACACGACGCACACCAAGCACCTGCGCGCGCTCGTCGCCAGGACCGACGTGCCCGTGGTCGAGACCGGCAATCTGCCGGCAGACCCGCTCGACATGGCCGTCAGCTACTCGAACTTCGAGGCCGCGCGCGCCATGACGGCGCATCTGGTGCGGCTCGGCTATCGCAAGATCGGCTTCGTCACCTTGCCTGTGCACGACAACGACCGCTCGCGCGAGCGGCGGCGCGGCTACTTCGCCGCCCTGCGGGAGCTCGGTCTGCCGGCCGATGCCGGCCTGGTGCTGGAAGCGCCGGGCGGCTTCAGCGAGGGCGCCGCTGCGCTGCTGCGCCTGCTGCAGAGCCATCCCGACACCGATGCCGGCTTCTTCGCCGGCGACGTGCTGGCCGTAGGGGCGTTGTTCGAGTGCCAGCGCCGCGGCTGGGCCGTGCCCCAGCGTATCGCCATTGCAAGCTTCGACGACCTCGATCTGTTGCGCCACGCGGTGCCGGCGGTGACCACCTTGCATATTCCGCGACAGGATATCGGCCGGCGCAGCGCCGAGCTCCTGGTCAACCGCCTGCACGGCGCGCGGCCGGAACGCGTGCGCATCGATGTCGGCTTCGAGATCGTGCAACGCGAGAGCACCTGAGGAAACATCATGCTGAAGGGCCGATCCGCGCTCATCACAGGCTCGACGCAAGGGCTGGGGCTCGCCATGGCCGAGCGGCTTGCCGCCGACGGCTGCAACATCATGCTGAACGGCTTCGGCGAGCCGGCCGAGATCGAGCGCACGCGCTGCCGACTCGCGGATGGGCATGGCGTGCACGTCCTGCATCACGGCGCCGACGTCGCCGATTCCGGGCAGGTCACGGCCCTGGTCGAGGCGGCGCAGGCAGCCTTCGGCACGGTGGGTATCCTGATCAACAATGCGGTGGTCCGTCACTTCGCGCCGATCGAGGCGTTCCGGCCGCAGGACTGGGACCGGGCGCTCGCCGTCAACCTATCCTCGGCCTTTCATGCAACACGGCTCGTGCTGCCCGGCATGCGCGCCGCCAACTTCGGCCGCATCGTCAACATCTCCTCGGTCTATGGGCTGTTCGCCACGGTGAACCGTGTCGACTACGTGACCACGAAGACGGCGCTGATCGGCTTCACGCGCGCCGTGGCGTTGGAGACGGCGGGCCAGAACATCACCTGCAACGCCATCTGTCCCGGCACCGCGCCGACACCCGCAATCGAACAGCGTCTGGCCGGCGCGATGGAGAAGGAAGGGCTGTCGCGCGAGGCGGCGTTGAAGTCGTTCATGGCGACACGCCAGCCCTCGGGCCGCTTCATTGCCCCAGAAGGCGTCGCGGCCCTGGTGGCATTGCTCTGCGGATCGGGCGGGACCGACATCACCGGCGCTGCCATTCCGATCGATGGCGGCTGGTGCGCAGCATGACGCGTTTGTGGTAGCGCTACCACCAGTGGCGGCCTAGAGTCTCGACGACAAACAGGAGGAACGCTCAATGAAGATCACTCGCCGAAAGCTCGCGCCGGCCACGGTATCGCTGGCGGCGCTCGGGGCCGCACCGGCCTTCGGCCAGCAGACCAACGAGAACGTGAAATGGCGGCTCACCGCGAGCTTTCCCAAGAGCCTCGATACCCTGTGGGGCGCATCGGCGACCATTGCACGTGTCGTGGGCGAGATGACCGACGGCAAGTTCGTGATCACGCCCTTTGCCGCTGGCGAGATCGTGCCGGCCCTGCAGGTCCTGGACGCGGTGGCCAATGGTACCGTCGAATGCGGGCACACCTACACCGGCTACTATATCGGCAAGAATCCGGCGTTCATCTTCGACGGCTCGCTGCCGTTCGGCCTGACGCCGCGCATGCACAACGCCTGGATGATGTTCGGCGACGGCCGCAAGCTGATGGACGAGGTCTATGATAGCTTCGGCGTCGTGGCGCTGCCCGCAGGTCAGACGGGCGGCCAGATGTTTGGCTGGTTCCGCAAGGAGATCAAGACGCCGGCCGACTTCGTCGGCTTGAAGATGCGCACCGCGGGCTTCGGCGGCAAGGTGATGGCCAAGCTCGGCGCGGTGCCGCAGCAGATCGCTGGTGGCGATATCTATCCGGCGCTGGAACGCGGCACGATCGACGCTTGCGAGTGGGTCGGGCCGTACGACGACGAGAAGCTCGGCTTCAACAAGGTGGCGAAATACTACTACACGCCCGGCGTGATGGAGCTGGAGGCCGTGAACCAGCTCATGATCAACAAGTCGGTGTGGGCGAGCCTGCCGCCGCGGTACCAGGCGATGCTCCGATTTGCCTGCAACTACGCGATGACCGAGATGCTGGCGGGCTACGACGCCAAGAACGCGACGGCGATCGCCCGCCTGGTGGCGGCGGGGACGCAGCTCTCGGTGCTGCCGGAAGAGGTGATCAAGGCGCTGCGCACGGCGCTCGAGACAGTGCTCGACGAAGAGGCGGCGCAGAACGATCAGTTCAAGAAGATCCTCGCCAACTGGCGCCAGTTCCGCGCCGACCAGCACCGCTGGTTCTCGATCGCCGACACCCGCGCCGAGCTCGCGGTGTTTCGGACGGATCGATAGGCGTCACGGCGGCGAAGCCTGGGCTTCGCCGCCGTGACGGACTGCTATGCACGGATGGTTGCGCAACCGGGTTGACAGGCTACCGCGGGTTCTTTGACAATCACAGCAATCGGTGGATTGGCGGAGGACCAGCTCATGGTTGACGACGCACCGCTGGATTGCAGCGGGCTCGACCCGGCCTCATTGGATCATCCATTGGCGTCTCGACGACGCGGCCGTGGCCCTCGTCCCTCGGGTAATTACGAGCGGCATCTGGAATTCATCAGAAATGCCATCGCGACGGACGCACCGCCGTCGCCCGAGCTGATTGCGGAGAACAAGCAGCTTGCTGCCTGGGAGGCTTATCTCGGGATTGGAGAGCTCTCCTCATTTCCGGTCGCTTTGCACCTTGCGATTACGGACGTCTGTAATGCGCGGTGCCTGTTTTGCTCCTACACGCCGGAGAATGCAACGAACCGTACCGTGCGCTTGAGCGATATCGCCCGCGCCGACTGGTTGAAGTTCGTTGAACGCTTCTACCCGAATAGCGCCCTGGGTGATCCTTTGGTTCATCCGGAGATTGTTCCGATTCTGCGACGGATCCGTGAACAAGCTCCTTTCGTCAAGATGGGCATGACGACGAATGCAGCCCTGCTCTCCAATGAGATAGTCGAAGCGATCACCGGTCATTTGCACAGCATGGCGGTATCGCTCAATGCGGCGCGACGCCAAACCTATGAAATCGTAATGGCTCCCCTCAAATGGGATGTGACGATCGACAACCTGAAGCGGCTGACGTCGCGCATGCGGGAGCAGGGCACAGACAAGCCGGAAATCCAAGGTAGCGTGGTGGTCCATAGGCACAATCTGGACGAATTGCCGGAAATGCCGGCTTTGCTCAAATCGATAGGCATAGATCGCATGCGCGTCCTGGTCATGACGCTTCCCAAGCCGGTGGCCAGCCGCAAACTGTACGGGCCCGAAGACCTCATCCATCACGAGCCGCGCAAGGCGAATAGAATCTTCGCTGAACTGCGCCAGGAATGCGCCGTGCACAACGTCGCAATCGTTGGGCAGTTGCCGACACTTGCGGAAACTTGAGGGGGGTTGCGATGGAGGTCGCGGGATCGCCGCCACGGACTGCAGGGACCAACATCTCCCAGGAGTTCTTGCGGCAGAAGGCGCGCGGACTCGAGCCAGTTTGCGCCCGTCCGTGGCGCGTGCTCAAGATCACGTTAAACGCCAGGACGAAAATATGTTGCGACTTCTTTACCCTGTTGCCGGAGTTCGACTTCCCCACGGCTCGTGATTTTCACAAGTCTACGGGCATGTGGAATCATCCATTCATGCAACATATGCGCAGGACGATGGGCACCGACAACGAGGTGCCGTTCTGCACACTTTGCCTGAGCGCCGACAAGAGAAGCCCGGAGCACCTGGAATGGCGTAACCAGGCCAAAGCCGACAGCCTTGCGCTCTACCGCCAATTCGATGCCGAAGCACGACGCCACAAGTTGAAGGGATCACTGGAGAGCCTGCCGGAAGACTTGTCAGGATACCAGCTCGATATTGGTGGAGGCCGGTCGCTGAAACCGTTTACCAAATCGCGAGCATTCTATCGGCGATCGGTTCTCGCCAACGGCTTCTTTGGCAGGGCCCGTGTACTCTTGTTCGGATGTGGATCGCCGACGATGGCCCCCTTTCTCGCCGAAGCAAGCGGTCAATTGACCATTGCAGACGTGTCGGCGGCATCGTTGCGCCGTGCCGAACGCCTGTGCCGGATGTTCGATTTGCCGGTCGATCCCCAGATTCTCCGTCCGGGGCAGGGGATAGGCGCGGAAAGCGATTCGTACGACGGCATATGGATCAGCGGTGCGATGCTCAGCGCAACGAACATCTCGGACTTGCTCCCGGAGATGCGCAGGCTCCTGGCACCGTCGGGAACGCTGCACGTTCATCTCGCGCCCGCAGTCGGGCAGTTCCTTCGCGCTCTTGCCAGCGAGACGAAGCAGGAGGAGCGCCAACCGCTCCTGGCCTTGTTGCGCCATGGCTTTGCCATGCAGGATCGTATCCGGTTCGTCTCTCGACGCGATCTGAGGCAGCTGCTGCGCCGGCATGGCCTCCGACTGGATATTTCGCTTCCACAGTCGATCATATGGGACCCCGATGTGCAGATGCCATCTCTTGACGACAACAGGGATGCCGAGGTGTTTCAGCGTCGCTACCTCGCGTCGGACGCGCAGGATGACAGCCGGGGGAAAGTGGAGAGATTCGTGAGCTTCTCGGCGCACAAGTGGCTCGGGCCTGCGGCGAAGCCGTTCTGGGAGGTGGCGTGATGTTGAAACGCGCCGGCTTGGCCGCGACTCTGTTGACGTGCTTGGCGTCGCTCGCGGTCGCCGCCGATACTTGCTTCAGTCCCCGAGACAATGTCGGCCTTCCCTTCAGGGTGTTTCAGATTGCACCGCCGCCTGCGCCGGGGGAGGAAGCCTACCGCTACTATCCGATCACCGACTCCGTCACGCTGCAAATCGAGAGCATTGCCCGCGCCAAGGACAGCCCGATCAATGCCTTTTACTTTCTGTGGTCGAACCGTTGCCACGACGTGCCGGGGCACGCTGCGCAATGCGGGAGGTCGAAAGTCGGCAATTTCCTCTATCCTCGCTTGAAGTCGGGCGATGCCGAGATCCGCCCTTATTTCACGACTTTCGATAAGGCGAATGGCTGCACGTTACTGCAGGCTCGCAACGCCCTCGGAGAAGCAAGCCAGCCTTTGACTGGAGAGGGCGAACGGCTCGGGTTGAAAGTGGCCGCCAACCGCGAGGGTCTCTTGGCCCTGGCCGAGGACGGCAGGCTGGTCAACGTGTGCGTGCTGCCGGGCGAAATGCCAAGCAACGCAAAGGGCATCCTCTTGGACTACGAAGTTGCCGATGGTCGTACGCAAGAGATGACGCTGGCGTTCCTTACGCAGTTCGCCCAGCTTGTCCACGCGCGCGGCAAGCAGGCCATCCTGTTCATCAACGCCCTCGATGCGCCCTCGCAGCGGCACACGAGCATAACGAAATGGAACGCCTCGCAGCTCGTGCGCCTCTTCGACTTCACTGTCGTCTTCCTGTGGCACAACAACCGGCAGGCCTCGATCGGCGACAGTTTCGCCGCGCAGTTGAGCGTGCTGAAAGGCGAGTACGGTGATCAGAAGATCGATCCAAAGCGCCTGATCGCGCTTTACGAGCTGAACAACACCAGCCTGGCCGATGCCAAGACGGTGCATGACCTCACTCTCGCCAATGGCTTGGCCGGTGTGATGCTGTGGCGGAACTGGGCCGTCGTCGACGATGACTGCCAGAGCACAACCAACGCGAAGATCGCCTGCGTCACGAAAGGCCAGTGCAGCTGACCGCCCTCAGCGCCGCCACCAGCCGCGTTTGGGATTGTCCGGCGAGCTGGTGATGACAGGCACCGCCGGAGGGGGCGGTGGCGGTGGAACGGCGGGTAGCGGCGCCTGGGCTGCCTCCGGCGGCGGGGAAGGTGGCGGCGGAGGAGCAGCCTCGGCCACCGTCACCGGCTCACTCGCCTCATACGGCGCCTGCTCAACTGGCATTTGGCTTTCCGGTATTTGGCTTTCCGGCATCTGGCTTTCCGGCATCTGCTCCACGGGCTGGCCATCGATCGGCACCGGGGCCAACTGTGTCTCGTCCTGCTCGAAGCTCTCGCCGTGGCCGTTCTCGCGCCGGCGCCGGCGACCGCCGCGCCGCCCGCGGCGACGGCGCCGATCGCCGCGCTCGTCGTCACCGCGCTCGTCATCGCCACGGTCCTCGCCGCCATCGGCCTGCAGGCCTTCGGGCGCGCCGGCCTCGTCGTCGGGCTCAAAGCCTTCGTCGTCGGCCGCGCCGTTGGCGCCGTGCTCCTCGCGGACGAGCTCCGCGCCGACGGGTTCCTGGTCCGAGACAGTCGATGGCTCGCCAGCTTCCGCCTCGCCGTCGCGTCTTCCACGCCGGCGCCGGCGCCGGCGCCGCCGACGGCCGCCGTCACGGCCTTCGCCGTCCTCGTCTTCGCCCGCCATTGTCGGCTCGCCGCCGTCAAAGCCGTTGGCCTCGTCCGCAGCCGCCGCGGCGGCTTCGGCAGCGATCTCGTCGTAGCTTGCGCGCGCCAGCTCCTGGGCAGGACGGTCGCGCTCGTCGCGGCGGCTGCGAATACGCTCGATCTCGCAGTCGGCGGCGTGGAGCTCGTCATCGGCCTCGATCGATACGGAGAAGCCGTAGCGCTTCTCGATTTCCGATAGGGTGTGACGCTTCTGGTTCAAGAGATAAAGCGCGACGTTGGGCGGCACGCTGACGGCGATCTCGCTCGCCCGCTTGCGCACGCCTTCCTCCTCGACGGCACGCAATGCATGCAGCGCCGCCGATTCGATGGAGCGGATACGACCCGTGCCGGCGCAATGCGGGCAGATCTCGGTCGAATGCTCGAGCAGGCTGGGCCGCAGCCGCTGGCGCGACATCTCCAGCAGCCCGAAGGCGGAGATGCGGCCGATCTGGATGCGGGCGCGGTCATGACGCATGGCATCCTTGACCTTGTGCTCGACCTGGCGCTGATGGCGCGTCTCCTCCATGTCAATGAAGTCGATCACGATCAGGCCGGCGAGGTCGCGCAGGCGGACCTGGCGGGCGATCTCCTCGGCCGCCTCGATGTTGGTGCGCAGCGCCGTCTCCTCGATGTTGCGCTCCTTGGTCGAGCGGCCCGAGTTGACGTCGATGGCGACCAGCGCCTCGGTCGGGTTGATGACGATGTAGCCGCCGGAACGCAGCTGGACGACCGGCGAATGCATGGCGTCGAACTGGTTCTCCACCTGATAGCGGTGGAAGAGGGGGATCGGCTCCTTGTAGAGCTCGACCTTGTTCGCCTGGTGCGGCACCAGCTGGCGCATGAACTCCGACGCGGCGGTGAAGCCCGCCTCGCCCTCGACCAGCACCTGGGCGATGTCGGTGTCGTAGACGTCGCGCAGCGAGCGCTTGATGAGGTCGCCTTCCTCGTAGATCAGCGCCGGCGCCGTCGAGCGCATGGTGATCTCGCGGATCGAATCCCACAGCCGCGACAGGTATTCGTGGTCGCGCTTGATGTCGATGGTGCTGCGTTCCAGCCCGGCGGTGCGCAGGATCACGCCCATGCCCTGCGGCACGTTGAGCTCGCTCAGCACTTCCTTCATGCGCTTGCGGTCGGCCGGATTGGAGATCTTGCGCGAGATGCCGCCGCCACGGCCGGCGTTGGGCATCAGCACGCAGTAGCGGCCGGCCAGCGACAGGTAGGTGGTCAGCGCCGCGCCCTTGTTGCCGCGCTCTTCCTTGACGACCTGCACCAGCAGGATCTGCCGGCGCTTGATCACTTCCTGGATCTTGTAGGTGCGGACCGGATGGCGGCGGCGGCGCTCGCGCGTCTCGCGCTCCTCGCCTGCCGCATCGTCGCCCCCCAGCGTCTCGACCGTGACTTCGGGCTGCGGGGCCTCGGAAGGATCGGTCGGCGTTTCGGGCGACGCGCTGTCGTGCGCGGCAGTTTCATGGTCCGGGTTGTCGTTGGCCGGATTCTCGTCGACCGGGTTCTCATTGACCAACGGGGATGGTGCCTCGGACGCCTCGACCGCTGCTTCAGCCGGCGCAACGTCTGCCGGCCCGTCAATGCGATCGCTGGCGATGACGGCGGGCTGCGCGTGCTCGGCGACGGGGGCAGGCGCGGGCTCAGCCGCCGGTTCTACGGCAACGCTTGGCGCCTCTGCTGCTGTCTCGGGCTCGGTCGGAGGAGGCTCGGAAGCGGAGACCTCGGCCGGTTCCTCCGCCACGCTCTCGCCATTGCGCTCTTGGCGTGGTTCTTCTGACGGCAGACCTTCGGCAGCAGCAATGGCTTCGGCGCGCTCGGCCCGGACATCTTCGATATCGGTGCGATCGATCCTGTTGGAATGGGGCTCCGGCTCGTCTTCCGCTTCGTCGTGCAATCGCTGCTGCTCGGCGATCAGCCGTTCGCGGTCTGCAACCGGGATTTGATAGTAGTCGGGGTGGATTTCGGAGAAGGCGAGGAAGCCGTGGCGGTTACCGCCATATTCGACGAAAGCCGCCTGCAGCGACGGCTCGATGCGGATCACCTTCGCTAGATAGATGTTGCCCTTGAGGGGCTTACGCGACGCGGTTTCGAAATCGAACTCTTCCAGACGCGTTCCGTCGACAACCACCACCCGCGTTTCTTCGGGGTGGCTGGCATCAATGAGCATACGCCGTGCCATGGGCTCGCTCCCGAGGCGTTTGGGTCCCGACCGGCGCGAGCAACCAGCGGCCGTGCCGCCTCCTTGGCGCGAGGGGGACGGTGCGCCATCAACCCGTCGAACGACCGAACATCAGGCCAAGACGGGGAAGCATCGCGCCGCCGGACCGTACAGGTCCTGCCACCTCGAGGTTTCCTGATAGCCACCGCCTGCCTGGCAATCCCGCGGGCCTTGCCCTTCGGGGGCCCGGCGGGGCTGCCGTCGGAGCGCGGCCTCCTCGGGAGGGCGCTACGAACGACGGCGACTGCTCGCGTTCGCAACATACGGGGTTCGGTTGAAAGCGACAACCCAAACGTTGAGATGATGCGGATCGTCGCATAAGCGACTGAAATATATTGAATTTATGTATAATCTAATGTTCTACTTTAAGAAAGCACTGCAAGAAACACACCCCCTCTGACCGACCAGCGCTGGCCATGATTTACATCCGCCGTCGCGACTTGCTTGTCGCGTCGCTTGCTCTGGGAGCCACGGTTCTCGGCGCCTCGGCGGCGTTTGCGCGGTCCGGGAAGACGTCGGCGAAACCGCTGCCGGCGCCGGCGATCAAGAAACCCAAGAAAGCGGTGCCCAAGCCCAAGTTGATCGTTCTTGACCCCGGCCACGGCGGCAAGGATCCCGGGGCGCTTGGGCTGCGCGGCACCGAGGAGAAGCAGGTCGTCATCAAGGTGGCGCGCGATCTGCAGCAACAGCTGCAGGCCGGCAACCGGTATCGCGTCCTGCTCACGCGAAGCGGTGACACCTTCATTCCCCTGCGTGAACGCGTGGCCCGGGCGGAAGAGGCCAAGGCTGACCTGTTCCTGTCGATCCACGCCGATTCGCATCCCGATGCCGACGTGCGCGGCGCCTCGGTCTACACACTCTCGGAAGAGGGAAGCGACCGCGAGGCCGACGCGTTGGCCGCGCGAGAGAACGGCGCGGGCATGCAGCTCAGCCGTCATTCAGACACAGTGGCCCGGATGCTGGTCACCATGTCCCAACGCGGCACGGTGAACGACTCGCGTCGCTTCGCCGACACCATCGTGCAAACCTTCGGCCGCAGTGGTGTCCGGCTCCTGCCGCGCAGCCATCGCGAGGCCGGCTTTGCCGTTCTGACCTCGCCCGATATTCCAGCCGCGCTGGTCGAGCTGGGCTACCTTTCGAACCGCTATGACGAGAAGCTTTTGACCGTACCCCAGCACCAGGCCGCCCTCGGCCGCGCGCTCAGGGCCTCGGTCGATGCCTATTTCGGTTCAGGAACTGCCACAAGAAAGGCGTAAGTCACTGCCACGCTTCGGATGTTGTCCCGAAGCGGCCGGCTCCGGCAGGTTGCCGCTCCCCTCAGGGCTCGCGTAGAAGGTGACCGTGATCCGCTTCGTCAAAGTGCTGCTGGCCTTCTGCCTGGCCGGCCTGATCGTCGGTATCGGCACCGTTGCGGGCCTGTTCTGGCATTTCAGCCATGGACTGCCCGATCATAAGCAGCTTGCCGACTACCAGCCGCCCACTGTGTCGCGCCTCTATGCCGCCGACGGTCGGTTGCTGGCCGAATTCGCACGCGAGAAGCGCATTTTCGTGCCCGTCGCCGCCATGCCCAAGCGGCTGCTTGAAGCTTTTGTGTCGGCCGAGGACCAGCGCTTCTTCAGCCACCCCGGCGTCGACTTCATCGGCATGGTGCGTGCGGCCATCAACGATATTGCCAATCCGGGCAAGCGGCCGGAAGGCGCCTCTGGTATCACCCAGCAGGTCGCCAAGAACTTCCTGCTGTCCAACCAGGCGACGCTTTCGCGCAAGATCCGCGAGGCCATCCTCGCCTTTCGCATCGAGCAGACCTACTCGAAGGAGCATATCCTCGAGCTCTATCTCAACGAGATCTATCTCGGCTCAGGCAACTACGGTGTGGCCTCGGCGGCACTGAACTACTTCGACCGGTCGCTGGGCGAGCTCAGCCTGTCGGAAATCGCCTATCTCGCGGCGCTGCCCAAGGCACCCAATCGCTACAACATCGTGCGCAATACGCAGGAGGCCTACGCGCGGCGCGACTATGTGCTGGGGCGCATGCGCGAGGACGGCTACATCACCGTCGCCGAGGAGAAGGCGGCCAAGGCCGAGAAGCTGCAGTACCGCAAACGCGGCCCCACCGAGGTCGTGACCGCCGATTACTTCGCCGAGGAGACGCGGCGCAACCTGCTGGCGGCTTACGGCGAGAAGGGCCTGTACGAGGGCGGCCTCACGGTCATGACCTCGCTCGATCCCGCGATCCAGGAGACCGCTGACAAGGCGCTGCAGGCGGGCCTCATTGCCTACGATCGCCGCCACGGTTGGCGCGGGCCCTACGCAAAGATCGCCGACATGAGTGTCGACTGGCAGGAGGAGTTCGCGCGCATCCAGCAGCGCCGGCCGCTCTATGGCCCGCCGACCTGGCAGCTTGCGGTCGTCACCAAGGTCGAGCCGCAGGCGGTCATCATCGGCGGCCTGCTCGAAGACGGCACCTATACCGGCACGGGCACCGTGCCTTTTGCCGAAATGCGTTGGGCCTGCCGGACCGCGCCCGAGCAAACACTGGGTGCTTGCCCCGGCCGGCCGGCCAACGTCGTCAATGTCGGCGACGTGATCGTGGTCGAGAAGGTCGAGAAGGACGCCAGCAACAAGCCCTATCCGGCAGGCACCTATGGCCTGCGCCAGGTGCCCAACGTGAACGGCGCGGTGATCGTGATGGACCCGCAAAGCGGCCGCATCCTCGCGATGTCGGGCGGCTGGGCCTACGGCATGAGCCAGTTCAACCGCGCCGTCCAGGCGCAACGCCAGCCCGGCTCGTCCTTCAAGCCCTTCGTCTACGTCGCGGCGATGGATGCCGGCCTCACGCCGTCGACGCTCGTGCTCGACGCACCGTTCGAATACAACCCGGGCTACGGCCAGCCGATCTGGCGGCCGGGCAATTACCAAAATGAGGCGCCGCTTGGCCCCGCCACGGTACGCCGCGGTCTCGAACAGTCGCGCAACCTGATGACCGTGCGCATGGCGCAGCAGATTGGCATGAAGCGCGTTGTCGAGGTCGCCCGCGACTTCGGCATCGCCGACAATATGGGTGCTTATCTGCCGATGGCTCTGGGGGCCGTCGACACGACGCTCCTGCGTATGACCATGGCGCACGCCGAGCTCGCCAACGGCGCGCGCCGTATCACGCCAAGCCTGATCGACCGCGTGCAGGATCGTGATGGCAAGACGATTTACCGCCATGAGCCGCGCGTCTGCGAGGGCTGCGGCCCGGCCGCCAACGGCCAGAAGCCTCAGCCGCCGCGCATCGTCGATCCGCGCCAACCGTTCCACGATCCAGCCTCGGTCTACCAGGTCGTGAACATGATGCTGGGCGTGACAACGCGCGGCACGGCAGCCCAGCTCGCGGCGCTCGGCCGGCCGATCGCCGGCAAGACCGGCACCACCAACGATTCCAAGGACACCTGGTTCTTCGGCTCGACACCCGACCTCACGATCGGCGTCTATGTCGGCTTCGACGAGCCGCGCACGCTCGGCCGCATGGAAGCGGGCAGCAATGCCTCGGCGCCGATCTACGAGCGCATTGCCAAGGTCGTCTACAAGGACAAGCCGCCGACGCCGTTTCGCGTGCCGCCGGGGCTCAGGTTGGTGCGTGTCGATCACGACACCGGTCAGCCCGCCTGGCAGGGCGATTCCAATGCCATCGACGAGTTCTTCAAGCCTGGCACCGAGCCCTACGGCGATGGCCAGCAGCAGGTGCTTGACGGCTCCGCCTCCCTTTCGGGTATAGACCCGACCGAAGGCGGCCCGATGTCGTCCAGCGGCGGCGGACCGCGGGGCTCGATGAGCGGGACCGGCGAGACTTATTAATCCAGTCGCCTCTTCTTCTCTTCCTCCTCTCCCCCGATAGGGGGAGAGGGCGGGTGAGGGGGAGACGCACCGTGCA
>Ga0081455_10003376_pt1 | contig 18418 bp, 10 predicted proteins | sample TabmetS3T2R1_FD_70207 | JGI IMG/M metagenome (GOLD analysis project Ga0081455, IMG submission 70207) | Tabebuia heterophylla rhizosphere microbial communities from the University of Puerto Rico - S3T2R1 | ecosystem: Host-associated > Plants > Roots > Rhizosphere ... | reverse complement strand
CAAGCCGCTGGCCGGTTCGGGCCAGACTCGGACCGGGGTGTGGTTCGTCGGCGCCCGCGGATCGGTCGCGTCCACCGCCGTGGCCGGAGCCCTCGCCATACGCTCCGGCCTGGCAGGGCAGATCGGACTGGTCAGCGAGTTGGCGCCGGTGGCCGTCGCGCGACTGCCGGAGCTCGGCGGCTTCGTTTTCGGCGGGCACGAGGTGGCCGACGTGTCGTTGCCGAAGCGAGTCGAGGAGCTGGTGGCGGCGAAGGTCGTGCCGCACGAGATCGCGGCCGCGCTGACTGCAGAGCTGGCGTCGGTGGACGACGCCATCCGGCCAGGCATCCGGCGCGACGGACTGCCCCAGCGGGAGACAGCGGCCGCCCTCGAAGCGGACCTGCGTGCCTTTCGCGAGGAGCACCGGTTGGAGCGGGTCGTGATGGTCGATGTGTCGAGCACCGAGCCTCCGCCGGCAGAAGCGCCGGAGCTGGTTTCGTTGGCCGAGCTGGAGCAGGCCCTGGACGCCGGGGAGTCGCCGCTGCCGCCGAGCTCGCTCTATGCGTACGCCGCCTTTCGCGCGGGATGCCCGGTGGTGGCGTTCACGCCCAGTCCGGGACCCCGGCTGCCCGCCCTGGCGGAGTTGGCCGCCAGGGCCGAGCTGCCATGGGCAGGGTCGGACGGCAAGACCGGGGAAACGCTGGTCAAAACGGTGCTGGCCCCGATGTTCGCGATGCGCGCGCTGCGGGTCCGATCGTGGTCGTCGTACAACCTGCTCGGCGGCGGCGACGGTCGCACGCTGTCCGACCCGGCGAACGCCGCGAGCAAGACGGTGACGAAGGGGCAGAGCCTGGAGGCGATCCTCGGCCACCCGGTGGACGGCCCGCTGCACATCGACTACGTGCCGGACCTCGGCGACTGGAAGACCGCGTGGGACATGATCTCGTTCGAGGGCTTCCTCGGCACTCACATGTCCTTGCAGTTCACCTGGACCGGTTGCGACTCGGCGTTGGCCGCCCCGCTGGTGCTGGACCTGGTACGGCTGGTGGCGCGGGCGCATCAGGTGGGCGAGACCGGTCCGATCGGAGCTCTGGGATTCTTCTTCAAGAACCCCGCGGGCAGCGACGTGCACGCGCTGGGTGATCAGTGGGAAGCGCTGGTCCGCTGGTGCCGGCGCCTGGGCGCGGCAGGGGACCGGTCATGAGAACCCGGGACCTGGTCGAGCTGGTCCGGCTTCCGGCGGCCTTGACCGTGCCCGGCGACTCACTGGCCGGCGCCGCCGCGGCCGGCTGGCCGCACGGACGCCGCAGCTGGGCGCTCCCGGTGGCGTCCGCCTGCCTGTACTGGGCCGGCATGGCGCTCAACGACTACGCGGACCGGGAGCTCGACCGCGTGGAGCGGCCGGAGCGGCCCATCCCGTCCGGCCGGGTGCGTCCGGCCGAGGCGCTGGGGGTAGCGGCCGGGCTGACCGCGGCCGGTCTGAGCGTGGCCGGCCTCGCCGGCGGCCGCCAGGCTCTGGTCGGGGCGGTCCGCGTCGCCGGGACGGCCTGGACCTACGACCTCCTGGCCAAGCAGACCCAGGCCGGTCCGGCCTGCATGGCGGCCGCGCGGGGGCTCGATGTGCTGCTCGGCGCCGGGGGCCGATGGCGCGACGCTGCGATCACGAGCGCGGCCGTCGCCGCTCACACGCTTGGCGTGACCGTGTTGAGCAGGGGTGAGGTGCACGGCGCGAGGCCGTCCAGTGCGTACGCCGCGCTCATCGCCACGGCCGCGGCGGCTTCGGCCGCTGCACTGCCGTCACGACGACCTGGCCGCGCACCGTCGTCCTGGCGCACCCGGGTGGTTCGGTGGTCCGGCGCCGGCCTGGCCGGGGTGTACGCGACGGCGGTGGGACGCAGCCAGCTGCGGGCCGCCGAGACCTTGGACGCTGACACCGTGCGCCAGGCCACCGGCTCCGGGATTCGCGGCGTCATCCTGCTGCAGTCGGCACTGGCCGCCCGGTCCGGCTCGCCCGGCGTGGCCGGCGGGCTGCTGCTCGCGGGCCCGGCGGCTCGGCTGGCGTCCAAGGCGGTGTCGCCGACATGAGCCTGCGCTTCGGATACGGGACGAACGGCTTCGGCAGTCACCGGCTGGACGACGCCCTCGGGGTGATCGCCGGGCTCGGCTACGACGGCGTGGCGTTGACCGTCGATCACCCGCACCTCGACCCGTTCGCGCCCGACCTGGCCCTCCGTACCGCCAAGGTTCGTCGCCGGCTGGACCGGCTCGGTCTGGCCGTCGTCGTCGAGACCGGGGCGCGTTACGTCATGGATCCGTGGCACAAGCACGAGCCGACGCTGGTGTCGGCCGACGGCCGGGAGCGGCGGGTGGACCTGCTGTGCCGATCGGTCCGCATCGCCTCCGATCTGGGGGCGGAGGCGGTTTCGTTCTGGTCCGGCACCCTGCCCGATGGCACCGGCGCCGACGAGGGCTGGCAACGGCTGCTCGCCGGCGTGGACGAGGTGCTCGCGGAAGCAGAGCGGCGCGGCGTCGTGTGCGCCTTCGAACCCGAGCCGGGCATGTTCGTCGACACCGTCGCCGGAGTGCTGGAGCTGCGCCGCCGGCTCGGCTCGCCGGAGCGGCTGCGGGTGACCCTCGACGTCGGTCATTGCGTCTGCAACGAGCCGGGGACGGTGACCGACTGTGTCCACGCAGCCGGTGCGCTGCTCGCCAACGTGCAGCTCGACGACATGGTGCCGGGCGCGCACGAGCATCTCGAGTTCGGCACCGGCGAGGTCGACCTGCCTCGGGCGCTGGGCGCGCTGCTCGACGTCGGCTACTCGGGACTGGCGGCGGTCGAGCTACCACGACATGGACACGCGGCGCCGGTGGTGGCGGCCAGGTCGCTGGAGACGCTGCGCGCGGCGCTCGCCCGGGCTCAGGGCGAGCGGGAAGCCGTCCGTACTTGACGACATCAATCGCCCAGCCGAGGAGGCACGAGCGGACATGAGCACCACGACGGACCACCTCACACCGCACCTGGATGCCGACGCCCGACGTCGTCTGGACGGGCTGGTCCACGAGCTCGGCGACGAGCCGGAGCGGATCTCGGTGCTGTTCCCGGCGGTCGGACGTCGGGTGGCTCGCGGACCGTCCGACGCCGACGACCCGGATGGCATCTGCCATCCACGCCTGGAGGATGAGGCCCGGGTGGCGTTGCTGGCGACGCTCGCCACGGTGTGGCGCGACCGGCCCGAGCGGTTCGATCGTGAGGTGGCCGAGCTCTACCGCTACGGCGACGCCGACGAGAAGCGTGGCGTGCTGCGCGCCCTGTCCGCGATCGACCCCGAACCGGGTCCGGCCTCCCTGCCGCTGATCGACGACGCTCTGCGGACCAACGACGTGCGCCTGGTGGCGGCGGCGCTCGGGGCGTACGGAGCCCGACACCTCAGCGCGGAGGCCTGGCGGCAGGGCGTGCTCAAGTGCCTGTTCGTGGGGGTCCCGCTGGCGGCCGTGGCTCGCCTCGACGAGCGGATGGATGCCGAGCTGGCCCGCATGGTCGCCGACTACTGCCGCGAGCGTACGGCCGCCGGCCGGTCGGTGCCGTCGGACGCGAGCCGGGTGCTCGACCGGGCTCCCTGGACCGCTGACGATCAGGCCGAGCTTGGGGGACAACGGAGGACGGCGACCGAAGGACAGGAGATCTGATGCGCATCTTCGACCCGCATATCCACATGACGTCCCGCACCACCAACGACTACGAGGCGATGTACGCGGCCGGAGTCCGCGCCCTGGTCGAGCCGGCGTTCTGGCTCGGCCAGCCGCGCACCAGCATCGGCTCGTTCTGCGATTACTTCGACGGTCTGGTCGGCTGGGAGCGGTTCCGGGCCGCCCAGTTCGGCATCCGGCACCACTGCACGATCGCCCTGAACCCGAAGGAGGCGAACGACCCGCAGTGCGCCGCCGTGCTTGACATCCTGCCGCGCTACCTGGCCAAGGACGGTGTCGTCGCCGTGGGGGAGGTCGGCTTCGACTCGATGACGGCCGAGGAGGAGAAGGCGTTCGCGCATCAGCTGGAGCTCGCCGGCGAGCACGACCTGCCGGTGCTGGTGCACACGCCGCACCGCGACAAGGCGGCCGGAACCCGCCGTACGCTCGAGCTGGTCGCGAGCTCCGGACTGCCGCCCGAGCGGGTGCTGGTCGACCACCTCAACGAGCTGACCGTCCAGATGGTCGCCGACTCCGGCTGCTGGATGGGGTTCTCCATCTACCCCGACACCAAGATGGACGAGCACCGGATGGTGGGGGTCCTGGCGGCGTACGGGCTGGACCGGATGATCGTCAACTCGGCCGCCGACTGGGGACGCAGCGATCCGCTCAAGACGGCGAAGACCGGCTGGGCGATGCTCGACAAGGGCTTCACCGACGACGACGTCGATCGCGTGCTGTGGCGCAATCCGGTGGCGTTCTACGGGCAGAGCGGGCGACTCCTGCTCGACGAGATCGAGGCCGAGCCCACGGCCACCTTCCAGGGCAACTCGGTGCTGCGCGGCCAGCGCCCGACCGGTCAGGAGTGAGCCATGCGGTTCCGGCATCCGGACGGCACGGTCGTCCATCTCGCGTACTGCACCAACGTCCATCCCACTGAGGACTTCGAGGCGTTGCTCGACCAGGTACGCCGCTACGGCGGTGGGGTGCGGGCCCGGCTCGGCGTCGACCGGCTGGGACTGGGTCTGTGGCTGCCGGCACCGGTGGCCGCACATCTGGCCGAGCACCCAGACGTCGAGCGGCTGCGGGACGCCCTGGCCGAGAGCGGACTCGAGGTGGTCACGCTCAACGCCTTCCCGTACGCCGGCTTCCACGATCCGGAAGTGAAGAAGGCGGTCTACCGGCCGGACTGGTGTGACTCGGCCCGGCTGGAGTACACGCTCAACTGCGCGACCGTCCTGGCCAAGCTGCTGCCCGATGACGTGGCGCGGGGCAGCATCTCGACGCTTCCGCTCGGCTGGCGCAGTCCGTGGTACGCCGACCGGCAGCACCAGGCCGAGGAGCACCTGGCCAGCCTGGTGGACGGTCTGGAGAAGCTGCAGGCCGAGACCGGCTGGCAGATCCGGGTCGGCCTGGAGCCGGAGCCCGGATGCGCCGTGGAGACTACGACCGACGCGGTGGAGCGGCTGGCCGACGTGGACGCCGACTGGATCGGCGTCTGTCTCGACACCTGCCACCTGGCCGTGGAGTACGAGGATCCGGCCGCTGCCGTCGAGCGGCTGGCGCACAGTGGCCTGCCCGTGGTGAAGGCCCAGGCGTCGGCGGCTCTGCAGGCGGCGACGCCGGCCGATCCGGCCACCCGGGAGGCGCTGCGCGACTACTCCGAGGATCGCTTCTTGCACCAGACCCGCGAGCATGCGGGCGGGCGCACCATCGGCCGGGACGACCTGCCCGACGCGCTGGACGGCCGGCGGGCCCTGCGCGGCCGAGGCACCTGGCGGGTGCACTTCCACGTGCCGCTGCACGAACCTCCGGCCGACCCGCTCGACGGCACCCATGACCACCTGACCCAGACGCTGACGGCGTTGCTCGGCGGACCGACGGCGGTGACCGATCACGTCGAGGTGGAGACGTACACCTGGTCGGTGCTGCCCGAGGGTCGGCGGCCGGAGGGACCGGACGGGCTGGTGGCCGGCATCTCGGCGGAGCTGGGCTGGGCCCGGGATCGGTTGGTCGAGCTCGGATTGGAGACGCTATGAACAAGCTGCTCGTCATCGACGTCGTGGGGCTCACCCCGCGGCTGCTGACCCACATGCCCCGGTTGGGCAAGCTGGCCGCCGACGGGTTCGACGCGGAGCTCGGCACCGTACTCCCGGCGGTCACCTGCTCGGTCCAGTCCACCTTCCTGACCGGCCTGACTCCGCAAGAGCATGGGATCGTCGGGAACGGCTGGTTCTTCCGCGACCTCGGCGAGGTGCTGTTCTGGCGGCAGCACAACCGGCTCGTACAGGGCGAGAAGGTCTGGGAGACTGCCCGCCGTACTCAGCCGGACTACCGGGTGGCGAACGTGTGCTGGTGGTACGCGATGGGCTCCGGCACCGACAGCACCGTCACGCCGCGGCCGGTCTACCACGCCGACGGCCGCAAGTCGCCGGACTGCTGGACCTGGCCGTCGTCGCTCCACGGCCGGCTGACCGGCCAGCTCGGGGCGTTCCCGCTGTTCAACTACTGGGGGCCGACGGCGTCGATCAAGAGCTCGCGCTGGATCGTCGAGGCCACCCGGATGCTGCTGCCGGAGCACGACCTCACCCTCGCGTACATCCCGCACCTCGACTACGACCTGCAGCGCTACGGGCCGAACAGCCCGCAGGCGGTGCAGGCCGCCCGCGACGTGGATGCGGCCCTGGCGCCACTGCTGGACGACGCCCGCGAGCAGGGCGTGACCGTGGTGGTGCTCAGCGAGTACGGCATCACCGACGTGCGTCGTCCGGTGGACGTCAATCGAACGTTGCGCCGCAACGGCCTGCTCCACGTGCACACCAATGCCAGCGGTGAGCTGCTCGACCCATGGACGTCGCGCGCGTTCGCGGTCGCCGACCACCAGCTGGCCCACGTGTACGTGCGCGACCCCGCCGATCTGGACCAGGTACGTGAGCTGGTCGGCCCCTTGCCCGGCGTCGCCGAGGTGCTCGACGCGGAGGGCAAGGCGGCCCACGGACTCGACCACGAGCGGGCCGGTGAGCTGGTCCTGGTGGCCGAGCAGGACGCCTGGTTCACCTACTACTACTGGCTCGACGACGCCCGGGCACCGGACTTCGCCCGCGCCGTGGAGATCCACAAGAAACCCGGCTACGACCCCGCGGAGCTGTTCCTCGATCCGGAGGACAAGTGGGTGAAGCTGCGCGCCGGTGCCGGGCTCGCCCGCAAGAAGCTTGGCTTCCGGTATGCAATGGACGTGGTCCCGCTGGATCCGTCGCCGGTGCGCGGCAGCCACGGACGGCTGCCCGCCGACCCGGCGGACGGTCCGATGCTGCTGTGCTCCGACGCGAGTGTCGCTCGGGAGCGGATCGAGGCGACCGAGGTCCGCGACCTGCTGCTCCAGCTGGCCGGCGTACGGGTGGAAGCCGAGCGGCCGGTATCCAGATGACCAGAGCGGCGGCCGAGCCAGGGATCGCCAAGGATCCGGCCGACGGTCCGATCCTGGCCGGTCTCGCCGGTCGGCTGCTCAAGGAGACCCGGGAGCTGATCGAGCCCACTCTGCGGACGGCGATCGACGGGCTGCCTCCCAGAGTCCGGCTGGTGGCCGGCTACCACGCCGGGCTGTGGGATGCCGAGGGTCGGCCCGCCGGGCACCCGGGCAAGGCGCTGCGGCCGGCGCTGGTCCTGAGCAGCGGTCGTGCCGCCGGTGCCGATGCCACCGGAGGATCGGAACGGCTGATCGCCGCGGCCGTGGCGGTCGAGCTCATGCACGACTTCACGCTGCTGCACGACGACGTGATGGACGGTGACGCGGTACGTCGGCATCGGCCCGCCGCGTGGGACGTGTTCGGGGTGCCGTACGCCGTCCTGACCGGCGACGCGCTGCTGGCACTGGCGCTGAACCAGCTGTCCCGGCTCGGTGCCGGCGTCGAAACGATGGCGGCCACGTTCCTCGAGTTGTGCGTCGGGCAGGGCACCGATCTGGAGGTGCAGGGCCGATCCGACGACGCCGACCTGGATCGGTGCCTGGCGCTCGCGGAGGCGAAGACCGGCGCCCTGCTGGGATGTGCCTGTCAGCTGGGCGCGATGGTGACGCACCTGGGCGAGTGCGAGACGGCGCCGTACCGCGACTTCGGCCGCCATCTCGGAGTGGCGTTCCAGCTCACCGACGATCTCCTGGGCATCTGGGGCGACCCGGAGCTGACCGGCAAGCCGATCCACGCCGATCTGGCGGCCCGGAGGTTGACGCTGCCGGTCGCCGCAGCGCTGACCTCCGGCACCGGTGCGGGGGAGCGGCTGCGACTGCTGTACGCCGCCGACAACGGTCCAGCCGGCACGGGGCTCATGGCCGATCTGGTCGAGCAGGCCGGTGGTCGGGCCTGGGCGCAGACGGAGGCCGATCGGCGGGCCGGACTGGCGCTGGACGCCTTGGACCGGGCCCGACCGGAGCCGGGTGCCGCGGCCGAGCTTCGCGCCCTGGTCGAGCTGGCGCGCCGGCGGGAGCTCTGATCTGGCTCGATCGAGGCCGGGCAACCAGGGCTTTTAGAGATTACTTACGAAAGTTCATATTGAAATATTGAAAGTTTCAGTATTCACGTCGTAACTTAGGGAAACCGCCAAACCACCGGAAGTGCTAGCCGATGACTGTATTTCGCTACTCTTCGGCAAAACCAGGTCCGTCACAGCGGCACGACTCTCGGGTGGTCACCGCGATGCCGGCTCCTTTGGGATCCGCCCCTGCGCCTCGGGATCGCAGCCCTTTCGAGGAGGAGTCCGATCCGGGCATCCGAGCCCGGTCGCTCACCACAACCCTCACCCCGGCGGGCGCTTAGTGCTCGCTTCGGTCGCAGCCGATTGCCCTCGCACGGCGGCCGAAGCGAGCGAGGAACTCCCGCCATACCGCAACGACTCAGCGGTCGAGAAAGGAATCCCATGTTCGAACGTACCAAGCCGCGTCCCCGGGGACGCGCGCCCTCGAGACCACGGCGCCAGGTGATTGCCCTGGCGGCCGGCGCGGTGCTGGCGCTCGGCCTGACGACCATTCCGGCACAGGGACAACTCGGTCTGTCACAACCGGCCGCGGCGGCCGAGGACGCCAGTGTGAACGTGCTGGTCTTCCACGGTCCGGCCGAGGAGCAGGACGACCCGGTGCTGGACGCCGCGGCTGCGATCGAACAGCTGGGCAGCAGCGGCGGTTTCGACGTCGACGTCTCCTCGGACCCGTCGGTGTTCAGCGCCGAGGGCCTGCGCCCGTACCGCGGCGTGGTGTTCCTGTCCGCCGTGGGAGCCGAGCTGAGCAACGACCAGGAGCGCGAGCTGGAGAGCTACATCGAGGCCGGCGGCGGCTTCCTGGGCATCCATGACGCTGCCCGGGCGCAGGAGCGCTCCCAATGGTTCAGCGGCCTGATCGGCGCCCGCCCGGTCGGCGCACTGCCCGAACCGGAGCCGGTCGTCCAGAGCGCGACCACGGCGAGCAGCGACAACCCGCCGAACGAGACCAGGTTCCAGCTGGTCGACGGCGACATCGGCACCAAGTGGCTGACCTTCAATCCGACCGGCTGGGTGGCAGTACGCCTCCAGGCGGCCGCCGCGGTCAACCAGTACGCGCTGACGTCGGCCAACGACGCCGAGGACCGCGATCCGCAGAACTGGACGCTGCAGGGGTCCAACGACGGCTCGACCTGGACCGACCTGGACTCTCGCAGCGGGGAGAACTTCCCGAACCGGTTCCAGACCCGGGACTTCTCGTTCGAGAACACGACGGCGTACGAGTGGTACCGGCTCGACATCACCGCCAACAGCGGCGCCGGACTCACCCAGCTCGCCGAGCTGGAGCTGTTCGCCGGTGACGCGGAGCCGCCCGAGGACCCGCCGGTGCAGGAGGCGACGGTCAACTTCGTCGACCGCCAGCACCCGGCCAACGACGGACTTCCGCTCGCGACGACGCGGGCCGACCAGTGGCTGAATTGGGCGACCAACCCGATCGGCCAGGTCCACACCGTCGCGCAGGTGGACGAGTCGACCTACGAACCGGGCCGGGGCGCCAACGGCGCGTTCCACCCGATCTCGTGGTGTCGCGACTACGACGGCGGCCGGTCGTTCTACACCGGCATGGGCGCCACCGCCGACGGTTACGGCGACGGCGACTTCCGCGACCACCTGCTGGGCGCCATCCAGTGGACGACCGGCATGGTCCGCGGCGACTGCCAGGCGACCATCGCGTCGAACTACCGGATCCAGCGGCTCACCCAGCCGAACCAGCCGGGCCAGCTCGACCAGATCGGCGAGATGCACGGCCTGGACGTCGCAGCTGACGGCACGGTCTTCTACATCGGGAAGGCCGCCTGCCGAACCGGCCCGGTCATCCCGTGGGAGAACCCGAACGTCGGCCTCGGCTGCGGCACCGTCCACCGTTGGGACCCCGACAGCGGCAATGCCAAGCTGCTCGCAACCCTGCCGGTGTTCGGCAACCGTGGCGGCGGCGACGAGTTGGTGAAGACCGAGGAGGGCCTGGTCGGCATCGCCCTCGACCCGAAGTTCACGCAGAACGGTTGGGTCTACCTGTACTGGATGCCACACGACTCCATCGACCGGGCGAAGCAGACCGGCGACCGGGTGATCTCGCGGTTCACCTACGACCGCCAGACGTCGACGCTGGACCTGAGCAGCCGAGTCGACCTGCTGCACTGGCCGACGCAGATCCACAGCTGCTGCCACGCCGGCGGCGGAATGGACTTCGACTCCGAGGGCAACCTCTACATCGGGTTCGGTGACTCCAACTCCTCCGGCGGCTCGAACGGCTACTCGGGCAACAACTGGACGCAGGAGTTCGCCGGCATCTCCTTCCAGGACGCCCGGCGGACCGCAGGCAACACCAACGACCTGAACGGCAAGATCCTGCGGATCCACCCGGAGCCCGACGGCTCGTACACGATCCCCGACGGCAACCTGTTCCCCGAGTCCGAGGACTCCGGTGACAAGACCCGGCCGGAGATCTACGTGATGGGCGTACGCAACATCTCCACGCTCTTCGTCGACCCGGAGACCGACTGGCTGCACGCCGCCTGGGTCGGCCCCGACGCCGGTGGCCCGAGCCCCGAGCTGGGACCGGCGAAGTACGAGACCGCCACCATCATCACGTCGGCGGGCAACCAGGGCTGGCCGTACTGCATGGGCAACGGGCAGCCGTACCGCGACCGCAGCAACGAGGATGCCAGCATCCTCACCGGCTGGTACGACTGCGACAACCTGCAGAACAACTCGCCGCGCAACACCGGTCTGGTCAATCTCCCGCCGGCGCGCGACAACATGATCTGGTACTCGCCGCAGGGTGGCGGGCCGGTGTTCCCGGAGCGTTCCGACGGCAGCGGCATCCCGTCGTACGTCAATGGGGACACGACCTTCACCCAGCCGTACCTCCGTGGCGGCTGCCAGGCGATCATGACCGGCCCGGTCTACCACGCGTCGCAGGTCGACCTCCACAGCGGAGTTGCCTGGCCGACGTACTGGGAGGACAAGTGGTTCCTCGGCGACGAGTGCAACGCCAACAACCGGGTCGCCGTCACCGTCGACCCCGACGGCGTAGAGGACGCGCAGCCGCCGGTGTTCGCCGAGAGCCTGCGCGAGATCATCCCCGGCGGCAGTGCCAACCTGCAGAGCTGGATGATGACCTCACGGTTCGGTCCGGACGGCGCCCTCTACATGGGCGACTACGGCGGCGGCTTCTTCAGCCTGAACAACAATCAGAAGCTGCTACGCGTCGTCTACGACGGCGGTCCGCCCACCCCGGCGCCTACCGCGTCGTCGGTGGCCGTCAACAACACGCCGATGACGATCGCCTTCACCGGTGAGAAGTCCGGTGGCGTGGCGTACGAGTGGGACTTCGGCGACGGCACGAGTTCGTCGGAGGCGAACCCGCGGCACACCTACGTCACCGGCGGCAGCCACACCGCGACGCTGACGGTGACCTACGCCGACGGCGAGAAGGCCTCGACCCAGGTCGAGGTCAACGTGAGCTGCACCGAGCCCGACACCCGCGACACGGTCTGGTTCCGTGACACCGACACCGGCGTGACCAACCATGCGCTCGGTGGCGGCTGCACGATCAACGACCTGATCGACGACGAGCGCGACTACCCGACGCACGGCGCGTTCGTCGACACCGTCTCGGGGCTTGCCGAGCGGATGCAGGCGGCCGGTCACATCTCCGGTCGCGAGGCCGGCCTGCTGGTCAACGCGGCGGCGAACACCGACATCGGCTCCCCGTCCGGTGAGCCCGGCTACATCCCGTTGTTCGACGGGACGGCCGAGTCGATGGAGGGCTGGACGCAGGCACCGAGCGGTGAGTTCGCGCTGCAGCCAGACGGCACGATGCGTACAGTCGGCGGTTTGGGCATGCTCTGGTACAAGGAGCGGCCGTTCGCGGACTTCTCGCTCCAGTTGGAGTTCCGCGACGTGGCTCCGGGGAGCGGGCGCTCCAACAGCGGTGTGTTCGTCCGGTTCCCCGATCCGCGGACGCCGGTCAGTGAGCGGCCCGAATGCGGGCGCATCGGCGCTGCGGTCAACTCGCCGGCCTGGGTGGCCATCAACTGTGGCCACGAGATCCAGATCTACGACGGCACCACCGGCGAGCCCCGGAAGACAGGGTCGGTCTACCTGTTCAAGGAGCTCAACCTCGAACAGGCCCGCCCGACGCCGAAGGATGTCTGGAACGACTACGAGATCCGGGTCGTGGACCAGCACTACACGATCATCCGCAACGGCGTGGTGATCAACGAGTTCGACAACACCCCCGGCCAGCAGCCGGACCGGGCCGGTGATCCGCCGACCGATCTGCGGCAGTTCACCGAGGGCTTCATCGGACTGCAGAACCACGGTGGCGGCGACATCACCGAGTTCCGCAACGTCCGGGTGCGCGAGCTCTAGATCCGGCGTCCGGTCGGCGCGAACCAGCCCGGTTCGCGCCGACCGGCGTTTGGGGTGGTCACCGCCGCCAGGCGACGACCGAGCGGAGCCACCGACTCCGTTTCGAAAATTACTTTCGAAAGTTCGTTCACAACTATTGCTACTAGCTGTAATTAGCCCGTAACTTTAGGGATCAGCACCACCGGAGGGGCTGGCTATGGCGATAGTTTCGTTACCTCTCGGAAAAACCTTCGTCCGCAAGGCGTGCTCACTCGGGCTCAGCGCGACGCCGGCTCTTCTCGCGTCCGCCACCTGCGCCACTCGGCGCGGCCAGTCTCTAGGAGGAGCACGATGCGTGCACCCAAATCCAACCCAGTCCGGGGGGCCCTGAGCCGCCGTCGGTTCCTCGGCACGACCGCCGGCCTCACCCTCGGTGCCGCGGCCGGCGGCATCGCTCCGCTCACCGGGGCGGCGGCCGCGGCCGCGCCGACCGGCCGGCTGATCCCGGCCGGCAAGGTCGGGACCATCACGTTCACCCAGCGCGACGTCCCCGGGCGGCTCGGGATCGCCAGCGGCAGCCCGACCATGGGTTACCTGGGCGGCGACAACTTCCCCCAGGACCCGACCGACCTCGGCCCGCTCGTCCCGCTGCCGGGTGGATGGCGTGAGCTCTTCGAGTTCTTCGCCAACGTCGGCATCAAGCAGGTGGAGTTCGCCGGCTACGGGCAGAACGCCAACAACCCCGGTGGCAACGCGGGCTATCCGAACGACGGCAACGCCGCCGGCCGGGCCGCCTACCTCGACTACGCCGGCCGGATCCGCGGCTTCCTCGACGAGTTCGGCCTCGAGGCGATCGGCAACCACGGCTTCATCCCGAACACCTGGTTCGGCCCGAACAGCGCGGGTGGCACCATGTCGGCGGCCGACGAGCTGCGCCTGCGTACGGAGCTGGAGTTCGCCGCGATCCTCGGCACCCCGTTCATGGGCACCGGCAACGACCCGACCAGCGCCAACAACCGCAACATCGAGCCGTGGACGATCGCCTGCGAGAAGTGGACCGCGCTCAACCAGATCAGCGTCAACGAGTTCGGCATCCACATGTACACGCACAACCACTCGCCGGCGTACAACTTCCTCCAGGACGGGCCGATGGTGACCGTCACCGAGGACCGCGTGACCGGGGCTCCGATCGCGCCGACACAGGTGCGAGCCGAGTCCGGCAAGCGCCTGATGCAGCACTACCTCGACAACACCGACCCGGGCCTGGTCCAGATCGAGATGGACATCTACTGGGCGCACGTGGCGCAGCACCAGTGGCGGTGGCGCTACGACGAGAACGGCGCCCGCGTCGAGGACATCTTCGACCCGCTGGCCACGGTGGCGCGGCAGACCCAGCGCTATCCGCTCTACCACGCCAAGGACGGCGACCGGACGCTCGATCCGCCCGGTGTCGGCAACGGCTACAACTTCGTGCCGTTCGGCGACCCGAGCAGTGACATCGACTTCGAGACGTTCTTCGCCGGACAGGGTGCAAGGGGCTACCACAACCCGAACTACGAGCAGGACAACGCTCCAGGCGGTTCGGCCGACCCCGGCCGGTCGCTGCGGTTCACCGAGTTCAGCGCGTTCAACATGAACAACCTGCGCGGCTGATCCCTCCAGCAAAGGCGACGGCTCCGATCGCGATGTCGATTGGCCTCGAACGCGACCGGAGCCGTGAGCGGAACTCCCCAGAAAGAGGACTCCTATGAAACAACGTAGCAACCGGCTGCGCAGACGCCTGCAGGCTGCGGTTGCCGGACTGGGTCTCGCCGCCGGTGGACTGGCGGCGATGGGCCCGCTGTCGACGACGGCCGCGGCGTTGCCCGACAGCGACGGCATTCAATACCGCGTACTGGTGTTCACCAAGTCCGCCGGCGGACCGAATCCGGCGACGGCGGCCGGAGTGGCGGCGATCCGCGCGCTCGGCGAGGAGCATCGGTTCGCCGTACAGGTCACCGACGATGCGAGGAAGTTCGACCAGGAGCACCTGAAGCAGTTCCGGGTCGTGGTCTTCCTCAATACGGCAGGCGACGTGCTCACCGACGCCCAGCAGAACGCGTTCGAGGCGTACTTCGCCGACGGCGGCGGGTTCGTCGGCATCGGCTCGGCCGTCGAGCTCGAGCCCGACTGGCAGTTCTACACCGACCTGATCGGTACCCGCGCGACCGGCCGGACCGACGTCCAGCCGGGAACGATCAAGGTGGCCGACCGGGTCCACGACGCCTCCAAGGACCTTCCGGAGTACTGGACGCGCACCGACGCCTGGTACAACTTCGCCCGCAACGTACGCGGCGAGAGCCATGTGCTCGCGACAGTCGTGGAGCACGTCGACGACCTCGGGTCGTTCGAGCTCCAGCCGTGGGGCGGCCGGCTCGAGGGCATCGAGGGCGGCACGATGGGCGCCGACCACCCGGTGACCTGGTGCAAGGACTGGCGCGGCGGACGTTCGTTCTACAGCTCGCTCGGCAACACCGCGGCGAGCTTCGGCGAATCCGAGCTGCGTTCGCATCTGGCCGGAGCGATCGGCTGGGCCGCGGGCCAGGCCGACCCGGTCTTCAGCGACTGCGGCGCGACCGTGCTGGCCAACTACCAGCAGACCGCCGTCGCCCTGCCGCCGAACATCAGCGAACCCATCGGGTTCGACACCCTGCCGGACGGGCGGGTCATCCAGACCGACCGTCGCGGCGGCGTCCGTCTCCACGACCCGGAGACGAACACGACCACGGTCCTCGCGCAGATCCCGGTCTACACCAACAGCGAGGACGGCATGTACGGCCCCGCGATCGACAACCACTTCACGACCAACCACTGGGTGTATCTGTACTACGCACCGCCCACCGTGGAGGACGTCAAGCTCTCCACGGGTGAGGTCGTCACGCAGACGACTCCGACGGCCAACGCACCCACCACCGGTGCCAACCCCGCGGTGTGGGACCCCTGGGTCGGCTACTTCCAGCTGTCCCGGTTCAAGCTCGTCGACGCCACGGCATCTGATCCGGCCCATCTCGACTTGGGGTCGGAGCAGCAGATCATGCGAGTGCCGGTCAACCGCGGAGCGTGCTGTCACGTCGCCGGTGACATCGACTTCGACACGCACAACAACCTGTGGATGGTGACCGGAGACGACACACCGGCCGGCGGCGGCAACTCCGGCGGGTTCAGCCCGCACAACGACATGATGACCGCCGACGGGCAGTTCAACGCACCGTTCGTCGACGCTCGTCGCTCGTCGCTGAACACCAACGACCTGCGCGGGAAGGTCCTGCGGATCACCGTCGACGACGGCGACATCGGATCCGGGGAGGAGAACCAGTTCGGCGGCGCGTACACGGTGCCCGACGGCAACCTCTTCCCGGTCGGGGCGGACAAGACCCGTCCGGAGATCTACGCGATGGGCTTCCGCAACCCGTTCCGGATCCAGGTCGACAGCAACGACGTCGCCTACGTCACCGACTACTCACCCGACTCGCAGACGCCGCAGAACTTCCGCGGTCCGGCCGGAACCGGGCGAGTGGAGATCATCCGGGAGCCGGCCAACTACGGCTGGCCGCTGTGCTACCGGCAGGACCTGCCGTACTACCGGTGGAACTTCAACACCAGCCAGCCGCTCGACAGCACGCCGCAGACGTACGAGTGCGACAACCCGGCGAAGGGGCCGGACAACACGTCGCGGTGGAACCTCGACGGCGGGCCGACCGTCGAGCCGGGCCGGGTCCAGACACCACCGATCACGAACCCGGAGATCTGGTACTCCTTCACGCCGGAGAACCGGGCCGACAACCCGCTCGGCACGCCCTGCTTCGCCTACTACAACGGCTCCGGCACGACCCAGTGTCCGCGGCTGTTCCCGGAGCTCGGCACCGGTGGGGTCGGGCCGCACGGCGCCGACAAGTACGAGTTCGACCCGGACAACCCCGATCCGACGAAGCTGCCGCCGTACTACGACGGTTCGGTCTTCTTCGGCGAGTTCACCCGCGACATGATTCGGGAGATCCGGTTCGACTCGCAGGGCAGGGTGTTCAAGATCAACAACCTGCTGGACTGCGGCCCGCTGACCCCCACCCGGGTCCCGCAGACCAACCGGCCGTTCGAGTGCGACAACCCGATGGACCTGCAGTTCGACGGCAGTGGGCACTTCTACCTGCTGGCGTACGGCGACGGGTTCTTCAACATCAACAACGACGCCGGGCTGTACCGCTGGGACTACGTCAAGGGCCAGCGGGCTCCGATCCCGGTGCTGTCGGCCACGCCCACGAGTGGGTCGGCGCCGCTGACCGTGGAGTTCTCGAGCAACGGCTCGCGGGACCCGGACCCGGGTGACTCGATCCGGTTCGAGTGGGACCTCAACGGCGACGGAACGGTCGACTCCATCGACGCCGATCCGCAGTACACGTACACAGCGCCGGGCCAGTATACGGCGCGGCTGACCGTGTACGACTCGAGCGGGCAGTCGGCATCGGCGAACACGACGATCACCGTCGGCAACACCGCTCCGACCGTCTCGGTCGACGCGCCGGTCGAGGGTGGCCTGTTCGCCTTCGGCGAGTCGATCCCGTTCTCGGTGACGGTGACCGATCCGGAGGACGGTGCGATCGACTGCAGCCGGGTCGAGGTGACGTTCGTCCTCGGCCACGACGAGCACGGCCATGCCGAGGAGACCGTCCACGGCTGTCAGGGCGTGCTGCCCACGTACGCCGAGGACGTCTCGCACGGCGGCAACGTGTTCGGCGTCGTCAGCGCGTCGTACACCGACCTGGGCGGCTCGGCCGGCGTACCGGCGCTTACCACGGTGGACCAGGTGAACGTCCGGCAGAAGCGTCAGGAGGTCGAGTTCGTCCGCGACGAGTCCGGGACGAACGTGGCCACGACCAACGATCCGGCCGGCGGCGGTCAGCACCGCGGCAGCCTCGGCAACGGCGACTGGGTCGCGCTCAACGGCCCGTTCGACCTGGAGAACATCGACTCGCTCACCTTCCGGGTGGCCAGTACGTCGGGCGCGATACCGGCCGGCAACCCGATAGCGGCGGTCGAGGTCCGGCTGGACGCCATGGATGGGCCGATCCTGACCACGGCGACGCTCACCTCCACCGGGAACACCGCGACCTGGCAGAGCCAGACTCATCCGGTGACTGACCCGGGTGGTGCGCACCGGGTGTTCCTGGTGTTCCGGTCGGTGGCCGGCGGGCAGACCGGCGGCAACCTGTTCAACCTGAACTGGGCGGAGTTCGGCGGTACGGGCGTGGCCCAGCCCTAGCCATCCGCTCACTCGGCGGGGCGGGGTTCGAGACGATCAGTTTCCGAACTCCGCCTCGCCGAGATGCCATCAGATCCCGAACTTCGGAGAGTGCGAGCCATGCTTCTGCAACAAATCTGCAAAAGATTGGCGCTATCCCCTTGTCAAGTGGGGCGAACCCTCAATAGTTTGTCGATCCAGTGAACGAACCTCGCGAATTGGCCGAGTGATGGCAACCCCGCCGTCACGAAGGCGTACGCGAGAGGAGCGCCAGGTGGTCACAGGGACGACGGCCAAGGCGGCTGGCCCACGCCAAGCCGCTCAGTTCGGCCGTCGCGGCGAGAACATGGCCATCCTCCTGGCGCTGCTTCGTACCGAAGGTCCCTGGTCCCGGGCCCGCCTCGCCGAGATGTCCGGCCTCAGCCGCGCCACGGTCGCATCCGTCGTCGACGACCTCGCCTCACGAGGGCTCGTCGTGCTCGGCGACCGCCGCGCGGACGGATCGCCCGGTCGCCCGGGTCAGTCGGTCGCCCTCGACGGTCGCGATCTGTGGGGTCTGGGGCTGCAGGTGGGTGCGCATCACGTCGCCGGCGT
>Ga0081455_10003375_pt1 | contig 18419 bp, 20 predicted proteins | sample TabmetS3T2R1_FD_70207 | JGI IMG/M metagenome (GOLD analysis project Ga0081455, IMG submission 70207) | Tabebuia heterophylla rhizosphere microbial communities from the University of Puerto Rico - S3T2R1 | ecosystem: Host-associated > Plants > Roots > Rhizosphere ... | reverse complement strand
TCGCAGACTCGTCGCCGCCGCCGGTCCAAACGGCCTGGCCCTTCTTGCCCATCACGATCGCAGTGCCGGTGTCCTGGCACATCGGCAGCACGCCGCCGGCCGCGATATTGGCGTTCTTCAGGAGCTCGAGCGCCACGTACTTGTCATTCGACGAGGCCTCGCTGTCGTCGAGGATCGCGCGGAGCTGGCCGAGATGGCCAGGACGAAGGAGGTGCGAAATGTCGTGGAAAGCGGCGGCGGTCAGCAGGGTCAGGGCTTCCGGATCGACGGTCAGCACCTCGCGACCGTTGAACTTGGCCGTGCCGACGAAGTCGGACGAGAGCTTGCGGTAGGACGTGCTGTCCTTTCCGCTCGGGAACATCTCCTGGAACTGGAACTCGGGCATGCGGCTCTCCTGGCGCCTGCTTTGAAAGCGCGCATCCCTGCCGCAAGCCGGGCGCGGCGTCTACCTACTTCTTTCGGAAGCTGTCGAGCTTGACGATCTTGGAGGCCGGATTCTCCGGCTTGCCCTCCGCCGCGGCTGGGTCGGCCGCATCGGGCTTGGCGTCAGCGGCCGCGCTTTCGTCGGTCGGCCCGCCCAGCGAGGGCCGCTTCTCCGGTGCTGGCAACGGCGTCGGCGGCGGGGGCTCGGCCTTCTCGGCCGATGCGCCTGATTTGTCCTTGCGGTCGAATTGCAGGCCGAAGCGCACCGACGGATCGACGAAGGCCGAGAGCGCGGCGAACGGCACCTTTATGCGTTCCTGCTGCTTGTTGAAGCTCACGGTCACTTCGAAGAAATCGTCGTGGATGATCAGGTCCCAGTACTGGTGCTGGAGCACGATCGTCATCTCTTCCGGATACTTGGCACGCAAATAGTCGGGCAGCTGGACGCCCGGGTCGGTGCTGCGGAAGGAGATGTAGAAATGGTGCGAGCCCGGCAGCCCTTTGTCGGCTACCTGCCTCAGCACGCGGCGCACGACGCTGCGCAGCGCATCGTCGACGAGAGCGTCGTAGTGAAAGCGATCGTTCATGACATGTCGGAACTTTCGCGGAGCATCGGCTCCCGTCTCACGAGAGTCAACGCTGCGAAAATATGAAAAAGAACAGGCGAAGTGGGAGGGCTTCTGTTGCCCGGTGCCCTCCCGAAACCGCGCTTACGTCCGCTGTTTAGGCGGCAGCAGCGAGTGCAACGTCGTTATCGTTGGCACTTGTGTGTGGCCCTTTACGGCGGAACCATGCCGGGCAAAAACCGCGCCTTTACCACGCTCGTCGATCCTGTTTCGCCCCCATCGACCCGCTCAACGAGCGGGGAGAATGGTGGAGGCGCCGGGTACTGCCCCCGGGTCCGATACGCTTATGCCACGCGGCGTTTATCACCATAGTCGGTCTCCCGACGGGCCTAATATAAGCGTCCCGGCAGGCTTTTTGAAGATATGCGAGCGGCTGCCGATTTCCCCATGGAAGGGTCCGCCCGGCGCCCATAGAGTCCGCCGCCAACGAAGGACAACGAGCGATGCCCCTCTCCACTGGCCAACAGGCCGAAATCGACCAGGCGCGCGAAAGCGGCAGCAAGACGCTGCGCCCCGTGGCGCCGGCTCTGGAAGAAATCCTCTACCAGGCGCTGCCCGTGCTCGATCACGGCTTCGTCCGCGTGGTGGACTACATGGGCGATGATGCGGCCGTCGTGCAGGCGGCGCGCGTCAGCTACGGCCGCGGCACCAAGAAGGTCAGCGAGGATCGCGGCCTGATCAACTATCTCATGCGTCACCGCCACACGACGCCGTTCGAGATGTGCGAGATCAAGTATCACGTGAAGCTGCCGATTTTCGTGGCGCGGCAGTGGATTCGCCATCGCACGGCCAACGTGAACGAATATTCTGCGCGCTACTCGATCCTCGACAACGAATTCTACCTGCCGAAGCCCGAGCATCTGGCGGCCCAGAGCAAGGCCAATCGCCAAGGCCGTGACCAGGTGCTGGCCGGCAAGGAGGCCGAGCGGGTGTTCGCTCTTCTTCGCAAGGACTCCGAGCTGGTCTACGAGCACTACATGGAGATGCTGAACGAGGGCGAGGAGGGCGAGCCGCTCGATCCCGAACGCTCGGGCCTCGCGCGCGAGCTGGCGCGCATGAATCTCTCGCTCGCCTTCTATACCCAGTGGTACTGGAAGACGAACCTGCACAATCTGATGCATTTCCTGTCGCTGCGCGCCGACGCCCATGCGCAGTACGAGATCCGCGTCTACGCCGAGGTCATGATCGACACGCTCCGGCGCTGGTGCCCGATCTGCCACGATGCCTTCATGGAATACCGCATGGGCGGTGCGCATCTGTCGAAGACCGGGCTCGCCGCTGTGAAGCGCATGATCGGAGGCGAGAAGGTCGACCAGAAATCGAGCGGCCTCAACCCGCGCGAATGGCGCGAGCTGATGGCGGCACTGGGGCTGTCGGGCTAGAGGTCAGGTCGCGGGCCACATCGTCTGGCCCGCGCTCCAGAACCATCGTCCGTCCTTTCTGATGAAAACACAGAGCGACTTGTAGGTTGCTTTGACATCACGGCCGTCGAGCGTGAAATGGTCGTCGAGGGTCATGGTGGCGACGGCGGTGTCGCCGAAGGAGCGGACGTCGAGTTCGCTCACCCTCTGGCTGTGAAACACCAGCCGACCCGAGATGCAGCCATTGTCGATGTACCCGGCCTTGTCGAATTTCCGGCCGCTCGCGTTCACGTAGACGAAGTCGATATGGAGCAGCGTGGCGAGATCGGCGGCGGCACGGCGCGCCAAAGCATCCGCCTTGGCTGTCAGGATGGCTCGAATTTCTTCGCTGATCATGGGGAACGCTAACGCATTGAGCCCGGCGGCGTCCGCTGTCATAACGGGCCATGCAGAAAAATCCGGGCCGGCTGCGGTTGCTGCGTGAGCGGCCGCGCGACGATGAGGCAATCGAGGATATGACGGCGGCGGCCTTCGGGCCCGACCGTTTCCACAAGACCGTCTATCGGTTGCGTGAAGAGGTGGCGCCAATCAAGGAACTCTGTTTCGTCTGCATCGATCAGAAGGGCAGGCTTGTCGCCTCGATCCGCAACTGGCCGATCCTGATCAACGAGCGCTGGCCGGCCGTGATGCTGGGACCGCTTGCCATCGCGCCCGAACTGCGCGGGCTGGGTTATGGCAAGGCGCTGATGTGGTATTCGATGGCGCAGTCGCGCATGCTGGGCCACAGCCGGATCATCCTGGTGGGCGATCCCGAGTACTACAACCAGTTCGGCTTTCGCCGCGATCTCGCCCTCAATATCCAGCTTCCCGGTTGGGTCGAGGAGCGCCGCTTCCTTGCCCTCGAACTGGTCGCCGGCTCGATGATCGGCGTGCATGGCATGATCGGCAAGGCGCAGGCGAAGAGGCGCGCCGTCCGCAAGAAGAAGCGCTGACGAACGGTTCTACCGCGTCACGATGCGCGGCGCGGGGCGAGGGCCGCGCTGGTTCGCGGTGAGCTGCTTCCAGACGCGCCCCGCGATGTTCCGATAGGCCTGTGCGTGCGAGCTGTCGGGCTGGGCGACAACGATGGGATGGCCGCTGTCCGAGGTGGTGCGGATGTCGAGATGCAGCGGGATCTCGCCCAGGAACGGCACGCCGAGCTTGTCGGCCTCCTCGTGCGCGCCACCGTGGCCGAAGATCTCCGACCGCTCGCCGCACTTGGGGCAAAGGAAGTAGCTCATGTTCTCGACGATGCCGAGCACTGGCACGGCGACCTTGCGGAACATGTTGAGCCCCTTGCGGGCATCGACCAGGGCGATGTCCTGCGGCGTCGAAATGATCACCGCGCCTGACAGCGCCACGCGCTGGGCGAGCGTGAGCTGCGCATCGCCAGTGCCGGGCGGCATGTCGACCACCAGCACGTCGAGCTCGCCCCATTGCACATCCCGCAGCATCTGCTCGAGCGCGCTCGACACCATCGGGCCGCGCCAGATCATCGGCGTCTCTTCGTTCACGATATAGCCGATCGACATGGTGCGCAGGCCGTAACGCTCGATCGGCTTGAGTTGCTTGCCGTCGGCCGATTCCGGCTTCTCCTTCACCGCCAACATGCGCGGCATGGAGGGGCCGTAGATGTCGGCGTCGAGCAGGCCGGTGGCGACGCCGTTGGCGGCAAGGCCAAGGGCCAGGTTGACGGCGGTCGTCGACTTGCCGACACCGCCTTTCCCCGAGGCGATGGCGATGATGTGCTTGACCCCCGGTACCTCGATGCGGCCGCCGCCCGGCGCGGCCTGTGCCGGCCCATGCGTATGGCCGCCCCGTGCCGGTCGCGCCGATGGCGCCGGCGGAGGCGGCGGCGCGGAACGTTCGGCCGTCATCACGGCGGTCGCCGAGAGGACGCCCGGGATCGCCCGCACGGCCTGCTCGCACGCCAATCTCAGGGGTTCAAGGGAAGGGCCGCGCGCCGGATCGACTTCGAGGGTCACGGCGACGTGACCGCTGCGTGTGGCAATGCCGCTTACCATGCCCGAAGCCACCACGCTTTTCGCGGTAACCGGATCGATGACGGCTTCGAGAACGCTGCGCACGGCCGATTCGCTGATTTCCGCCATGTTCGCTCGCTCCCGGCAATAATCTGTCGCGCTTGATTGAAGGTGTGCTGCCGTCACATATATGCAGCGCGGAATGAAAGCAAAGTCCCGCAAAGCAGTCCCGCTTGGGCCCTGAGGTGATGATGGCGTGGAACAACAATAGCGGCGGCCCGTGGGGTGGCGGTGGCAGCGGCGGTGGTGGCGGCGGCGGCCCCTGGGGCGGCGGCGGCAACCGCGGCGGCGGCCCATTCGGACGTCGCCCGCCCGACATGGACGACGTCATCCGCAAAGGCCAGGAGCGGCTGCGCAATCTCCTGCCCGGCGGTTTTGGCTCGGTGAAGGGCCTGCTGCTGATCGCGCTTGCAGCCATCGTCGTATGGCTGCTCACCGGCTTCTTTCGCGTTCAGCCGAACCAGCAGGCGATCCAATTGGTCTTCGGCAAACCCTATGGCGGCCCGGTCGATCCCGGCCTGCACTACAATCTCCCCGCGCCGATCGGCCAGGTCGTGGTCGTGAACGTCCAGGATCAGCGTCGCACCGTGATCGGTTCACGCAATGCGCCCGGCTTCAACCGCGGTGCTCGCGCCACCTCGTCGGAAAACCTGATGCTGACCGGTGACGAAAACATCGTCGACATCGAGTTCGCGGTGCTGTGGCAGGTCAAGGACGTGTTCAAATACGCCTTCGCCGTGCGCAGCGGAGAAGAGACAGTGCGGGCTGCCTCCGAGGCGGCGATGCGCGAGGTCATCGGCCAGTCCAACCTGCAATATGCCCAGACCGAAGGCCGCACCAAGATCGAACAGGACACCAAGGACTTGCTGCAGCGCATCCTCGACGAGTACGGACTCGGCGTCCGCATCACCCAGATCCAGCTCCTGCGCGTCGACCCGCCACAGGAGGTGATCGCCGCCTTCCGTGACGTGCAGGCCGCCCGCGCTGACAAGGAGAGGAACATCAACGAGGCCAACACCTACCGCAACCAGGTCCTGCCCAGGGCGAAAGGTGAGGCCGCATCGATCGTCCAGAAGTCCGAGGCCTACAAGGCCGAGACGGTGGCGCGCGCCAAGGGCAACGCCCAGCGCTTCGACCAGGTCTATCAGCAGTATGCCAAGGCCAAGGACATCACGACCGAACGGCTCTATCTCGAGACGATCGAGGATGTGCTCCACAACATGAACAAGCTGCTGGTGGACAAGAACGCCGCGGGTCCGGGTGTGCTGCCCTACCTGCCGTTGCCCGAGCTGAAGCCCTCCCAGCCGTCGACGGCGGCGCCAAAACCAGGCCCGTCGGTCCAGGGAGGCTCGCGATGAGCAATCGTTCGATCATCGGCCTGATCGGCCTGGCGGTCGTCATCTTCCTGCTGACGCAAACCTTCTACACGGTCGACCCGACGACGCAGGTGCTGGTGCGCCAGTTCGGTGCGCTGGTTGGCAAACCCAAGACCGAGCCTGGCCTCTACGCCAAGATTCCGCTGGTCCAGGACATCGTGCGGATCGACCGGCGCCTCCTCGACTACGAGGCGGACGAGTTCGAGGTCATTGCCGGGGACCAGAAGCGGCTGGTGGTCGATGCCTTTGCCCGCTTCCGCATCAACGATGCGCGCCTGTTTGCCGAGCGCGTGCCGGCCGGCGAGCCTGCCCTGCGCGGCCTCCTGGATTCGCTGATCAATTCGGAGATCCGCGGTGTCCTGAGCTCGGTGCCATTGCATGCCGTGTTGACCGAGCAGCGTGCCTCCCTGATGGACGACATCACCAAGCGGGTGGACAGCAAGACCAACGACCTCGGTGTCCAGGTGGTGGATGTCCGCATCAAGCGGGCGGACCTGCCACAGGCCAACTCCCAGTCGGTCTACAATCGCATGAAGACCGATCGCGAGCGGGAAGCGGGCCAACTGCGCGCCGAGGGTGACGAGGAGAACCAGCGCATCCGTGCCACCGCCGATCGCGAGGTCGCGGTCATCAAGGCCGAAGCCGGCCTCAAGGCACAGGTCACCATGGGCCAGGCCGACGCCGAGGCGACCAAGATCTATGCCGACGCCTTCGATCGGGACAAAGATTTCTATGCCTTCTGGCGGCGCATGGAGGCCTATCGGCAGGCCTTCTCCGGCGGCGGCACCATGGTGCTGAGCCCGGACAACGATTTCTTCCGCTACTTCAATCGGCCGCCTGAAGGTGCAGTGTCCGGCAAGAAATAAGCCGCTCGAAAATCGTCGAATCGGCGGCTGTGGCAGTCTTGCCACGCCGCCGGTTTCTTTTCGCCACGGGCGCGGAAACAATACTCTTTTGCGACATATAACGGCCTCTTTATTTGCGCCACAATCAGTGCCCATGTAGACACGGGGTCGAACACGCGGCGCTGGCCGTTCCGACTTTTGGCCGTGCGCGCCGTTGGAGGTCGGGCGTGAATTTTTTCAGGAATTATCCGGAATTTGCGAAGGGTGCCATGGCCACTGTGGCCGCGGTTGGACTGGTGCTGGTCCAGCCCGTCGTGGTGGCGCCCGCCGACGCGCGTGAAGCACCACAGAGCTTCGCCGATCTGGTCGATGTGCTGATCCCGACCGTGGTCAATATCACCACTACGCAGAACCTGCCGCAGCAGGGACCGCGTCTGCGTGACATGCCGCAGCTGCCGCCGGGTTCGCCGTTCGAGGAACTGTTCAAGGAGTTCTTCGACCATCGCGGTGGCGAGGAGCAGCAGCGCCGGCGCGGCACGTCGCTGGGCTCGGGCTTCATCGTCGATCCATCGGGCTATGTCGTCACCAACAACCACGTCATCCAGGGCGCGGAAGACATCACCGTCATCCTGCGCGATGACACGCAGCTCAAGGCCAAGCTTATCGGTGCCGACAGCCGGGCCGACCTCGCGGTCCTGAAAGTCGAACCGCCGGCCGGCAAGCCGCTGCCAGCCGCCAAGTTCGGCAATTCCGACAAGATCCGGGTCGGTGACTGGGTGATCGCGATCGGCAATCCCTTCGGCCTCGGCCATTCGGTGACCGCCGGCATCATTTCGGCCCGCGGTCGCGCGCTCTCCGACTCGCTCGACGACTATCTCCAGACCGACGCCGCCATCAACAAGGGCAACTCCGGTGGTCCGCTATTCAATGCCGACGGCGAGGTGATTGGCGTCAACACGGCGATCTACTCGCCCTCCGGCACCAACGCGGGCCTGGCGTTCTCGATCCCGTCCAACCAGGTGAAGCAGGTCACCGAGCAGCTGCGCGAGTTCGGCCGCGTCCGGCGTGGCTGGATCGGCGTCAGCTACCAGAGCGTGACCGACGACATCGCCGACAGCTTCGGCCTCGACAAGGCGCGTGGCGTGCTGGTCGCCAATGTCACGGCCGACGGGCCGGCGGCCCAGGCGGGCATCAAGCGCAACGACATCATCCTGTCGTTCGGCGGCCAGGACGTGGCGGACCTGCGGCACTTCCCGCGGCTGGTCGCCAACGCTCGCGTCGGCAGCACCGTCGACACGGTGGTGTGGCGGCAGGGCAAGCAGCAGACGCTGAAGCTCAAGATCGGCGAGCAGGATCAGGCGGAGAAGCAGAATGCCTCGGCGCAGGGCTCGAACCCGCCCGGCAAGAAGGCCCCGGAACGCGATGGGGCGGTCACATCGACCGTGGAGCAACTTGGCCTCACCTTGCAGAAGGTGAGCGATCAGTTGCGCGAAAAATATGGCCTGAGCGACAACGTCAAGGGCGTGGTGGTGACCCGCGTGACGCCCGACAGCCCGGCGGCCGAGAAGCAGCTGCAGCCCGGCGACGTCATCGTCGAGGTCGACCAGAAAGCCGTGACCACGCCGCAGGAGGTCGCCGACATCGTCGGCAAGCTGCAGGGCCAGAAAAAGCGGTCGGTCCTGCTGTTCGTCGAGCGCCAGGGCGATCCGCGGTTCGCGGCACTCAGGCTCTCGAAGTAGCGCCGGGCCGCCGGCTCAGCCGGCCTCGTCCTTTTTCCAGGGAATGACAGCCCGCTGCAGGCGCAGGATCGCCATCTGCGAGCCGTAGCCCAGCAGCGACACCATCAGCAGGTAGACGAACATGTCGCGCACCTCGAACACCTGCCACGACTGCCAGATGAGGTAGCCGAGGCCGACCTGGGTGCCGAAATTCTCAGCGATCACCACGATGACCAGCGCCATGCCGATGCCGAGCTGGCATCCCGTGAAGATGAACGGCAGGGCGCCGGGAATGGCGATGGTCCGGCAGAGCTGCCAGCGGGTTGCTTTGAAATTGGACGCAACGTCGAGATAGATCCGGTCGATGTTCACCACGCCCGCCAGCGTGCTGTAGAACACCTGGAAGAACACGGCGATGGCGACGATCGCCCACTTCGATGCCTCGCCGATGCCGAAGATCATCATGATCAACGGAAACAAGGCGATCTTGGGAACCGGATAGAGCGCGGCGATTATCGGCTGCAGGAAAGCGCGCACCGTCGGCGACAGGCCGAGCAGGATGCCGAACACGATGCCTGGCACGGCGCCGAGCACGAAGCCGACCAGCATCCGTCCGATCGTCCAGGCGGCGTCGATGAAAATGCGGCCCGATTCGACCAGATCGAACATGCTGACAATGATCGAGGACGGGGCGGGAAAGAAGCGCTGGTCCAGCAGGCCCACCTTCGTAAGACCCTCCCAGACGATCAGGATCGCGAGCGGCGCCAGGATGGCCATGAGAAGGCTGGAACGACGCACGCGGTCGAGCAACGTCGGGCCGGTCTGCCTCGGTGCGGTGATCCGGACGAGCGTGCGTGCCTGGACGGTCATGGGCCGACGACCTCCTCGCGCAGAAGTGTCCAGATTTCCCGGCCGATGCGTCCGAACTCGGGATTGGCCTTGAGATCGTAGACCCGCCGCGGCCGCTGGAAGTCGATCTTGAACTCGGCCTTGAGCCGTCCGGGCCGGCGGGACATGACGATCACGCGATCGCCGAGGACCAGCGCCTCGTCGATGGAATGCGTGATGAAGATCACCGTCTTGCGCGTCTCGCTCCAGATCCGCAGCAGCTCCTCCTGCAGCAGCGCCTTGTTCTGCTCGTCGAGGGCGGCGAACGGCTCGTCCATCAGCAAGATCTCGGGGTTGTTGGCGAAGGCGCGGGCGACGCTCGCCCGCTGCTTCATGCCGCCCGACAGTTGGTGGGGGTAGGCGTCGGCGAAGCGATCGAGGCCGGTCAGGGCAAGGAAGCGATCGACCGACTTGTCGATCTCCGCCGCGGGCGCTCCGCGCAACTCCAAGCCGTAGGCGACGTTCCGGCGGATCGACATCCACGGCAGGATCGATGATTCCTGGAAGATCATCGAGCTCAGCGGGTTCGAGGGGTCGCTCTGCTCGATCGTGACCTCACCTTCGGTCGGCGCCTCGAGGTCGGCCAGGATGCGCAGCAACGTCGTCTTGCCGCAGCCGGAGGGGCCGACGATGCAGATGAATTCGCCCGCCCGCACGTCGAGATCGATTGCCTTGATCGCCTCGACCCAGGCTTTTCCCACCTGAAAGCGCTTTCCCAGGCCCCTGACGCAGATCTTCGGGGAGGTCACAGGCGTAAGGCCGGTTCTGTCGAGCGTCGTGCTGGGATCGGAGGACACGCCTGTTCCTTTCTCATCGATCCTGGGAAGGCCGATCTACGCTGGCGCCACGAGACAGACGCTCGCAAGAAAAGCGTTGCTCTGTCAACACTCACCTGACTAGAGTCGGGTTCGGAGGCATGAAATTGGCCAACAAAGGCAAACCAGTCGGTCCGACCTTTCCGCCGCAGGCGAGCCTCGACCACTGGCTCGATCCCGGCGAAGACGGACGCAACCTCGAAGTCGAAGACTTCCTCAGCATGCGCTTTTCCAATCTGAGCGCGCTGTTCCATCGCAAGGTGACGCGCAGATACCTCCTGACTCACGGCATCGGCCTGCCGGAATGGCGGACGATGACCATTCTCGTCCATCACGCGCCGATCACGACGCGCGCCTTGCGCGGCATCTCTGAGATGGACAAGGGCCAGATGAGCCGCGCGCTCGCGGTCCTGTCGGAGCGCGGGCTGATCAGCCGGGAATCGGACGAAACCCATATGCTGCGTGAGAAGATCAATATCACCGCGGCCGGGCACGCCCTCTACAGGAGGATCATGCCGGATGCGCGGCGCAGTCAGGCAACGATGCTGCTGAGCCTCACGGCGGCCGAAAGAAAGGCCCTTCACTCGGCCCTGAGCAAGCTCAAGGCAGTGGTCGAAGACCTCGAGGAAAGCGAGTGGCCTGACGAACGGAACGAATCGACGGCCCGCCGGAAAACGGCCCGAGCGGCATGATTACAGGGGATTGGAAATGCGCCTTCTTGTTTGCTTGATAATCCTGCTGTCGGCGGCCTGGTATGGTGAAGCGCAGGCGGCAGACCCGGTGAAGCTCAAGGTCGGCGCCTACACGTCGGTTTCCGACGCCGGGCTCTATATCGCGCAGGACAAGAAGTTCTTCGCGGAGCAGGGGCTCGAGGTCGAGTTCTCACAGGTCACTTCGGGCGCGGTCATGCTGACGCAGCTTGCTACCGGCAGCATGGATGCGTCCGGTGGCGCGCCCGGCGCTGCGCTCTACAACGCGGCGCGGCAGGGCATCGACGTCAGGATCGTCGCCGACAAGGGCAGCACCTTGCCAGGTCACGGCTATTTCGCCTTCGTTGTCCGCAAGGAACTCGCCGACAAGATCAAGACGCCGGCCGACCTGCGTGGCCATCTGCTGGCGGTGACGGGCTACAAGGCAGGCGCCAGCAGTGAGGTGACGATCGACCGGCTGCTTTCCTCCGGCGGCGTGAAGTGGTCGGAGATCAGGGTGGTCAACATGACGTTCCCCGACATTCTTGCCGGCCTTGGCACCGGCAAGGTCGATGTCGGCGTGCTGATAGAGCCGCTCGCCACCGAGGCCGAGGAGCAGGGCATCGGCGTGATCTGGAAGCGCGCCGACACGCTCTATCCCAATCAGCAGTACGGCGCGCTGATGTACGGCGCCAGCCTCATCAAGCAGCCTGACGTCGCCCGGCGCTTCATGGTGGCCTACTTGAAGGGCGTCCGCTTCTACAACGATGCCCTTTCCGGCAAGGCTTCGCGCGACGAACTGGTCGACATCCTGGCGCGCAATACCTCGGTCAAGAAGCGCGAACTCTATCAGAAGATGGCTTTCCCCGGCCTCGATCCGAACGGGACACTCAACGTCGCCGGCATGACGTCCGATGTCGCGTGGTGGGTCTCGGCCGGCAGCATGAAGCAGACGGTGCCGGTCTCGAGCGTCGTCGACACATCCTACACCGAGGCCGCGGTCAAGCAGCTCGGTCCATACAAAGCACCATGAGGAGAGACGAGTGTCCGCAACGGTAAACCAGCCCATCACCTCGCCGCTTTTGCGCACGCCGCCGGGTCCCTGGAGCAACGCGATCGAAGTTCTGCCGGGTGCGCGCTACCTTTACACCTGTGGCCTCGTCGGCGTCCGCCAGGATGGCACGGTCGAGGACGGCGTCGCCGCGCAAGCGGTGCGCATCTTCGAGAACGTCAACATCCTGCTGCGCCAGGCGAACATGGACATGAGCCATGTCATCAAGATCATCACCTACATGGTCGATCTGTCCGAGCAGCCCGCCTATGCCAAGGCGCGCAATCCCTACCTCGGCGAGGCGCGGCCGGCGATGACCTTGCTCGGCGTCTCGCAACTGGCCCAGCCGGCGTTGCGCCTGGAGGTCGAAGTGATCGCGGCCAAGCATGATTGAGCCAGCATCCGCCGGCTCAGGATTCCGCGCTTCCCGTCGTCGGTAAGCATGTCCGCGCGCGGCGAAATCCCCAACAGCGACTTTCGCACCCAGCCGATCTGGTGGGACGAGACGCCGCCCTGTCGCGAGCCGCCACAGGAGTTGGCGGCGCGGAGCGATGTCGTGGTGGTGGGCGGTGGGTTTGCCGGTCTCTCGACTGCGCTCGAGCTGGCGCGCCATGGGGTTGCCGTCACGCTGCTGGAGGCCGAGGCGTTCGGCTTCAATGCCAGCGGGCGCAACAGCGGCGGCGTGAGCTTTGGCATCGATCTGACCAAAGTCGCCCGCTGGCATCGCTGGGCCGGCCGGGCGGCGCCAGGCATCGCGGACCTCGCGCGCGGCGCTGCGGATTCGGTCTCCTACATGGAGACCTTCATCGCCAAGAACACCATCGACTGCGACTATCATCGCCGCGGGCGGCTTTCCTGCGCGCCGACCCCGCGCCATTACGACGAGCTCGCGGCGCGGACCGACCGGCTGAACAAGCTCTTCGATGCCGGCGCCTACATGGTATCGCGCGCCGATCAGCATACCGAGATCGGATCGGAGAGCTTTTATGGCGCCATGGTCGTGCCGCGTTCCGGCCAGCTCGATCCGGCCCGGCTTCTGCACGGTCTGGTCGCTCTGTGCCGGCAAACGGGCGTGCGCCTCCATGACGGCATGGCCGTGAGCCGCATCGAGCGCAAGCCGGGCAGTTTCGACGTCATCCTGGCGGACGGAAAGAAGATCGCGGCAGAAACCGTGGTGGTCGCCATCAATGCCCACGCCGCCACCCTGCCGTCGGCCGGACTGGCGCAGCGGATCGTGCCGGTCGCCAGCCACATCATCGTGACCGAGCCTCTGCCGCCTGATACGGCCGACGCCTTGCTCCCGAAGCGTCGCACCGGCGCCGATGGCCGCCGGCTGCTCGCCTATTTCCGCCGTACATCGGACGGCATGCGCTTTCTCTATGGCGGCCGCGCCGCACCGTTCGAGGTGTCGCCTCAGGATTCAGCGGCGGTGCTCTACCGGCGAATGGTCAAGGTCTTCCCCCAGCTGGACGGCGTTCGCATCGGCCATGCCTGGGGCTGCAAGGTCGCCTTCAGCTTCGACGGCATTCCCCACATCGTGGGATCAGACGGCCTCTACTGCATCGCAGGCTGCAACGGCAACGGCGTGGCGATGATGAATTACCTTGGCTACAAAGTCGGGCGAAAGATCATCGAAGCCTCGAACTCGATCTGCGTCTTCGACCAGCCAACCTTTCCCAACCCGCCGTTCTACAATGGCCGGCCATGGTTCCTGCCTGTCGTGGCGGCAGCGTACGGCGCCCTCGACCGGTTCGATTCAATGCGAGCCGGCCGGCACTGAGAGCATCGGCGCAAGGAGGATGCAGATGGAGACCTGGACCATCGGCGAAACGACGGTGACGCGCATCGAGGAACAAGTCGGCCCCAACGATTCGACCGTCGAGTCGTTCCTGTCCGGCGTCGTGCGCGAACGCTTCGATCGTCACCTTCCGTGGATGGTGCCGGTGCATTTCGATCCGGCCGGGGACAAGCTGATCACCAGTAACCATTCGTGGCTCATCCGGACCAACCATCACACCATCCTTCTCGACACCTGCGCGGGCAACCACAAGGAGCGGCCGTGGTTGCCGCGTTTTCATCAACTGAACGTCCCCTTCCTCGAGCGGCTGCGGGCCGCTGGCGCGGAGCCGGAGGACATCGACATCGTGCTGTGCACGCATCTTCACGCCGACCACATCGGCTGGAACACGCGGCTGGACAATGGCCGTTGGGTGCCGACCTTTCCCAAGGCCCGCTATCTGTTCTCGCGGATCGAGCATGATCACTGGGATCCCAGTGTCGGCGATCGGCGCGCGAAGGCGCCGGGCCGCGCCGGCAGCTATGACGACAGCGTCCTGCCGGTGATCGAGGCCGGCCAGGCGACGTTGGTGGACGGCGCCCATGCCATTGACGACCGCATGCTGATCGAGCCGGCGCCCGGCCATACGCCGGGGCACGTCGTCCTGAAGCTTGCCGATGGCGGACGCAATGCCCTGTTCTGCGGCGATGTCCTGCATCATCCGGTCCAGGTCTACGAGCCCGGCTGGAATTCGCGCTTTTGCGAGTTGCCGGACGAGGCCCGGATTTCGCGGCGCAAGGCGCTGGAGCATTGTTGCGAGAAACACGCGCTGCTTTTCCCCACTCATTTCGCGGCGCCCTATGTCGCCGCCATCAAGCCCGACGGGGAAGGGTTCCGTCCCGAATTCGTGGCCGCGGCAACGGCTGGTTTCTGACCGACTGGGGAGGTTCAGATGGAAAAGCTTGATGTGGTGAAACTGCAGGAGATCACCAAGGAACTCGCGGCCACCGGCAAGCGGGTGAAGGTGCTGTGGCAGGAACCGGGATCGCTGGCTTTCGTCGCGCGCGGCCGCGAGTACCGCAGCGAGTTCCACGTGAACGACAGCGACGAAGTCACCTACATGATCAAGGGCACGATGAATCTTCATTACCGGACGCCGGAAGGAAAAGAAGAGATCGCCGTGCTGCCCGAAGGCTCGACCAATTTCATGCCAGCGCGGACGCCGCATTCGCCGCGCTTCCCGCCCGATGCCTTTGCGCTGATCCTCGAGCGTGGGCGGCGCGCCGGCGAGATCGACCGCTTCCACTGGTATTGCCAGAAGTGCGGCGAGTTCCTGCATGAGGAGACCTTCGTGGTCGAGGACTACACCAAGGATCCCGTGTCGCTGGCCTACAAGCGTTTCTTCGACAGTGTCGAGGCGCGGACATGCAAGGCCTGCGGCACGGTCATGCCGGCGCCCTGACTATCGTCGTTCTCTCACCACGCTCAAAGGACCAGCGTCATGCCGAAGCAAATCGTCACCTCCAAGGATGCGCCGACCACCGGCTTCACCGACCTGCAGAAGCCGCCGCCGATCGCGCAGGCGATCCGCTTCGGCAACATGCTGTTCGTCTCGGGGCAGGGGCCGCTCGATCCGGCGACGCGGACCGTCGTGGAAGGAGACATCGAGGTCCAGACCCGCCGCACGCTCGACAATCTCCTGAGCGTGCTGGCGGCCGGCGGCGCGACGCTCGCCAACGTGGTGAACGTGCGTGTCGTGCTGCGTCACGTCGAGGACTTTCCCCGTTTCAACGAGGTCTTCCGCGGCTATTTCGAGAACGATCGCGTCACCCGTACCTGCATCGGCGGCACGCCACATCGCAAGGGCGTGAATGTCGAGATCGATTGCGTCGCTATGTTCGACTGACCGGGTGATAGAGCTGCAGCACGGCGGCGGTCGCTGCTTGCGCGCGTCGGGCGCAGTCGCGCGGCGAGGGCGGATCGATCGCCCGCATCACGACCCGCATCAAGGTGTCGCCGAAGAGCAACGACAGGAATTGGCTGGCGACGGCTTCCGGATCGGCGTCGCCCAGGAGGCCAGCGCGGACCATCTGGCCCAGGAAGGCGATCAACGCTCGGCGGTGAGCGCCACGGCCGTTCTCGTCGAGCACATGTGCCATCTCGGCCGGGCGATCGCTCTCACTGATCGCGAGCCGGAACATCGTGACGACGATGGGATGGCAAACTTCGGTGAGCACTGTCGTGCCGAAGGCGACGAGCGTCTCGGCAAGTCCTGAACGATCGGTCGCGGGCGGCAGGTTGAGCGCCTGATGCATGCGGGCGGCGCGCGAAGCGATCATCGCCACCAGAATGCCGCGCTTGTCACCGAACAGGGTATAGAGCTCGCGCTTGGAAACCCGGGCCCGCGTCGCGATCTCAAGCGTGCTGGCGCCCGCGTAGCCCTTTTCCATCAGCACGGCGAAGGCCGCCCCCATGATGCGCTCGCGCGGGCCTGCCGCGGCTTTCTCCAGATGGGGAGCGTCTTTCGCCTTCGTCCTGGCGGCAGCTTTCTTGCGTTCCTTCATTTCCCGCCTTTTTACCACACAAAACGCTTGCAATGGTACCGCTCGGGACCATAGGATCGGATTGCTGGTACCAGTAAGTACCATTTACGTAAAGGAACGACGATGAGCGACGAAGTCGAACGTCATTACGCGGCGCCGTCACGGATCGATTCCCTCCTGGCCAACCTCGACACGATGGCTCCGGCCGGCGAACTCAAGATCGCCGATCTGGCCCCGCTCGACCAGTTCCATGCCGGCGGCCTCGAGGCCACGCGGCAGCTGGCGACCCTGGCGGGCCTCTCCGCCGGTCAGCAGGTGCTCGATGTCGGTTCGGGAGTGGGCGGACCGGCGCGGTTTCTCGCCGAGACCTATGGTTGCCAAGTCACCGGCGTCGACCTTGCCGCCGACTATTGCCGACTGGCCGAGGCTCTGACGGCGCGCGCCGGTCTCGCGGGCAAGGCGACCTTCCGGCCCGCCAATGCGCTCGATCTGCCCTTTGCTGACGGCACGTTCGATGCCGTCTGGACGCAGCATGTGGCGATGAACATCGCCGATCGTCCCGGACTCTATCGCGAGATGCATCGCGTGCTGCGGCCGGGCGGAGTCGTGGCCCTTTACGACGCCGTTGCCGGCAACGGCGCGCCGCTCTTTCCCGTCCCCTGGGCGCGCGATTCTTCAACGAGCTTCCTCCTGGCGCCCGATGATCTGCGCGAAGTCCTGCAACAGGCCGGTTTCACCGTCATCGCCTGGCGCGACGTCTCGGAGGATGCCAAGCGCTGGTTCGCCAACCGGCCGCGCGGTGCGCTGCCGGGGCTCGGGCTTCATCTGCTGATGGGGTCGGACTTCCCGGCCATGGCCGCCAACTTCGGCCGCAGCGTCATGGAAGGCCGTGTCGGCCTCCTCATGGCCGTCGCCCGCAAGGATCATGCCTGACCTGGTTTTCTGAAAGGAGTGCTGACATGGATACGCTCAGCGTCACCCCCGCTCGGATCGATAGCGACGATACCTACTATCAGTGCTGGTTCCCCGTGTGCCTCGCCAGCGAGGTTGGCGCCGATACGCTGGCCGGCGTCGATATGCTCGGCACGCGGGTCATCGTCTATCGAGATGTGTCCGGCAAGGCCGTCGTGCAGAGCGCCTGGTGCCCGCATCTTGGCGCCGACCTCTCCAAGGGTACACGGGTCGAGGGGCAGGTGCGTTGCCCCTATCACCATTGGCGTTTCGACAGTGCCGGCGCCTGCAGCCACATCCCGACCGGCGACCGTATTCCTGCTGCGGCGCGCATCTTCACGTATCCTTCGGCCGAGGCCTGGGGGCTGATCTGGCTGTTCAACGGCACGACAGCGGCCTTCGATGTGCCGCGGATTCCAGGGACGACGGAAGCGGAGCTTGCCTGTGAAACGCATCTTCGCGGCATCCGGACCTCTCCAGGCGAGGTCGCGCTCAGTAACGGCGTCGACTTCCAGCATCTGCGCACGCTCCACGGCCTGCAAACCACGTCGCCCGAAGAGATGGCCGTGCGCGACCACGAGATCGAGTTCCGGGTCGAGGGCGTGGGCTACACGCAACACGGCGTCATCAGCGGCGTGAGCACCTTCGCGCAGCATCTGACGCCGGGCGGCTCCGAGCTTTTCATGCTGTTCTGCGGGGCGCCGATCGAGCGGGGCCGACGGCGCATGTTCTTCACCGTCGGCGTGCCCCGCACGGGCGACGCGTCGGCCGACCGGCAGGCTCTCGACAATCTGCGCGGTTTCGTCGAGCGCCTCCTGGCCGAGGACGAGCCGGTGCTGGAAAGCATGCGCTTCCGGCGTGGCACCCTGGTCGCCAGCGACCGCCATCTCGCCAGCTACTTCCGCTACATCAGCGACTTTCCACGCGCGGCACCGCCAGGCGTCTGAGGAAGCGGCTTTCCGGAGGTCTTACGGTCCATGCCCATCGATGCCGTGTTTGGACTGAGCGTCCTGATGAGCTTCGTGGCCTTTGGTCTGGTGACGAGGCTCTACCTTTGGCCATGGCTGCAACGCATGCAGCGTGATGAGGCGTTGACCGCATTGGTGGTGCCACACGCCTTTCGCTTTATCGGTCTCAGCTTCCTGATTCCGGGCGTGGTGTCGCCGTCGCTGCCGTCGGCCTTCGCGGCCCCCGCCGCCTATGGCGATCTGATCGCCGCCATCCTTGCGATCGCCGCGGTGCTGGCGCTGAGAGCGCGCGTCTCATGGTCCCTGG
>Ga0081455_10003374_pt1 | contig 18420 bp, 17 predicted proteins | sample TabmetS3T2R1_FD_70207 | JGI IMG/M metagenome (GOLD analysis project Ga0081455, IMG submission 70207) | Tabebuia heterophylla rhizosphere microbial communities from the University of Puerto Rico - S3T2R1 | ecosystem: Host-associated > Plants > Roots > Rhizosphere ... | reverse complement strand
ACCAGAATCGTCTGGGCAAAGCCCGATGGATATGGGCGACGAGGGCATGTTCTCGGAGTCTATGCCTGGTATGGAGGATTTTCCGTCGCCTGGGTCCGAGGATGGGATTGGCACTTCGACGACGACACGCCAGTATCATGATCCGACGTTGCGCGAGTCGGAACAACCGGCGTCGAATGTCGAGGTCAAAAGCGGTGAGGGCGCTATGCGGCTGAGCTACATCCGCCATTTGCCTATGGCGAATGAGGCACAGGTACCCGTTGAGAAGGCAGTGGTGCAGTATCAGCATGCCGCGGAGGAAGTGTTGACGCAGGAGCAGATCCCGCGCCTCTACCGCGAGCAGATTAAGCAGTATTTCTTGTCGCTTGGGATGATGAAATGACCGACGTTGAGGCGCAAGTAGCCCAGTTCGGTGAAAATTTTCAGCGTGTACGAACGGAGATTGCCAAAGTCATCGTGGGCCATGCTGACGTAGTGGAAGGACTCCTCATCTGCCTCCTGTGTGGTGGCCATGCCCTCTTGGAGGGTGTTCCTGGTCTCGGCAAGACGCTTCTAGTGAAGAGTTTAGGGGCTGCGCTGCATCTGGATTTCTCGCGTATTCAGTTCACCCCGGACCTCATGCCTGCCGATATCACTGGCACGCGGGTGGTGTCGCAGGATGAGGACGGGCACCGCTATTTTGAGTTTCAACAGGGGCCTATCTTCAGTAACATCGTCCTCGCCGATGAGATCAATCGAGCCACGCCCAAGACGCAGTCCGCCCTGCTCGAAGCGATGCAGGAACAGACGGTCACAGTCGCTGGAGTCGAATACAAGCTGCACCTGCCGTTCCTGGTCCTGGCTACGCAGAACCCGCTGGAAATGGACGGGACATATCCCCTGCCTGAGGCGCAACTGGATCGGTTTTTTTTGAAGTTGCAAGTGACCTATCCTTCCTTTGAGGACCTCAGTGAGATTGTGGATCGCACCACCCAGCGGCAGGAGCGGCTGTTGGAGCCGATCTTACAGGAAGCCAAAATCCTCGAGGCGCAACAGTTTGTACGTGATGTCCCGATTGCTTCGCATGTCAAAAACTATGCTATTCGTATGGTGATGGCCACGCATCCACAGACACAAACGGCGTCGGAGCAAGTCAAACGGTATGTGCGCTACGGTTCGAGCCCACGCGGTGTGCAAAGCCTGGTGCTAGCCGGTAAAGTACGTGCGCTGTTCCAGGAGCGTTTCCACGTCAGCATCGAGGATCTCCGCGCCGTAGCGCTTCCGTGCCTGCGCCATCGCCTCATCCTGAACTTTGAAGGGGAAGCGGAAGGCGTGGACAGCGCGGACCTCATCCGCGATATTCTGGAACACTTACCAGAACAAGCACCCAGATAGGGCAGAGGTGTCCAGATAGGACGTACGCGCCAAGATAGGGCAGAAGCGTGCAGAGCACCTTGTTCGATGCAGAGTTCATGCGCAAGTTGGAGACCTTGCGTTTGCTGGCGCGCAAGGTCTTTCGGGGGCAGAGTCAAAACGACCGGACCACGCTGCGCCGCGGTATGGGTCTGGAGTTTAGTGATTACCGGCGTTATCACGCTGGGGATGATTTCCGTTATATCGACTGGAATGTTTACAGTCGTCTCGATCGCCTGTTTCTCAAGCTCTTTACTGCCGAAGAAGACCTCACCATTCATCTCCTTGTTGATACTAGCCAATCGATGCAGGTGGGGACCCCGTCGAAGCTAGACTATGCCAGACGCGTGGCGGCAGCGCTGGGCTATATCGGTCTCAATGGTCTCGACCGCGTTGGCGCCGTGTCGTTTGCTGATGAACTGGGTAGACCGATGCCGCCGCAGCGTGGCCGGCAGCAGATCTTTGCTCTGTTTCGCTATTTTGAGGCCCTGCAAGGGCAGGGTGGTACGGATCTCAACCGCGTGCTGAGTAATTATGCCAGACAGAGCAGCAAGGGTGGTCTCGCTATCGTGCTCAGTGACCTCCTTGATGCCAATGGCTATGCCAGGGGGTTGGACGCGCTGGCCTATGGTCGTTTTGATGTGCTGGTGATTCAGCTCGTGGATGAGACGGAAATCAATCCTCCCTTTGAGGGTGCGTTGCGCCTGCACGATGTCGAAAGTGCCCAGCAACGTCGACTGACGGTGAACCGACGCATGCTCGAACTCTATCGCCAAAAAGTGGTAGACTATTTCACCCAGATTGAGACCTTCTGTACCAAACGCAATATTGAGTATCTGCGCGCCAGCACCACAGTTCCCTTTGAAGATTTAATTCTGCGGTATTTGCGACGCGGTTTTTATTTGCACTAGCCTCCAGGTACCAGTCCTATGACATGGCTCAATCCGGCCGCCTTTGCCTTTCTGACGCTGATTCCTGTGGTTCTCCTCTTGCATGCCTTGCGGCATCGACGTCGCGATGTGCGAGTCAGTACGCTCTTTTTGTGGGAAAGCGTCCTGCGCGAAGCCCACGGCAGTCTCGGATTGCAACGCCTGGTACAGAACCTACCACTCCTGCTGCAACTTTTCCTGGTGTGTATGTTCACCGCGGCCCTGGCGAATCCCGTGTTGACTACAATCGTAGCCGAGAATAAAGACATTGTCCTGGTGCTCGATGTCAGCGCCAGCATGCAGACGCGTACACCGCAGGGCACACGTTTTACCCAGGCGCAACAGCGGGCCCTGGAGGTCCTCCAGATGCTGCCGAGGGGGCGTCAGATGGCGCTGATTACGGCTGGTCGACAGCCGCAGGTGGTGCTGCTCTTTACGGCTGACAAAGACATCCTCCGTGAGGCTATTATGAGCCAGCAGCCCACCGATGCGCCGGGCAACATGCGTGACGCGGTGTTGCTCGCCCTCTCCTTTATACAGGGCAGTGGGACACACGAGGTCGTCATCGTTGGTGATGGGGCGTATGGGCCGCTGTTCGACCTGGATTTGCGGCGCAGCTCGGTCCGCCATATCCAGGTGGCTGGCGGGGAAAACAATATCGGTATCACCCGTATGGCGTTGCGGAAAGTCCTGGAGACTCCAGATACTTACGATATCCTCATCGCTGTGAAAAATTTTTCCACGCAGCCGGTGGAGGTCCCTCTCCAGGTCACGGCTATTCTGCGCAAGCCGTTACTCGAACGTCGCCTCCAACTCCAGCCAGGCCAGGAGGAGGTGATCGTGTCGACGCTCACGGGGCCCCTGAAAGGCATTGTGCAAGCGGAAATTGTCGTCGAGGACGACCTCCCCTTGGATAATCGTGCCTATGGTGTAGTAGCAGCACCCACGCAGACCTGGGTCCTTCTGGTGGGAGAGAGCAATTATTTTCTCGAAACGTTGTTAACGTCGTTTCCTGGTTTGCTGGTGAATGTCGCGCCCCAGGTCGCAGAGGAGACCTTGCCACGCTTGCTCGAGGCGAATCAGGTCATCATTTTTAACGGTGTGCAGCCCCCTCCGTTACGCCGTGGGAATTTTTTGTTGCTCAATACCGCCCCACAGGATCCACGCTTGCCCTCCCAGGGCACTGTGACGCGCCCACAGGTACTCGACTGGCAGCGGCAACACCCCTTGCTGCAGTTTGTGGAGCTCTCCGACCTGCACGTCGAGGAGGCCCTCGTCGTGCAACCCCAGGCTGGCGCCCAGAGCCTGGTCGATGGCACGGGCACCTCGCTTATCAGTGTAATCGACGAGCCTCAATTGCACCTGGTGACGGTGGCATTTGATCTGATGCGCTCCGACTTGCCATTGCGTGTGGCTTTCCCCGTATTTATGAACAACTTGCTGCGTTGGCTCAGGCCCCAACAGGACGAGACGAGTGCTGGATACGTGCAAGCCGGTATGGCCCATGCCATGTTTTTTGATAAGCCGGTGACCCAGGCCACCGTGCAAGATCCACAGGGCAAGCAGCGTGACTACAGCGTATCGGGTAATCCCTGGGTCTTCACTGACGCGCAGCGAGTGGGCGTGTATATCGTCCGCGCTGGAGAAGCCAAGCACTATCTGGTGGTCAATCTGCTGGATGAGGCGGAGTCCGACATCAACCCGGCTCACAAGCTCCCCTCTTTCACGCCGAGTTCAAATCCTGGCACGCCCCAACATGCCGGTATAGTTGAAACACCCTTATGGCTGTATCTCCTCCTGGGTACTGTTGTGGTGCTTCTAGGCGAATGGTATCTCTGGTGCCGAGATTTTTAACAACCACGGTACTGGTTTTCCAAGACTCTTGTAGGGCGTCACTTAGCACTTTCCTGACTAGTAGGAACAGGGAACGAAGGAAGTAGTCATCGAAAATAATGTTATTTCATGATAATATGTAACGAAATAGAGTTGACGAAAAATGAAATTCTTGCCACAATTGAGGCCTCGGTAGTCTGTTTTGATATGGAAATACCAGTTGAAATTAGGCTGATATAGAGTACAATGTCAGCCGAGCCCCTTGCACCCAATAGCAACTATAGCAAGTAAGGAGCCTACCGGTGGAGACAGAATATCTCCCTACAACCTCGTATGTCATTTTGGGTCTGCTCACGTTCCGGGAAATGTCTGGATACGACTTAAAGCAGCTCATCAACAAGAGTATTACCCATTTCTACTGGAGTCCAGCGAAGAGCCAGATCTATGGCGAACTACGCCGCTTGGAGTCGCACGGCCTCGTCACCATGCGTGAAGTGCCGCAGACTCTCCGGCCAGATAAGCGACTCTATCAGATTACGCCCGAGGGGACAGAAGCCATGCTACAATGGTTGCAGTCTTCGGGTGTGGAACCAGATTCCTACAAAAGTGCGCTCTTGCTCAAGCTGTTTTTTGGGCACATGTTGTCGTATGACACCACCATCAGGCTTCTTGAAGAACGCCGGAAACAGACTGCGCAAGAACTCGCGATGTGTGAAAGGCGAGCCCAGGAGTCCCAAGAAAAAATGCGGGGCCCTGAGGCCGATGACGAGACGTTTTTCCCGCTCCTCACGCTGCAGCGCAGTATTACGCTGTGTCAGGCAGACCTGGAGTGGCTTGACGGCGCTCTTGGGCAACTCAGGCAACGGCAGGCGCATGCCAGTACCCGCAGAGGAAGGCGCAAAACCTCATCGAATGGCTCGCGCAGCCGTATGCGTGCGGTGTAGCAGTGGGTCTTGCCTATGAGGAGGATGCAGACTGCGCTTTGCCGGCTGAGGCCGTACACCATACCAAAGGCATGTTGCTTGACACGTTGGGATGCGCCATTGGAGGGCCTGTCAGCGAGCTGTGTACGATAGCTTGGGCCCTGGCTGCCAACGTATTCAGCCAACAGCCGGCAATCGTGCTGGGCAGTGGTCAGCTAAGGGAGGTTGGAGAACGTTACACGATATGGAGCATGGCCAGGACATGGAGCTATCCCCACATACGACTGTGGTGAGGCGGGCCTTACTGATTGATCTCGACAACTGTCCGCGGCAAATTGAGCGTCTGCCTGAGACGCTTACCGAGTACGGGCGTGTCATTGCGTGTTATGGGGGTGCGGAGCCCAAAGTACCCCTCGGCATGGTGCCATTGTTGGCGACGGCTATTCACGAGGGGCGTCTGGCGATTATTGGCATGCAGAAGAAAGGCAAAAATGCCGCTGATTTTGGCCTGGCGTTCTGGGCTGGTCGGTTGGCTGCTGAAATGCCGCCTGACACAGAGTTTCTCATCTTGTCTCAGGACACCGATTTGGACCATGTGGTGCACATGCTCCAGGGGGCCAATCGCCGAGTCGAGCGTCTTGATGGGAAAGTACACAGAACCAAACGCCTCTCTACTGACTCTCCGAAGCCGCAGGTGGAAACCGATGGTGATGCAGTCACCGAGTACTGTACGGTTTACTTGCGACCGGCCCGGTCGCGCCCGGTGCGCAAAGTGACGCTGTCAAACAGCATTCGGGCCTTCTGCAAGAACCACAAGAAGAATATTACACCCGAAGACATTCTCCATGGCTTGGTCGCCCGTGGCGTGGTCGTCATTGATGATAATGGTCGTGTGACCTATCCCGAGACTGTGCTAGCACGGCCAACCGCCCCTGTGACGCCTGAGCTGAATGGGACACTGCTCGGCTAAGTCGATTACGCGCTAGCTCTCAGTGCTGCGGCGACGCTATGCACATCCTCTACCACATAGATCGCCAACGGTTCTGTGCGGTTGCGGACGGTTATCTCATGGCGCGGATACGCTGTGAAATCGATCCCTACACACATGGCGACTTGCTCAGAGAGCACCATTTGACAGTGGTACTCCTTCGTGAGCCCCTCTAGCCGACTGGCAACGTGGACAGTATCCCCCACTGCTGTGAGATAGGTCGTCTCGGCATAGCCCATACGCCCGATGACGGCTGGCCCGGTGTGGAGCCCAATACCCATTCTGAGCGGGTCTGGAAGTTCATCTGCCAGAGTCTGCGCAAGTTTAGCCAGATTGCGGATCATGGCACTGGCCGCCAGTAGGGCGTGTCGGCACCCTTCCGCAGGGCTCTGGCCTACCCCAAAGAGGGCCATCACGCCATCGCCCGTGAATTGATTGGCAATGCCGCCAGCATTTTTAATCGTACTGCCAATCGTCTCAAAGTAGCGGTTCAGAAAGAAGACGACATCGTAGGGCAGTTTGGGCTCAGCCAACCGGGTAAAACCGCGCAGGTCAGCGAACAACACGGCAATCTCCTGCTCCTGCCCGGCATGGTGCCCAGGCGTGGCAAAACCAGCACTCGCCTGGGCGTTGGCCGGCAAGAGCGGTATCACTGCCACATTGTGCGTGGGACGCAGCTGACAGGCCAGGCGCACGTTAGGCGGTGCCCCGATCCGGTCAAGGACACGGCGCTCTTCCACATTGGCCGGAGGGATGGGGGTTCCGCCTTGCACGACACGCACCCTACACGTTGAGCAACGTCCCCTGCCGCCACACACCGAGGCGTGAGGGATCTTGGCGAAGCGGCTCGCTTCGAGCACACTGAAGCCAGCAGGGACGACGACGTTGTGCCCGTCGGGGTACGTGATCTGGATCGTCTCGAGACGCGGTTCGAAGCGCCGCCGTACGGCGCGCGCCACCAGGATGGCTCCGATAGCAACACCAAAGGCTCTAGGGACGACGGTACGGACCTGGTTCAGACGCTGGCGAGCCGCCTCGTCCGGTGCGTTGGCCTCTTGCAGGATCGCTTGGCGCCATGCTGCGTCATGGGCCTGCGCCGCCACTTCACGCCCGGCCTGCACGAATCCGAGCAAGGCAAGGGTTGGTAGCAGGATGGCCACCGCAAAGAGCCACGGCACTACACGGCCATACCACGGCTGTAAGCGCAGCCAGAAATGCATGCCAATACAGCCGTGCAGCCAGGCCAGGAGCAGGACAATGGCCTGGAATACACCGAGATCTGGTCGGTACCACCAGAGCGCCAGTACGACATAAGTGTAGGAATCCTGCACGTCAAACCAGGCATGCGCCAGACGCGTTCCCACAACGTGCGTCGTGAGCAGGAAGGGAATCATCAAGCCCATGAGTAGTTGCACAGCTTCCCACATGGACATGTACAGGCGGCGGCGCTGATACAGTGACCACAGGGCGAGGGCGATATGGCTCGCCAGAGCCCCATACAGCACTGTGGTACCTAGCGGATGGCGCCACAGCAGCAGAAACCAGTCACGTCCGGCTTCAAGCGCGGCGAAGGATATGAGCCCCAAAGCGTGATTGGCGAGATGGGTTGTAACATAGGCGAACAACGCAACCCCCGACCAGAGGCGTACACGCCGCAGCCAAGCCGTGGACGAGTGTGTCCGAGAGGGAGACCGTGGGTGCGTCGACATAGAAGTTCGTATCCGCTTTACTGTACTAGAGAGCCTCTCTAGAGGAACTTACTCCCCTAACGGCTGTCTCTACTGAGACGCCTTAGAACATGGCCCTGATAACATGCAGCATACCATGGTTTATGTGCGGCTGCAAAACGTGGGGCTCTCCAGAACCGTAACAAAAAAGCTCACCGCGTGTAAACTGTGTGGCGCGGCTGCGTGTCTATATACATATGCCGCGGCATATGTATCGGCATAAGAGGTGGTCATCCGCAGCGTGTTCTCAAACGTCTTATCTGGGAGAGATTCTCAAGAGCTCCTTAAGTCTTGGAACACTGCCTCGCACTGGAACATAGTTGCAACGGCGTGCAGCATATCTCTCTATTAAGCGTAGTCTAGGCGCAGCTTGCATCGCTCCAGGCTTTGCGTCAGAATACTTCGGCACTTGTCGGCATTACAACATTGCAAAGTAGTAGGCGAAGAGGGCTGTGGACGTGGATGCGGTCATCATGGTCGAGCATCTCACGAAGGTCTATGACCTTGGTGAAGTGCGTGTGGAAGCCTTGCGTGGTGTGGACGTGCGTGTCGAGCGCGGGGAGTTCGTCGCCATCATGGGTGCTTCGGGTTCCGGGAAATCGACCTTTCTGAATATTGTGGGCTGCCTCGATCGCCCTTCCACAGGACGCTATCTGCTCGACGGGGTCGACGTGTCACAGATGTCGAGCGATCAACTGGCGGAGGTGCGTAACAAAAAGATTGGCTTTGTCTTCCAGAGCTTTAACCTGCTGGCTCGGACCAGTGCAGTCGAAAATGTGGAACTACCATTGTTGTATAACGGTACTGACAGTCACGACCGCCGGGCACGTGCCCTTGCAGCGCTCAAGTCGACTGGGCTGGAAGGGCGGGCTGAGCATCAACCGAGCCAACTCTCTGGTGGCCAGCAGCAGCGGGTGGCTATTGCCAGAGCCTTAGTGAACCAGCCATCTATTATCCTGGCAGACGAGCCGACCGGGAACCTAGATAGCCAGACCAGCAACGAGATTATAGGGATTATGCAAACGCTCAATGATCAACAAGGCATCACGATCATGCTGGTCACGCATGAGTCAGACATCGCGCAGTACGCGAAACGCGTCATTCTGTTCAAAGATGGGCTGGTGATCGAAGATCGCCCAGTGCTAGACCGCACCCTGGTAACGGGCGTGGTATCAAAGCAGGCAGGAGAGATCAGGTAGTGAGAAGCGGGTTATTCTTCTCAGGTAGAGCAGGCAGGAAAAGCACAAATGGGACATAAGTTCTTGATGAGTCTGGTGCTTGTGTTAGTACTAGGGGGTGCAGCTGGAGGAGGCTATCTTTACTATGAGGGCCAGCAGCAACCGCCACGGTATCTGACGGCGACAGTCGAGCGTGGGGCCGTTGCCACGACCGTGAACGCGACAGGGGTCGTGAACGCCGTCACCACAGTACAGATAGGTTCGCAAGTCTCAGGTACCATTCAAAAGCTGTTTGCCGACTTTAATTCCCCAGTGAAAGAGGGAGACGTCATCGCACAGATTGATCCGGCACCCCTATCAACCAAGGTTGCTCAGGCGCGTGCGAATGTGGCCAGTGCTATGGCTGCAGTGCAGGTAGCGCAGGCGACGACGATCAATGCGAAGGCGGCGGTGGAAACGGCGCAAGCCAATGCCGAGAGCGCCAAGGCGAATATCGAGAAAGCCAAAGTCGCTCTCGCCGATGCACGTCGTATCCTCGATCGCAATAAGGAAATGACCCGTAAATCCCTCATCGCTCAAAATGATCTGGACACTGCGCAAACGACCTACGATGGTGCAATAGCGCAACTGAAGGCCTCCGAGGCGCAGCTAGAGGCTGCCACTGGACAACTCAAGTCAGCTAGCGCTCAACAGCGCCTGGCCGCGGCGCAGGAGATGGCTGCTGCAGCTCAGGTCGATCAGACCAAGGCGGCATTGCAGGCGGCAGAGCTGGACCTCGAACATACGACCATCCGTGCCCCAGTCAATGGTATTGTAGTCTCGCGGAGCGTCGACGTTGGCCAGACCGTAGCGGCGAGTTTACAGGCCCCAGTACTCTTTCTCATCGCCCAGGACCTTACGCAGATGCAGGTCGATACGAATGTCAGCGAAGCGGACATTGGGCGCGTGCGGGTAGGGCAAAGGGTCACCTTCACTGTGGATGCCTATCAAAATATCACCTTCACCGGGGAGGTGACGCAGGTACGTAATGCCCCAATCACGGTGCAAAATGTCGTCACGTATGATGCTGTGGTGCAAGTTGCCAATCCTGACTTGCGCTTGAAGCCAGGGATGACGGCCAACGTCTCCTTTCTGGTCGCTGAGCGCCAGGATGTCATCAAAGTACCTACTGCAGCCCTGCGCTTCCAACCAGAGGGCGCGGCACCGGATACCGGCTCCCAGGGTGCTCAGGCACCGGCACCCCAGCGAGGCGGCAGCAGTGGGGGTGGGCGTTTCCAGGAAATGCAGCAGCAGCTCACCAAAGAATTGTCACTGACCCCGGAGCAGCAAACCCATCTCAGTGAGGTCTTCCAAAAGACAGGGCGGCAGTTCAGAGCCATGCGGGAGGAAGAGCCTGAGGAGCGCCGGCAGGCCATGCGGCGGGAGATGCAGGCGCAAATCCGGGCGCAGATTCGAGAGATGCTCACGCCTGAACAACGCCAGAAGTATGAGGCATTGCTCAGAGCCAGAGATGAGACACAGCCCCAGACACGACCAGGACGGGTCTGGGTACTGGGTGCTAATGGCACTCCAGAGCCGCGCCCACTGACGATTGGAATTGCCAATGATACCCATACAGAGGTGGTCGCAGGGGAACTCACCACTGGGCAGCAGGTCATTACGGGACTCGTCGCGTCGAAATCGTCCAAACGTCCTGCGCCACCACCGGGCTTTGGGGCTGGTCCACGCCTCTAGGAGCGTACCATGCGTTTACTCATTGTCACTGTGCGGATTGCCTTGCGGGCCCTACGGCGTAATACTTTGCGTTCGCTCCTCACTATTTTGGGCATTATTATCGGCGTGGCTGCAGTCATCGCCATGGTCAGCATTGGCCAGGGAGCGAGTGTCGCTGTGCAGGAACAAATTGCCCGCATGGGCAACAATATGCTGGTGATTCTCTCTGGTAGCGTCACCCAGGGTGGCGTGAGAACAGGGGCGGGTGGGCGCTCGACGCTACGGGTTGGCGATGCCAAAGCGATCCAGCGGGAATGCCCGGCAGTGAGCGCAGTGACCTACCTCCGTCGACAGGTCCAGCAGGTGGTCGTTGGTAACCAAAACTGGAGTACGTCAATCTCTGGGGTGACCCCGGAATATCAGACCGTGCGCGATTGGCCCCTGGCTGCTGGCCGTTTCTTGACCAAGCAAGATGATGAGAGCGGGGCTACGGTGGCAGTACTAGGCCAGACAGTAGTCGAGAATCTTTTTGGCCCTGGCCAAAACCCTCTAGACCAGGTGATTCGTATTCATAATGCGCCATTTCGGGTTGTGGGTATCCTGACACCAAAAGGGCAATCGACCCAGGGGAGTGATCAGGACGATACCGTGCTCATTCCTTTCACCACTGCCGAGCGCAAGGTGATGGGGGCAGCCATGGTGGGTACCGTAGGGAGCATCATGGTCTCTGCTGTCAGCCCAGAGTTCATTCCTGCAGCGGAGCGCCAAATTAAAACGCTCTTACGCGAGCGGCATCGCCTGAAGAGCAATCAGGACGACGATTTTATGATTCGCAACCTGGCTGATGTAGCCGCGACAGCGCAGAGTACCAACCAGAGCATGAGCATCTTGCTGGCGAGTGTAGCTTCGGTGTCTCTGCTGGTCGGCGGCATCGGTATTATGAACATCATGCTGGTGTCGGTGACGGAACGCACGCGTGAGATCGGCATCCGTATGGCGGTTGGCGCCAAGCGCCAGGACATTTTGACACAGTTTCTCCTGGAAGCTGTGGTCTTGAGCACCCTCGGCGGGATTTTTGGGGTCGTACTGGGTGTCGTCGGCTCACAACTCGTCTCAGTCATAGCCGAGTGGCCGACGATCGTACCGATTGAAGCCATTCTGCTTGCCGTGGTCTTTTCTGGGGCCGTGGGGATTTTCTTCGGTTTTTATCCTGCTCGTAAAGCTGCTCATCTCGATCCGATTCAGGCCCTGCGCTACGAATAGCGCAGGGCCCACTTGTCCTCCACGCCGCGCCTGAATCGTACCCATGCTCCCCGTGCATAGCTCATCAGAACAAGGTATAGATAAACGGTGCCACCACCGATCCCTGCGTCAGCACTAACAAGCTGCCAAACAGTAGTAACACGAGCACAATGGGGAAAAGCCAGAACTTCTTGCGTTCTCGCATGAACGCCCACAACTCACTGATAAATTCACCCATATGCTTGCTCCCTTGCGCTTAAAACTGATGCCACATGTGCGAAGCGGGCCGTGGCTGGCGCACGACACGATAACTCTCCGCCTCTGGCGTCAACGTGCGCCGCATGGGGTCCTTACCGCGGAGACGCATAAACAACCCCAGCGGTGTAAAGAGGAGATAGAAGAGCACACCCAGGATAATACGGGTATTGATCCACCCCAAGGCTTCACCTACGGTCATCCAGATGCGATAAACGTGGGTGAGACTCCTGGGCCAGGCGAGCGCCAAGACAATCAAGATGCCTCCCAGGATGAGGCTCCACAAACGGAAGGGCTGGCCACGCCATACTGCTGGCCATACGCCAATAAGAGCGAAGATGCCCCCGACAATAAGCCCGAACGACCGTAACTGTTTCGTCTCGCTCATAGATTGTTCATACCCAGGTTAATCTAACTCAAATTCCTGACGCCAGTCGGTGTCGTCAGCCAGCGGCTTCTGGTCGATTTTGTCCAGCACACAGTTACCCAGCACGAGTGTGTCAATTTCCGTGCGCATGAAGCAGCGATAGGCCTCCTCGGGCGTACAGACAATCGGCTCACCACGGACGTTGAAGGAGGTGTTGACAATCACGCCACAGCCCGTTTGGGCTTCAAACGCTTTGAGCAGGTTGTAGTAGTGGGGGTTCGTCTCCGGGTGGACCGTTTGAATCCGAGCCGAGTAATCGACGTGCGTCACCGCCGGGATGTCCGAGCGCGGCACGTTGAGCAGATCGATCCCCCACAAGGCTTGCTGTGCCTCGGTCATGGCCGTGCGCCGCCCTGCGACGACGGGTGCTACCAGCAGCATGTACGGGCTGTCAGTGTCCATCGCAAAATAGTCGGCCACGCGCTCCCGCAAGACCGAGGGGGCAAAGGGCCGGAAGGACTCCCGGTATTTGATCTTAAGGTTCATCACCGACTGCATCTTGGGACTCCGGGCATCGCCAATAATGCTCCGGGCGCCGAGGGCCCGCGGCCCAAACTCCATGCGCCCCTGGAACCAGCCAATGACCTTCTCGGCGGCAAGCTCCTCGGCAATGCGGTGATATAACTCCGTATCGCTCAGACGTACGTACGGCGCGTCTTGCGCTTTGAGAAACTGTTCAATCTCGGCATTACTAAACGCGGGCCCCAGGAAGGCGCCCTGCATCCCATCCCCCCCAGCGGGCTGAGCCAGGCGGGGCTGCGCCTCGAGCTGGTGCCAGGCCGCCAGCGCGGCACCGACGGCGCCGCCCGCATCGCCCGCCGCGGGTTGAATCCACAGGCCGTGGAAGGGCCCTTCCCGCAGGATTTTACCATTGCCCACGCAGTTCAGGGCTACCCCACCGGCCAGGCAGAGATGGTCCGCACCCGTCTCCCGATGCAGGGTTCTGGCGAGGCGTAACATCACTTCTTCCGTGACATCCTGAATGGAGCGCGCCAGATCCATGTCCTCCTGGCGCAGGAGGGATTCGGGAGGACGGGGCGGCGCACCGAAGAGGGCGTGAAACCGCTCGTTCGTCATGGTCAGCCCGGTACAATAGTTAAAATAGTCCATGTTGAGCCGAAAGGTCCCGTCCGGCTTGAGGTCGAGCAAATGATCGTAAATCGTCTGCACGTACTTGGGCTGCCCGTAGGGCGCCAGCCCCATGACTTTGTACTCCCCGGAATTGACTTTGAAGCCGGTGTAGTAGGTAAACGCCGAGTACAGCAACCCAAGCGAATGGGGGAAGGGGATGTCCCACAAGGGCGTGAGCTGGTTATCTTGCCCCAGCCAGGCCGAGGTAGTGGCCCACTCGCCCACCCCGTCCATGCACAAGACGGCCGCGGTGCGGAAGGGGGATGGGAAGAAGGCGGAGGCCGCGTGGGCCTCATGGTGTTCGGTAAAGAGAATGGGAGGCAGCGCCGACTTTTTGATGCCAGCAAGCGCAGCAAATTCTTTGCTCAACATCGATTTCAGGAAGAGCTTTTCCTTCAGCCAGACCGGTAGGGCGGCGACAAACGATCGCCGGCCGCGCGGGGCAAACGCCAGATAGGTCTCCAGGAGCCGCTCGAACTTCACGAGCGGTTTGTCATAAAAGACAATAGAGCGGAGGTCCTTGACAGTACAGTTCGCCTCGCGGAGACAGTAACGTATAGCATGGCTTGGGAAGCCCGGGTCATGTTTTTTCCGCGTAAACCGCTCTTCCTGGGCCGCGGCAAGTATGGTCCCATCGCGTACCACACAAGCGGCGCTGTCATGATAAAAGGCTGAGATACCCAGAATGTCTGTCATAGGCCCATCCTTCTGCTCTAGCATGGGGACGCTGCGGTCATCCCTATCCAGGACAATATCCATTGTATCTTGCTGGTAGCATTTGTGTCCATTGTCTCACAGAGTTATCTAGAAATACAAGTATAAACTGCTCTAGACGCTGAGAAATCTGTGCGAGCTCTATTATAATGTAACGCCATCATAAGAACCATAGTATATTCATTCTTTGTTGGGTGCGCTATCAATCAGTGACAAATTTGCGAGCACTCAGGCTCGTGCCCCGCGAATCTGCTCAGAAACGTGGAACCCATTGCACGATCACCTCGGCACGTGGGTCAAAAACAATCAACTGCATGCGCTCCTTTTCCAGCAGAAGATCACCCTCGGTTCCTCCAAAACAGGCATGATATGTCGCCTGACGTACAGCCATGTACACAACACGGTCAGAGTCCATAGTATGGAGCTGAGGGCGGGAGAGCTCCAACTGTCCCCACATCTGTGTAATGTCTGCCAGGTTGGAGCGTCCTACAAAACTACTGACGGCGACAGCGACCTTGCGCTCGTCCTTGTCGGCAATCAGCCACGGTCCCTCCCAGAGTTCCCTTGTGCGAGATTCTGCCCTGGCTTTGAGCTGCAATGCAGTGTGCGTGATGCGCCATCCGTCCTTGCGTAGCGCGTCCCTGACAATGTTGTGATAGAGATCTTGTGTTGGCATCAACGCTTCCTCTGCATGCTAGGGATACTCCTCCTCACGCTACCCTACCTGGATCGTGTAGCATACACCTATTCTGCAAATCTGTGTGCACAGCCACTGGCGCGTAAATCAGGCTGCGCGTGAGACGTATGCTACGATAATATGTCGAGACGGAGGAGTGTCTCAAGGATCGGAAAGATTTACCGACCCAGCAAGCCAATCAGCAGTACATAGCGCGCCACGCGCGTGCCCAGGCCAAGCAGGAGAACATAGCCGAGGTGGAAATGCAACACGCCACCAATGAGCATGATTGGGTCACCAATATAGGGCAGACAGGAGGTGGCTAGGCTCCAGCCACCATAGCGTTTGGCCCAGGCCCAGGCCCGGCGCCCCCAGCGTTCGCGCTGCACGCGGGCCAAGACAGGCTTGGTACACAGCAAGCCTAGCCAGTAGTTCGTCATGGCGCCCAGGCAGTTGCCCACAGAGGCCCATAATAAGATATCAACGGGAGGAAGACCAAGGCGTAAGGCGGCAATGACAGCGACCTCCGAGGAAAGAGGCAAGAGTGTCGCAGCAAGAAAAGCGGCAAGGGCGAGGCCCCAGAGGCCATACGCTGCCACCCACGAGCTCACGTCAGGCATGCGAGGTTCGCCAGCCTTCAGGCGATGAGTCCTTCTGCTTCGGCGGCTTTCTCCAGGGTATCAAAACCCTCGGTAGTTCCAGGCACGAACGCTTTGCAGTGTTCAAGCTCGAGAACCTCACGATGTTCCGGGTTGTCATAGCGCATAGAGAGAAAGGCCGCGGTAATTTTCTGCGCTAGTGCGTCGTCGATACGGCTCTGGGCGGTGAAGCAACAGTGGCTATAGCCCTGGCTCTGCCAGAAGACCCGCACACGGTCTTCGGGGAAACGCCCCCTGGCACGTAGCGTGGCGATGGTGTTCCCACTGATTGCACCAGCGTCATATTCCCCTGAGGCCACCAGGTCGACCACCGCCGCTTCGTCAGCGCGGTCAGTCGGGGCGCGCTCTTCATGAAAGGTGTACACGAGGTCCTGGTCCGGCATCAGCCCAGCCTCTTTCAAGTAATGATACGCTAAAAGCCCGGCCTGGACAGAAGACTGACGCCCAAACGCAAAGAGTTTGCCACGCAAATCTCCTATCTGCTGAATGGCCGAGTCGCGCTGGGTAATGAATTGCGTGGTATAGCCCACGTCAATATCGCGCATGGCCACGACGCGACAGGGCTCCGCCAGAGCGCGCCGGATCTTCACATATGCCAGTGGCCCGTTCCACGCTAGGTCCACTTCGCCAGTGACAAAGGCGGTAACCAGCGCATCGTAGTTCGAATACAAGACCCAATCCAGTACGACACCCTCACGGTGAAAATGACGCTTCAGACCCTCAAAAATCGTCACAACGTAGGGCGCATAGGCAACTGCACCGATGCGTAACATAACAATTCCTCCTCTCCAGTCTCACTCCACCCTTTTCCCGCTCAGGGAGCGGCAAGCAGGCGGCCATAGCCGCTGATGGCATGGCGTACCCGGGCTACACGCAGGGCCTGCCACATCATGGCCGTGGCACTGGACACGACCGGTTTGCCAAGGTCCTGTTCCAGCATGTCCAGCACCGGGAGCGTCGGCAAACCGGTCCCACTCAAGAATACCGCCTCTGCCTCAGCGGTATCGACCTGCCGCGCCAGCGCGTAGGCCCGCTCTGGGGTTTCGTCATAAATGTTCTGGACATGGTCCAGGCGGCCAAAGCCGACCACTTGCAGGCCGTGCGCTTCCAGGTGCGCTTTACCTTTGAGGCTCGTATCCTCAGCATAGGGAGTCCCCAGAGCGACTCTATGAACCCCCAGGTGCTCCAGCGCCTGTAACACAGCGCCGAAGGCCGTGATCACCCGGGTCCCACTGAGCTTCTCTAAACGTGCCAGAAGGGCCGTCTCACCCTGACGTCCGAGGGTATAGCTCGACGCCGTATGGGCCAGAACAATGACCTCCGGGTGCACCATAGCCAGGAGCACGGTGCTCTCTTCGATGTGCTCGAGATAACTACGGTTGCGGTCTTCCTGGCCTGTCAGGGTGCCGGTGGGACCCGTAGCGATCAGGCGTGAGAAGTGCAGCGACACGCCTGGAGGCATCAACTGCATCATCTCCGGTTCCACCGTCGGATTGCCCGGAGGCACCAGAAAGCCGAGCCGTGCTCTCCAGCCCATCATAGTCTGTACTCCTATAATTCGTTGTCTATAGACAACCGTCGCACAAGCGTATAGCATGCGGCTAAACTAATGGGTAGGCCATCATGCCAAAAGAAGACGAGAAAAGCAATTCCGTACGCATCCAATGCAGCCCTTCAAACGTTGTGACAGTATGTAGATAGAGCACGCTCTGCGGTACAAAAATGCCGAGAGCCCTTTCTCTACTTGACAGGAATGCAGTGACGGTGATACCGTGCCGCAGTTTATCAGGCAAAGATGGCTCTCTATGTAGAGTGGTGGTTTGTTTTCGTCAACCGTCCCCAAGGTGCTTAGGAGGTATACATGGCACGTGCACAGCGCAATCTTTATGGATGTCTAGTCGTATTCGTCTGCCTCATTCTGACCTCAGGAGTGATACAGGCTCAGGAGGACGAGGCGTTTATTCAGTATCGGCAAAAAGTGATGGCGTCCAACGGTGCCAATATGGGCGCCATTGGGGATATCATGAAAAATAAACTGCCCTATCAGAGTCATATCACAGTCCATGCGCAAGAAATCCAGCGTATGAGCACGATAATCCCCGATGCTTTCAAGAAAGACATTGCGTCTGGCAAAACCGACGCCAAACCAGAGATCTGGAAGGAGTGGGCCAAATTCACTGAGGCCGCAAACGCCATGGGACTGGAGGCTGCCGAGTTAGCCAAGGTAGCACAGGGCGGCTCTATGGAGGCGATTGGCGCGCAGGTGAAGAAACTGAGTGATACGTGTGGCGACTGTCATAAGCCCTACCGTAAGCCTAAAGAGGAAAGCTACAAAAACAAGCCCTAGTCACGCTGTCCCCGAGGAGTGCCGCACTGTTGCTCCCCGGCTCCTGTTGTCATGCAAGGTCTGCCATGGAACACGCGCACTGGCACCTCGTGATGGTTCTCTCTCTGCTGGTAGGGCTTATCGCCCTGCCAGTATGGGGCGATGAACCTGCCGCTATCCAGCGTGGCAAAGCCGTTTTGCAGGCGGCAGGTGGGTGTAGCTGCCACACTGACGACAAGCACTCTGGTGCTTTTCTAGCCGGTGGGCGTCCGATCAAAACCCCTTTTGGCACGATCTACAGCACGAA
>Ga0081455_10003373_pt1 | contig 18420 bp, 15 predicted proteins | sample TabmetS3T2R1_FD_70207 | JGI IMG/M metagenome (GOLD analysis project Ga0081455, IMG submission 70207) | Tabebuia heterophylla rhizosphere microbial communities from the University of Puerto Rico - S3T2R1 | ecosystem: Host-associated > Plants > Roots > Rhizosphere ... | reverse complement strand
TGTCTGCGCAGGCGCGAAGGCGATTCTCGATCTGCCGAAGACGATGGAGGTCTTGGAGACTTTGGGCGTGCCGGTGATCGGCTATCAGACCGATGAGCTGCCCGCATTTTATTCGCGTTCGAGCGGGCTGAAGTTGGATTTGCGCGCGGACGGCGCCCGGCAGATTGCGAAGACCGTCCTGACGCATTGGCGAATGGGATTTTCAACCGGCGCGCTGGTGGTGGTCCCGGTCCCCGCCGAAGACGAGGTCCCGGCAAACGAAATCAAAGATGTGATTGACGAAGCGCTGGAAGCGGCCGAGCGCGAAGGCGTCTCCGGGCGCGGCGTCACGCCTTTTCTGCTTTCCAGGATCGCGGCGAAGACCGGAGGGCGCGCGCTCCGCGCGAACATCGCTCTGTTGAAGAACAACGCGAGGATCGCCGGCGCAATCGCCGTTGCGCTGGCCGGTGAGGAGTGTGAATGGGACACATAGGACTTATAGGACTTATGGGACATATAAATCCTATGAGTCCTATGCGTCCGATACGTCCTATTTTGGAGGGAAACGAATGAATCTCAATGACATACGCAGACTCTTCGATTACACCGACTACGCAAACGGCCTCGCGCTCGACGCGGTTGAGAATTTGACCGAAGAGCAGCGGCGACACGACTTCAAGATCAGTCACGGCTCGATCCACGGAACGCTCGTTCACATGGCAGGGGCCGAATGGATATGGCTCGAACGATGGAAAGGCGTTTCGCATTCGCGCATCTGGGCGGCTGATGATTTCGCCGACGTCGCGGCGCTGCGTTCGCGGTGGCGGGAGATCGGAGCCGGGCGACATGAGTTGCTCGACAATTTGACCGAGGAGAGACTGCGCGAGGATTTGAGCTATAAGAACATCAAAGGCGAGCCGTTCACACTCCCGCTCGCCGAACAGATGCAGCACGTCGTCAACCACTCGACGCTCCACCGCGGGCAGGTCGTCGGGATGATCCGACAACTCGGCTTGCAGCCGCCCATAGTGGATTTGCTATATTATTTTATTGCGCGGAAAAGTTCGTAGTACCTCCTTCACGAGGAACGGTTTGGTAACAGTCCCTTTCCGCCTTAAGGCGACGCTACGAACAATCAGCTTCACGCCTTGAAGATCACATCAATCGCCCTCAACACGTTTCGGGAATCGGCGCGCGACCGCGCGCTGTACAACCTGGCTTTGCTCGCCATCCTTCTGGTCGTCGTGTCGCTCGTGGTGGGGCGCATCGCGGTCGGGCAGGAGGCGAAGATCATCATCGATCTCGGACTGTCGGCGATGACCGTCTTCGGCGTGTTGATCGCCATCCTTCTGGGCATCGGGCTTGTTTCAAAGGACATCGAGAACGGCGCCATCGCCAACGTCCTCTCGAAGCCTGTCCGCCGCTCGGAGTTCATACTGGGCAAATATTTCGGGTTGTGTCTGACGCTGTTTCTGAGCAGCGCGGCGACGGCGGCGGCGATCGCCGTCGCGCTGATTTACGCGCAAGGCGGCGTCGCCGCAGCCCAGTTGCGGTTGTGGCCGGCGGCCTGGCTGATCTTCCTGGAACTGGCGATCATCACGGCCGTGACTCTGTTGTTCTCGTGCTTCTCGTCGCCCGCGCTGTCGGCGCTGTTCGCGCTGCTGATCTTCCTGATCGGCCGATGGAGTCCTGACCTGAAACTCCTCGCCGAAACTTCTAGTTCGGCCGTCGCGCGGGTGGTCAGCCGCGCGCTTTACCACCTGCTGCCGAACCTGGCCAATTTCAATTACATCAACGAAACCGCGCGCGGCGAGACGGCGCCGTGGCGAATGGTCGCGGGAAACACGGTATACGCGGTCTTTTATATAGCGGCCATGCTGGCGGCGGCGGCGTTGATCTTCAACCGCAGGAATTTCAAATGAGCGGAACTGAAAAGGATCGAGGATCGAGGATCGAGGATCGAGGATCGAGGATCGAAAATAGGTTGTCCAAGATCTTCTATCTTCGATCCTCCATCTTCGATCTTCTATCATCAATGATCTGGACGATTTTGCCAGTCGTTTTCCTGGCGCTCGGCGCCGTCGCGCAAAACTGGATGGATTCGCAACGCCGCGCCCCGCTGGCGGTCGAAGAGACGCTCTACGTCAGCTCCGGCGAAGCGCTCAAGCGCGCCAGCCTCGGGTTCGACGGCCTGATGGCCGACGTCTACTGGGTTCGCACGCTGCTCTATTTCGGCGAAGAGTTCGAGCGCCAGCGCGGCTCGAATCAATATTTCGACGTGAGCAGGCTGAAGCTGCTCCAGCCATTGCTCGACATCACGGTCGATCTGGACCCGAAACATATCGCCGCATACCACTTCGGCGCGGTCTTTCTGCCCGACATCGACGCGGACGCCGCGATCCGGTTCGCGGAGCGCGGCGTCCGCAACAATCCCGACGAGTGGCGACTTTACCAAGACCTGGGGTTCGTCCAGTGGCGGCGGAGTCGTTATCGCGAGGCTGCCGAAGCCTACGCGCGGGGCTCCGTACTGCCGGGCGCTCCCGCGTGGATGCGAACGATGCCCGCCTTGATGCTGGCTAAAGGCGGCGAACGCGAAACGGCTCGCGCGATGTTTTTGCGGCTTTACGAAGAGAGCGACGATCCGTTCGTCAAACAGGTTTGTGAAGAACAGCTGATGTCGTTGGATCATAATATGCCACAGAGACACAGAGACACAGAGAGAAGAGAGGGAAACAAAGAGACGAGGGGGCAGGGAGAAAAGTAGAACAACGCCGTCTCTCTGTCTCCCCTTCCCCCAGCCTCCCTGTGTCTGCGGTTACTCCGTGGCAAATTCAATATGTCTGTTATTGAGATCGAAAACCTCACGCATGATTACCAGACCGGGTTTTGGAGCAAACGGAGTTTGCGCGCGCTGGACGGGCTGAGTCTGCGGGTCGAGGCCGGCGAGGTCTTCGGCTTTCTGGGGCCGAACGGCGCGGGCAAGACGACCACCTTCAAAATCCTGATGCGAATGTTGCGTCCGACGGCCGGCGAGGCGCGGATTCTCGGACGGCCGCTGGACGATCTGCTGATGCGGGCGCGCATAGGCTACTTGCCCGAACGCCCATATTTTTACCAGCACCTGACGGCGCGGGAATTACTCCTCTATTACGGCGCGCTCTGCGTCCTGCCACGCGACCTCGCCTCGCGCCGCGCGACCGAACTGCTCGATCAGGTCGGATTATCGGATTCGGCGGACAGGCGCTTGCGCAAATTTTCGAAAGGCATGTTGCAGCGCCTGGGCCTGGCGCAGGCGCTCATCAACGACCCGGAGGTTCTATTTCTCGATGAGCCGATGTCGGATCTGGACCCGCTGGGCCGCCGCGAGGCGCGCGAGTTGATCGCCGGCCTGCGCGCGCGCGGCAAGACGATCTTCTTCTCGTCGCACATCCTCACGGACGTGGAAGCCATGTGCGACCGCGTGGCCATCTTGAACCGCGGGCGCCTGGTCGAATCGGGAAGGCTCTCTGAAATACTCAAAACTCGCAGCAACGAGATCGAAGTGGTGGTGAGCGGCGTGAACGAAGAGACTCTGGCTGCGCTCGGGCGTTTCGCGTTGGAAGTCGCTCCCACGCCCGAAGGCGCGCGCGTGCGTCTGGCGCACGATCACGAATTGACCCGCCTGCTAACCGTCGTGCATGGGGCGGGGGGCCGGCTGGTTTCGGTCAATCCGGCGCGCGAATCGCTGGAAGATTTATTCGTTCGTGAAATCGGCGCTAGAGCAAAAGTTGAGCCGAGGTCGCTTGTGGGTTAACTGAATGGTGTGCAAATTAAAGGCTAATGGCATCAATGGTTTCAGGTTATGAAAGCATGTTCACCGCCACAGGCGCGGAGATCGCGGAGGAGACGCAGAGGATAAACCAAGACCTCGGCTCTCTCTGCGTTTCCTCCGCGATCTCCGCGCCTGTGGCGGTGAACATGCTTTATTCACTAGCGTCTTGTAAGCACTGATAGCACGCAACTTCAATTTGTACACTCTTTGGCTAACTGCCCACGCGGCCGAACGCCTCATTCTAGGCGATTCGATTCATAACCACCGGTTAATTTCCTTTGCCGGGTCTGGCGAAGCGGCAATCAAACTATCGCTCTGCCGCCAATTCACTTCCGTGTTCGGGAAGAAGATTTTTCGTTTCCGTATCACATACGTCAATCCAGTACCGCCTGGCCCGCTTCCCGGCGGGACTTTGCGAAAGTGGGAAGTGTCGAGTGAAAAGTAAAGCGAGTTCCTTACCTCTTCTTCCACTAGCGGGAGCTTGAACCATTCATCGGTCAAAGCCGCCCCGAGCAATAGCCCGACTGAGGAAGGCGGTGAGATCAGCAGAGGAGGCGTATCCGGCATTCCCCCAGTGAACGTCTGCGCCCAAAATCCTCCTTTCGTCCGAACGCCGATGTAGAATCTGGAGGCGAACGGCGCCAGTTCATCTAAACTTGGGATCCGAATTGACGTTTTGCAGAAGTGATAAAACCTCCAGCCTTTTCGATGATTTCTTAACGTATCCGGCCCTAGATGCTGGCTGAGTTCCTCGCCCCAACCGCTGGTCAAAATTTCTTTCCCTTGCCAGGAAAGTATCTTTTGAATTGAACGAAGAATTGGCCCTGTTTCACAACGAATGATGAACTGATGAGGGGAAAGAAAGACCCTCGCCTGTCGCGCTTGACGAAAGACCTTAGCGATCCAGACAAGCCCTAGAGTTTCTGTGATCGCAAACAGATGCGCACGGTCCTTGGGGCCGAGCCACATTGCAAGGCGCTTTTTTGCAGCTTGCAAGATCCTATCTTTTTCTTCTTTCCATTGCTCAATGGTTCGCATTACTCAGTTTGTGTGGTCAAAAGCATCAGGAATCTGGCGGGCGCCAAACACCGCCGCAAGCTCTTCTTCCGGCAAATAAGGCGATTGCAGCCGCACCGGGTCGCCGATGCATTTGTAAAGTAAATCGCCCTTGCCGAGCAGCGCTTCCGCTCCCGCCTCGCCCAGCAGCATTTGAGATTCGATGGGCGAGGGCAAACGCAGTCCGACGCGCGCGTTGATGTTGGTTTGAATCGGGCCGGTGATGACCTGGCGGCTGGGTTGTTGCGTCGCGAGTATCATGTGAATTCCAGCAGCGCGCGCCTTGTTCCCGAGTTTCTTGACAAGGCGCTCCATCTCTTTTCTCGCCTTCGTCCCGCCAGTCATCAGAAAACCGTACTCGTCGCAGACGAAAAAGATTCGCGGCGTAGGCCGGCCGTCGCGGCGGATCAGGTCGCGCAGCGTATCGGCGCCGGCATCGGCCATCCGCCCGTAGCGCGACTCCATCTCCTCGACGAGGCGATCCAGCAGCGCTAGCGTTTCGTCTTCTTCGTAAGCCATGTCGCCGTAAAGAAACGGCGAATCGCGCAACATTTGAAACGCGTTTCGCTTCGGGTCGGCGAAAGCGAAGCGCAGCGTGTCCGGCGTATTGGTCAGCAGCAGTCCGGCGACCGCTGCCCGCAGCCATTCACTCTTCCCGCTGCCGGTGGTCCCGGCGACAAGCAGGTGCGCGTTTTCGGGCTGCGCGAAATCGGCCAACCGCAATCGGCTGCTCAGATCGATTCCCACCGGCGCGAGCGCATTGCCGAACATCTCATCGACCGGCGGCAGTTGGTCGCGAATCTGCGCGAAGTAGACGAACTCGCGGTCGGGCCGCTGCACGTCGATTGCTAGACGCCCGCCTTCCAGGCTCACGCGCGGCGGCGCCGCCAGTCCGAGCCGCGCCTGCACGCTCTGGACATAGTGTTGCGCCGCGTTGATCGTCACCCGCCTTCCCAGCTCGATGGGAAAGCGTAAAAAGGTCGGCCCAACTATTGGCTTGTTGGTCTTGATCTCGGCGTTGTATTCGGCAAAGGCCTGCTCCAACTTTCTGCCCAAAGCCATGTGCTCTTCTTTCTCCGGTAGAGGCTCCGGGCGCTGTTCAGAGTCGGGCAGGACGCCGGCCATCTTGCCGATCAAATGGCGCAACCGCTCCCGCACATGGGCGAGTTCCTCGGCGGTGAACAAACGCTCGTGTTTTTGCGGCCCGAAGCTGAGGAGCGCCAGCGCGCCGTCCGCGCCGGCGCCCGAAGCCGAGAGCATCTGGTGATAGAGGCAAGCCTGCGCCAGATCGGCTTCCGGGGCCGTTCGGCCAGTCTTCAGCTCGATCAGACACCACTCCGAACCGCCCGGCGCGCGGAACACGGCGTCGGCCATGCCGGTCAGAACGACGGCGTCCGTCCAGCCGTCCTCGCGCAACTCCCAGCGTAACGGCTCTTCGGCGATGAGCAACGCGCTGTTCAAGGCCGCCCCATTCTCGTTCGCCTTCCAAAACAATTCCGCCAGCCACCGGCATAATTCTTGCGCCGCGTCCCAGAAGTTCAACGCCTGTTCGGGCGAAAAATTCAGCTCGGCGTGATGCGCCCGCAGCCGCGGCCCGATCAGCCGCTGGTACGCATGATTGACTAGCGCCGCGCGCCACTCGTCCAGACTGTTTTCAGCTTCGTCAATGGCGGCGTGAAAATTCTTGCGCGCGTCCGCGCCGACCAGATCGGCAAAGACTTCATGAAAGAGGCGGCCCAACAGCGCGGTCGAAGACGCGCCCGCGCCCCGCCGCCCGCCGGCGGAACGGTGGATCTCTGCGCGAACATCGCTGACTTGCAATGTTACCGCCATGACGAAATCCTTCATTGAATAGGACTTATAGGACCTATAGGTCCTATAAGTCCTATTATGTCCTATAATTCATTGACAAATCGAAACAGCACCGCGGGCGGGTCGCCGAGCGCGCCGACGCGTTCTGAATGCCTCTCCGCGCAAGCCTCGACCTCTTCGACCTTTCTGCCGAGCAGCGCCGCCGCGTCCGCCACCGACACTATGTGCTGCCTGCCGAGCAATTCCGCTATCTCTTCGTAAAGCTCTTCGGGCGGTGGCATGACGTCTTCGGGCGCCACCTGGTTGAGAACATCTTTCAGTTCGACGGCCATGTGTCGCGCCAGCCAATCTTGAACCGTCTTCAGTTCCACGGCGTCGCCGCGATTGTCCAACTCTCCCGACTTGGCGTCGGAGAGCAGGCGTCGCAGCGCGTCGAGGGTGGCCAGCGCCTCCGCGCTCGGCTCGACCCATCGCGCGCCTTTTTTCAACAACCGATCTCGCAGTTCGCAAGTCTTGGCGGCGGTCCGCCCGATCGGCAGCCGGCTGTCGCGCAGCAGAATCAGCTTCGTCGCCGGCGAGTCTTCGGTCAGCTTGCGCAATTGATCGAGCTTCTTGACCAGGCCCGGGCCGGCCCTGTTGTTACACAGGCCGATGGCCACGTCGCCCTCTGCGCTCTCGAACAACAGATCAACGCCGGCAGGAACTTCTCGATTCCGCTGACGCCAGCGATTGCCGGTCAGAAGCAGAAGCGCCGGCAGGCCGTGGGTGACGATCTGATTGGTCTGCGACGGCTCGCCGCACTCCAGGGCTTTGCGCCGGCGTTCCTCCAACGCCGCCTTGAGAAAGACCTCGACGGCGGGCGCCGTGAGAATCGCAACCGTCTCGCCGCCGCGCTGCGCTTCGAACAAAGCCGCGCAGTGGGCGATCAGCCGCCGCGCTATGCAACCGGCGCCGGTGAAGGCCGTTTTGATCTCCGCCTCTCGCAGCGGCCACAGCGGATCGGGATTGCCCGCCCGCAATCGCTTCAGTTCCGGCTGCGCGTCCATTCGCGCCTTGATCAACTGTTGCGCTTCGTCCCAGGTGAGCGGATTGAGCGAGACTTCGGCGAATTCGCGTATGCGATCGAGGTCCGCGCCGCGAACCGAGTGGTTGAGCGCGCCGAGAAACGAGATCTGGACGCAGGAGATCAAAAGAACGTGCCTCGTCTCCGCGTACAACGCGCTGATCATCTGTCCGAACGCGATCAACCCCGAAAGGTCCTGCGGGTCGAGTTGTAGCGCCTCGATCTGATCAAAGCAAAAGATGATGGGCAATTCCGCCGTCGCCATACAGCTTAGCGCGGTTACGAGTTGATGCGCCTGTCCCTCCAACTCATCGTCGCCCTCCGGCTCGGGCATTATTTCAAGCTTCCGCAACGCCGCTTCCGGCAGGCTCTCGCCGCGTAACCAGGCGCCGGCCAGTCCGCGATGTCGCCCCAACAACAGATGCCCGAGCGCGACGCGCAAGTTATAACTGATGCGTCCGGCGCTATCTATCCGATCGAACAACTCTTCCAGCTCCCGGCAAGGAAGATCGTCGCGCCGCGCCTCCTGTCTTATTTGCGCCAGCCAGAGAGGGCCGTCTCCGCTGATCAGGCCGTATTTGCTCAGAAGGCCCAACAGCAGCCGTTCGAGTTGCGCGCCGCCATAGCCTGACCGGCGCAGGAGATCCCCGACCAGACAGTCGCGCAGATGGCGCCAAATCATGCGCGCGCTGGCGCGCAGTGGCGCCGAGACGAAGATGGCCTTCTGAAAACTCCCGGAGCCGTCCCCCTCGCCGGCGACGCGCGCGCGCAAGCGAGCCAGCAGGTGAGTTTTGCCGCTCCCCGATTCTCCATAAACCAGAACCGAAGCGCTGTGAGGTCGCGCGCGGACGGCGGCCACCGCCTCACAGCATCGCGCGAAGGCCGATTGATGAACGCTGATGACATCGATCTCCGGCCCCTCCCACGGATCGCTCACGACCGGACTGTGAAATGGATTGCTGATGGCGGCTAATGACAAGGCTGACCTCCGATTCAATCTCTAAGCGTGACGGCGATGAAATAATTGCCCTGCCCATCGGAGACGAGCGCGGCGAGGTCTTCCTGGCTCAGGCCGCCGGCGTAATCGTGGCGATGCGCCGCGACACGGCCCTGCTCGGCCAGCCGCATGATCGTTCGATCGAAAACATCCTTGTCGGAGATCTCCGGACGCAAGGATTGACGCAACTGGCTCAATTGCACGGGCGCGCCATTCGCGGCCGAAGGGTTGAGTCGCAGCATCCGTTCTAGAATTAATCGCTCCAGGTCGGCGGCGCCCAGGTCGGCGGCGTCATGACGCGATGGAGAGATTTCGGGCGAGGCCGGCGTCGGTCGCAAAACATCACGCGCCACAGTCATAACCTGCTCGGCGGTGAGTCCTCTGGTTTTGAGCCTGGCGACAGCCAACTGAAGCGCCAACCTGATGTAGTCCTGCGGCGTCGCTTCATCGCGGGCGCTGAGCAGAGCGGCCTTGCCAGTCAGCGGTGGAACTTTGTAGACTCGCTTTTCCTTTATCAACCGGGCGAGCATTTCGTCCCGCTTGGTTTGGGGCCACCCGATCAGCAAACTTCTAAGTTTGCTCTTGAGATCGGTCTGAGTTAATGGGATTTCGTTCAGCGCGTCGAGAATTCTTTCGGAGGCCTGCCCTTCCAGGCTCGGCGCCCAATAGACGCTCGATCGAGCCTTGTGGGAGCGGATCTCGCCTGCCCTGACCATCTGTTCCAGAAGTTCCGGCAGGTCTTTTTTGGATTTCAGCGCCGATTTTGGTATGGCCTTGGCGAGTTTTGCGGCAGTCAACGGCTGCGCTGATTGTCGCAGCGCGCGGAGCGCGCAAGCGACAGCTTCAGAGTGTGATGATTGCTCGTTCGGCATATCATTTGGTGATCATTTTGTAAGCGGTAAGTCGAGCGCTGAGTGGCGCTCACTACTGACGGAGTTTAATGGGGGTATACAAGATAGCGTCGAGTACTTGATATGCGAACTATCAAGCGACTTCGGAGATTTTACGTGGCTGAAGTTTCCCAACCACAACCCCCTATCGACGGTTCTCAAAGAGCAGAAACTGTTCTCTCCCCATGGGAACGCCTTTGCTCAGAAGCATTATACACGAAGAGTCGACCGCATACTCGTCGAAGGGGCAAGCCCTTCAATTCGCATGCGATCTCGATTTCCCATCCATCCAAGCCTACCGGCTATGGATGGAGTATCCATAGAGGTTTTAGATGAAACAATTATTTATCAGGCCGGCGTTATTGCTGGCTTTCCTGTCTTTCAGCGCGCTGGCGATCGGCGCACAATCATCAGAGCTTGATCGAATGATCAATGGTCTACAATCGAGGTACAACAAAATTTCGACGCTCTCGGCGGATTTCGCGCAGGTTCACACCTCGCGTGATCAACGTGAAAGGCGCGAAAGCGGTCGTCTGCTGCTCAAAAAACCGGGCAGGATGAAGTGGGATTACACCGACCCCGAAGAGAAACATTTCATCTCCGACGGCAAATGGCTTTACGAGTACGTCGTTGCGGAAAAGAGCGTCACGCGCAGCTCGATCAAAGAGACCGGCGATATGCGCGCGCCGTTCGCCTTCCTGCTCGGGCAGGGCAATCTGCGGCAGGAGTTCAGACGCATTGAATTCGCCAAAGAATCTCCGGTCAAAGCGGGTAACAAAGTGTTGCGCCTGCTCCCTAAGCATCTCCAGGATTTCGACGAACTGCTGCTCGAGTTCGATCCGACCAGCTTTCAGCTTGAGCGGCTCTCAATCGTCGAACCGGACCGCGATCGTTCCGACTTCATCTTCTCGAACATAAAGGAGAACGTTCCGGCGCCGTCCGCGGAGTTCACGTTCAAAGCTCCTCCGGGCGTCGAAGTCCGAGACAATTGACCTGACCAATGACAAAACCGCACATCTTCTCCGACTTCGACGGCACAATCACTGAAACGGACACGTTGGTCTTTTTGGCGACGCGTCTGGGCGGCGGGGCGCGGATGGTCGAGGCAATCGGCCGGTTGATCGGCGAGGGCAAGTTGAGTTTGCGCGACGGCATCGCCGCCGAGATGCGCAGCATCCGCAAGCCCTTCGCCGAGGCCGAGAGGCTGCTGCGCGAAGAGGTTCGGATCGACGCCGGATTCGCGCCCCTCGCTCGCTGGTCCGGGGAGAAGAAGATTCCGCTGACGATTCTGAGCGCAGGCTTTCATCAAATCATCGACCTGTTCATCTCGCGCGACGAATTCCCCGATCTCGAAATCCTGGCGAACCACATATCGCCGAATGAAGAGATCGGATGGCAGTGCCGATTCCGCGACGGGACGGATTGGGGACACGACAAAGCGAGTCATTTGAAGGAGGCGCGGCGACGCGGCGAATACGTCATCTTCATCGGCGACGGGCTGTCGGATCAGGCTGCGGCCGAAGCCGCCGACGAGGTCTTCGCCAAACACTCGCTGGCCGAATATTGCCGCGAGCGCCGGATCAACTGCCACGAGTATCAAACTTTCAACGATATTTTGAGGCGACTGCAGGAGAGATTCTGACGGCGTAGTACCGCTTAATTGAAACTACGGGATCGAGAAGCTGTGAAGAAGATGTCAGATGTCAGATGTCAGATGTCAGATGAAAGTTGAGTGATGCGAGAGACCTCTTCACTGGCGCCTGACATCTGACATCTGACATCTGACATCTTCTTCACAGTTTGCGCTACGATTGCCGGCGCGCATATGAGCACATCACATTTGGTTCTAAATCAATTGAGCGAAGAGCAGGCGCTGCGGAAGCGGCGTGAAGAGTTGTCCGAACTCGAATCCAGGCTCGCCGAACGCGAGGCGGAGCTTGCGAACCTGCAATCAAGCCTGCGCGCTTTCGAGGGTCGATACCTGGGCGCCGTCGGCGAGCGCTACGACGAGTTGGCCGGCATCGAAAAGGAGATCGCGAAGTCGCAGGGGCTTGACATCGAAGACCAAGAGCCGATCTCGCTGGCCGACGATGAAGTCGGCTGCGGGCAGAATCGTTTTCACTCCGACAAGCTCAAAAAGCTTTACCGCGAGGTCGCGCGGAAATTCCACCCCGATCTCTCTTCCTGCCCCCAGGAGCGCCAACATCGTCACCAGTTGATGGTCGAAATCAACCGCGCATACGAAACCGGCGCAGAAGACCGGCTGCAGGAATTGCTCGAAGCGGGCGAAGGGCTGGAAAGCGTCGAGATCGGAGGCTCGATGTCGGCCGAGATGATCCTGCTGGTCCGGCGCATAGCCGATGCTAAACGGCGTCTGGCCGGCGCCGAATCGGAGATCGAAGAGATTACGGCTTCGGAGACTTACAAACTCAAACTGCGAGTCGAAAACGCCGAAGCGATGGGAGTCGATCTCTTCGCCGACCTGATCGCGCAGGTCGACCGCCAGGTCAAAAAGGCCCGCAACAGGCTGGAGCACTTGCGCGGTATGACGTTGACGGTATGAGCCAAGCCGTCTCCGCAAAAGCTTTGCCTATACTAGGCATTTTTACTTGCGCGGCGTCATGCTTCTCAGCCCCATCATGTTCTCTTCCGAATCTCGGAAGATCGCTATCCAGACGTCCACGTCGCCAAGGCTGCCCACTTTATTCGGCTTCTCCACGAAACTCACGCCGCGATCAGAGAGCGATTTGAAAGCGCTCTGAATGTCTTCGACATCAAAGTAGATGATCGAGGCGGCGTGGTCTTCGGCGGCGTTCTCAGGGCGCGCCAGCAGTAGCGTGATCCCGCCGCAATCCAAAACCGATAGGCTCGGCGCCTGGTGTAGATGTCTCAATCCGAGTTTGTCGCGATAAAAAGCCGTGGCGCGGTCCAGATCTTTAACCCTGACGGCGATCTGTCCGACTTTCGAAAGCGCGAATCCGGTTTGTCCGTCCATTTTGTTTTTCCCCCATTCGGCTGTTTTTGACTTTGCGCTAAGTCAAATATCGTGGCGGCGGTCAAAAGGCAAACTGCCAGTTTGCCCCACCTCGATATCACGGTCGGCGGAGGATTATTTCACACCTTTGAACGCAACGCTTCTTCAAAATCACCTTGTTAGCGCCGCATGGGCGAGGCAGACAGACGTAACCAAATGAAGCCAAATAAAGCCACAGTTTGTGATGGCTTAAAAAGTCTGGGCGAAAACGCTGTAGGATGATTCTGCGTAAAAAAACACAGCCGGGACCGGCAGCCCGGCTGTTGAGAGCCTTACATGCTAGTCGAAGACCTGGCGAGCAATTACGGCGCCGAAATGACAGGTATTGGATGTAGGACGTTTCGCCGGTTTTAGCGTGTGGCCTGTCCCGAAACGCCCCGCGGATTCGGCGCGCAGGCGCGTCCCGAAACGCCACACAGGCTGCGGTGGCGACCTGTAAACTCACCGGCTCCTTTGACACGTCATCCCCTTTATCACAGTGACAAATTGTCACATCTAGCGCCGCCGTCCGAATTGATTGTTCGCCACTCTCCTAGCTGAATCAGTGGTTTAGCGGAGGGCCGCACGCTAGGCGCCTATTTTGCGGGGGCGATTGGTGGTCCTCCATGAGTCAAGTTTTGGGTTGCTGACTCGACCGACACCGTATAGACAGTATTGCGTTGCTCCCACTTTCAAAAGAGGGCGCCGGGTTAAGGATGAGAACACTCGGCGCACTCATTGTCTTAATGTCAACACCACGCACGTTCCCTTCATCTTGATCACCCACTCCCCTCGATATTTTCTATGCGACGATTGAAGATTCTCGTAGTTGAAGATGACGACGATTTACGCGCGCTTTACAGTTATATGCTGGCGGCGGGGGGTTACAAGGTGAAGGCTGTTCGGAACGGACTCGAAGCGCTCGCGGAAATACATGTGAATCGTCCTGATGTGATTGTGACCGACATCATAATGCCGGGTCTCAGCGGTTTGGATTTAATCGTGGCCGTCAGGTCGAATGACGAGCTTGCAGACCTGCCAGTCGTGGCGATCACATCTTTCGGAGAAAGGCTTAGGGAAGAGGCGCGGGCGGCGGGAGCGACCGATTCGATAGATAAGCCGACCGAAATAGCAAGAATGCGCGAGGTGATTGAAGCCGCCATGTCTCGCTCATCTTCAGAATGACTCCGTTCAAGCGGAGGTCCGCTCTCGGAGCTGAGCGACAAGAACCAGCCGTCTTTCCGACTCCTCGTCAATCGAAGCTCACGACACTCAGGCGCCAGTCCTTCGGGAATTGGCTCTAAGTAGCCCCCGCGTCGAGCACCTAGACGCATCGAGCCGGCGAGCGCATGATGCGCGCCGCAGATGAGCATGGGAAGTGAGGCTCAAGATTCTCTGTAGGCAAGCCGGGCGTTATTATGGCGCCTATCCATCCGGTTTTGCTGTTTGTGCGTGGTCGCAAGGCTCCCACACCCATTAGTGGTGAGCCCGGCTGTAGAAAATGCGTCACGCCCATAGCAAACCATCCAGCCTAGTATCAACAGAACAAGCAAAGAATCCCACGTGTACATATCGATGCCAGCCTGGACGCCCGGCAAGGGCGTGACGTGGACGAATCCCCCATTCGCCCGGCCAATGTAGCGCAATTACGGCGCCGAAATAAGAAGTTGAATGTAGAGCATTTCGCCCGTTCTGGCGTGGGACATGTCCCAAAACGCCACAGTAATTCGGTGTGCAGATGCGTCCCGAAACGCCACACTGACGGCGAAAGTTCAGACAGACAGGTTTATTTGCCGGATGACTTCTGACCGACTACCAACGGCAAACGCAGCAGATGCCCATTGTAAGCCAGGTAAATTCGCTGAGCCGCCTCATCCACCCACATCATTTCGCTCGTGAAGTAGATATCCGTGATTTCCATTAGCGGTTTGAAGCTGAACGCGCGCGTGTCGTAGCGCCCGACTCTGGTCAGATTCTTTTCGGAATCCGGAATGGCCGCCCAGTATTCGCGCGAGCCTGCGACAGATTGAAGCGGGCGAGAGTTTTGATGGCTGAGTGGCTCGAACTCACCCTGCGCCACTTCGAGTTTGCCGCTTACCGGATCGAGCAACAAATGCTCCGTCTGCTCTCCGTGATAGCGTTGGAAGTAGACCTTCCCGGAGCCTGACGCGAGTGTGATCGGGTAGTGGAAATCATCCGTTTCGACTTTCGTCTCCCGCATCTTGCGAATGTCAATTCTCACCAACGCCTCCGGATGAGGGCCGCGCGAAGCCACTATGTAATTTCCATCCGGCGTCACGAGAGGCCCTGAGTATTCCCCCTCGACAATCAACTTCGGCTCCTGACCGGATGCGCACAGCCAAAGCCCTTCCCGATCTCTCCACTTGCCGGCCCGGACGAAATGGCGCCACGACCTGATCTTCCAAAGAACGCTTTCAGGGCCACGCCTGCCCTCTCGCATTTCTTCGGGCATATCTTCTTGAGTGTCGAGAATTGGGCAGGCGGCGGGTTGATCCGCAATCTTGTTGAGTTTGTTGTAGGCGAGTGAACGCCAACTCCGGACCTCTTCTTCCCACTTTCTGTCGCCGGCAGTCTCGTTCCACCCAGACTCTTTCTCTCTGACCAGCGCGCGAACTTCGTCGCCTTGCTTACAGACATACTTGACCGGATGTTTGTCGTCGGCGGCGAGCACTTCCAACTCCTTGATCCTCGCTTTTAGCGCGTAACGCAGCTCGAATTCGCCGGTAGAGCATAGACGTTCGAAGAACGCGTCAAGTTGGACATGCGGCTTTTTCGCCTTGTAGGGAAGATAATCTTTCAATTGATACAGTTCGGACGCGTAGACGCGCCGTCCCCCGCTCTTGTCCAGCTTGATGAACTCTTGTTCGCTGCCGCCCGTGCCCCAACCCGGCAAGCTAACCGTCGTCAAATTGTCGAAAGAGACTTCTTCGTAAAGGTCGCGCAACGATTGCAGTTCACCATCGGCGAGTCGGCGGCACTCTTCGCGCGCGGCGTCTTTCTGCTTACACAGCTCAGCTTTTCCCCGGAGCACGCGAACAATCGCGCTATAGCTGCTTATAAACGGAGAGACGTCCGAGTAGTAGTATTCCAGCGCGGCAAAGATTTCGTCCGCTTGATTCTTCTTTACGTCTTCCCGCAGACGATCTTCCCAGCGAATCCACTCATCCCCGCTTTCCGGCTTTGGATCAAACCGGCTTGTCGCGCCGAGAATCAAGGTTTCGCCGGGATGCATCGCGCGAATCAGCTTGCGCGCCTTCGCTCCGTCTTCGCTCTCGAGATATCGTTCGGCGGCAAGCGCTAAAAGTTTGTCCGATGATTTGAGGAATGCGCCGACCTTCTCAACCGGCAATGGCTCTCGCAACATCCTCGCGCAGGCAAATAACGCCAACCGCGCCGCACGGTCATCGCCATTCAAAATATCGAGCGCGCTAGCCTGATCGCCGAGCAGCGCGGCGCCGACCCCGGATTGATAGCCGCCCGCGACAACCAATTCACGCAGCGCTTCAGCGGCGTGGGCGCGTAAATCCTGTCGCCGCTCGCAAGCCGTGAGGAGCGCGCCTAGATCGGCGCCGCCGTCAGCGATTCGCCCAACAATCGCCACATCCACTGACGGGAAACGCCATCGCTGCGCAATCAGCCAGAGCTTGGCCGCCACATCAGGCTTCTCATTGCGCAACGCTTTCAATCGTTCGACGACCGCGTCCGCCAAAGCCTCAGACACGCGCTCTTCCTCAACGACGATCTTGCCCACCGACACGTCGAACGATTTCGCTTGAGAGTAGATGCGTAGACTCCGATTTGCGGGGAGTTCGCTAATGCGGACCTCCTCTTTCGACGCGCATGATTCGAGCGCCGCAACCATCTCTTCAATCGTCAATCCGCCGCAACCTATCAACGCCCGGATCAGCGAAGGGGTGGAGTAGTCGCCGTCGTCTATATTCCCCGCCTGAATCACTTCGCGCAAAACGGGAACAACGCTGCTGTCGCGCATCTCAGCCAGGGCGTCGGCCACTTGCGAGCGGATATACCCTTTTTCGTTTCTGATGATCCGGATCAGTTCCGGGAGAGCTTCACGCATCTTCAATCGCCCGGCGCTCTTCGCCAAATGCGCTCTGTCATGTTCGGTCAGTGGAAGCGCCCGCTGGGAGTCGGACAGCCAGGGCAACAGCGGCAGCAATGCGTCTTTGCGCGCCCGCTCGTCAACGAACCGCGCAAGGCAGAGAGCGGCCGCGTTGTGAACATTGCGATCACTATGACCAATGAGCCCGCTGATGATCGGAATCCAGCGATCAGGATCGCGTTCGACTGGCTCGGCCAAGGCGTTGATCTCGCGGTAACCGTCTCTCATCTTTAGCAGCGATCTGTCGGCGAAGAGGGAGACGAACCATTCGTCGCGCCCCTGCCAATCGCCTTTCATCAAGGCTTCCACTCCCATCGCGCGCGCCATGCCCGGCGCCTGCGGATCGCTGACGATGCGCTTAAGCCGATCACGGTAGGCATTGCCCTCCGCCGATTGGTTGTTTTGAGCGGCGCGCTCATTTAGCAAGCCCAGCGCAAACGCCGCGGTGCGCGACGCGGCGCCTCCGGCGTAATTTTTCAGCAGCGGTTCGGCCGTCCGCCAATCAAGACGCGCCAGCGCGGCAAGTTCTCGTGAACCTTTCACGTCGATGTCATCATCCTTGAAGCTGCTCGCTTTGTGGATCAATTCGTCGCGCAGATACTCGCTGTTGCGCATCAGCCATTCGCGCAAATCTTGCGTGAATACGCGGCGAAAGGAGGCGGAAGGGTCGAAGCTGTCGTTCTGCTCTTCATCCAAAATTTGCTTGATTCGAACATGCGCTACAGGAGTGTTGGGCAGAAAATCGAGCAGGCCGGGATGGAATTCCGGCTCCTCCTCACAGGCTTGCAGCAATCGCTGGCGGACTTTCTCTGAAGGCTGTTTGCCAGTCTCCCCTCTGGCCTGCGTCAACCAATAAGCCATCAGAGCCTTGATGGGCGCGTCCTCGCCCGGATCGGGCGGGTCGCCGTAACTGTAATTGATAGCGGATCCGTTCATCGCAGTCAGCGCTTCGGCCAGCTCTTTTGGCGGCGGGGGCGGAGGCGCGGGATGGTCCAGCAGTTGCTCGACGGTGGCGGCAAGATTGCTGCTGACTTGCGTGCGAACGGGCGAGAGCAGAAGTGTCGCTAACAGCGTCGCGGCGATGAAGAATTTCTTCATAAGTCGTTCTCCTGAGACCGGCGCGGATGATCTGTGATGAGAGCGAATGCGCGATCTAAGAACGACAGGCCGGGTAAATTGTTGCGGTAAATTTTACGCCTTGCTTCCGCGCGAGTGATCAAAGAAGATAGCCCCGATGTTCAACCACACCGTCGAATTCGTCAGCGACAAACTCGCGCTCAAGGCGGCGCTCGAACGCCTCGACCCCGCGCCAGTGATCGCGCTCGACATCGAAACGATCTATTGGTGGGATCGTGAATATGAACGCGTTTCGATCATCCAGTTGGCTTTCCGCGAAAACGATGAGATACGCGTCGTCATCATTGACGCAATGGCGGATTTCGAACCGGAGCCGCTGCGGCGTCCGCTCGAGCTGAGCGCGCAGGTCAAGGCCATTCATAACGCCGGATTCGACGCGGTGAAGTTGTCGCGCCATTTTCGCATCGCCACATCTCCCATTCACGACACGATGCTCGCCGCGCGGCGCGGCGGCGAGCGTCGATGCTCGTTGCAGGCTCAGGTCGAAGCCCACCTGGGCTTTCATCTCGACAAGACCGAAC
>Ga0081455_10003372_pt1 | contig 18420 bp, 12 predicted proteins | sample TabmetS3T2R1_FD_70207 | JGI IMG/M metagenome (GOLD analysis project Ga0081455, IMG submission 70207) | Tabebuia heterophylla rhizosphere microbial communities from the University of Puerto Rico - S3T2R1 | ecosystem: Host-associated > Plants > Roots > Rhizosphere ... | reverse complement strand
ACAGCATCTATTCGTTCCAGCCGACGGTGACGAAGATCATGGGCCGCCACTCGTTGCGCGCAGGGTGGGATTTGCGGCTGTACCACGAGAAGAATAGCGAGGCAGGCGCCGCCGCGGGCAACTATCAGTTCCGCGGCAACTTTACACGGCTGTCGAGCACGTCAGCCGATCTCTTCGGGCAGGACGTCGCCGCGTTGGTGCTCGGGCTGCCGACCGGCGGCTCCATCGCGCGGAACGCCCAGCGCGTCAACAACACATGGTTCAACGGTGTCTTCGTTCAGGACGACTGGCGGCTGTCGAACAAACTGACCATCAACCTCGGTCTGCGGTACGAGTACGAAGGCCCGACGACAGACAGCGAGAATCGCAACGCACGGGGCTTCGATCCGAACGCGACGCTTGCGATCGAGGCGGCGGCCAAGGCGGCACACGCGCACGAATTCATCGTCAAGATTCCTGGTGGGCTGAGTTACCAGACGCCGATCGGCGAGCGCGGCCAGCTCGGTCGTCGCCGCACGTCGAGCCGCCTTCGAGTCCACGCCTCCCGAGCGTAGCCAGCGTGCCGATGCTTTGTGCTGTGCCAGGTGATACGCGACAGAATTTGCGCCACCTGATGCGCGACACAGCGCATCGATCCAGATGAGCCATCAGGACGGGCCGAGCGACCCGGCGACGAGCCGAGGCGCACGGATCTGCCGAAAGTCGGTCGTCGGCGCCGGGACGTCGTACGGAGTGGTTCCTATAGCGACCAGTTCGTATGGCCTCCCGCTGGCCACCCACGCAGACCAGACCCGCGAGCCGTGCAGGTCGAGTCCTGTGCCTGAGGTCGGTCCATAGGTCGGTGTCAGGCACACGGCCCAGATCGGCCGAGCCGGAGCATCCGCGATGAGCGCGACATTAGCCGCGAGTGCGGCGCGTACCCCGCCGCTGGCGGACCCATCCAGCACCTGTCTCGCAAGCCGATCCGCTTGCGGCGATCGTCACGACGGCGCCGGTCGATGCGACCGCTACGCAGCCCAGGACTCGACCAGGCGGCCCTCCACGGAGTCCTCGCCCGCGTGTGCGACCTCGGCGCCGCCCTCATCTCGGTCACGACCGGACGAGGCGCACGCCGGTCGCGAGCAGCCAGACGAGCCCGGCGGCGAATCCTAGGAGCCCGACGAAGATCAGCGCCGAGCCGTCGGCGATCGCGAGGTTACCGAGCCCCGCGGCGAGCAGCAGGCTCCCGCCCACCAGGCCCAGCAGGCGCTGCCAAGCCTGAGTCAGCCCGCTCGCGTGCGCGGCGAGGGCCGCGCCGATGAAGGTGGTGCCGAGCGTCGGCAGGGCCAGCGCGAATGCCGCCGCGTGCATCTGCCAGACGAGTTCGAACTCGGGCGTCGGCTCGGCGAGCCCGCTGGCGGAGAGCGCGAGCCCGATCTGCAGCACGTTGACAAGCACGAAGATGGCCGACACCGTCGCGCCAGCGGCCAAGGCGAGGCGCGACCAGTCGGCGCCCGCTCCGCCTCGCCGCTCCACGAGGCCGTGCAGGCCCGTCACGAACACGAGCAGCAGCGGCAGGTAAAGGGCCACCAGACCGGAGATGATCGCGACCGCGTCGCGGTTGGCCGCGTAGTAGGCCAGCACTTCCTCGGTCGGAGCGTCGTAGGTCTGCGCGCCCGTTGCCGCGAACACCGCGTTCTCTATCACCACCAACACCACGAACGCGATCGCCGCGGCGCCGACGAGCCGGCCTCGATCGAACCCACTGCGGGCTAGCGTGGTGGCGGTGTTCTGCGGTGATTCCATCTCTTGCTCCGTCGTTGCGGTCAGATGATCGGTGACTCCACGATCGCAGACCTCGACGACGGGCGAATCGGCCTCAGGGCTCGTGCTCGACTGGCCGGTGGAACGGTCTGTCCCTCGTACTTTCGGCTGATACGCGACGCCCACCCTCCCGAGCAGGCCATTGTCAGCGGAGTCCGAAGCCTCCTTCAAACCCGGAACTTGACACTCGCGCCCGAACCACGACGACACTGGGAAATGACGGACGACGCGTTCACCTAGCTGGAACGACTCAAGCATCTGACCAACGCGCCTGGCGAGAGGCCAGTGTGATCGTGACCGATCGGCGAGCCCGCACTGGGGCATCGTCACCGAGGAGACTGTCCGCGAGGGACAGATCTACCACTGGCCGGCCGGCCACACCGGGGTAAGCGAGGAGGGCGTGGTCTTCCTCGAGGTTGGCCCCGTTGGGCCGATGCGACAGTTCGGCGAACACGCGCGCCAACTGTTCGGCTGAGCGAACCTTCGATTGAACCAAGGCTGATGCCGTAGAACGGCGGCGCGACGCGCGCAACGCGAGCCGTCAAGCCGCCATCCAATGCTCGTGGCGCTCGCCTCGCGGCCTCGTTCTCCGTATGCCGAACCCCAACCGAGAACGTCGCAGGTCACGAGCCCTGCCGGTGCTCGGGCGTCCCATAACACCAGTCCGATTCCAGGTTTCGCAGCCGCACCCTCGATGGGTGCGCAGGCCGTGCACGAACTCATTCCCGTGGCCCAAAGGATCGGACCACGTCCACGGCTCTCCGAAGGCCGTCAGAGTTGAGTCATACCGCCGCGATCGACGTACCGGCCGATCGACTTCGGCCTGACAAGGAATGGTATGACTGCGGTCAGGCCACGACGGCTCGACGACCTCGGGAGGCTTCGATGAGTCCTTCGTCCTTGAGGAGCTGCACCGCTCGCTGGGCCGTCGCGGAGCTGACCTGGTAGCTGGCACTGAGGTCCTTGATCGTCGGGAGCTGGTCGCCGGGCTTCAAGACTCCGATGCGGATCGCGCCGCGCACGTCATCGGCGATCTGGACGTAGGGATCCGCTGGTGTCTCCGTCCGCGCCGTGGCTGCTCCGTCTTGGCTCGCCTCTGGGCCAGCTCTCACAGCGCGTCGACGAACCGGCATCCGCCCGGCGAGTTGCTCCGCGGCACGCTGGTCGGCCTCGGAGAGCCACGCGGCGTAAACGCGAAGGGTGGTCGCACCACCACCCCCGTGGCCGAGGCGGCCGGCAACAGTGCGGATGTCGACTCCGGCGTTGATGAGCTCGGTCGCGGAGTAGTGCCTCAGCTTGTGCAGGGTCGTCTCGATCCCGAGCGCTTTCGCCATTCGCTCGTAGCGCTGGGAGACGGAGTCGGGGATCAGGAATCTACTGCCGTCGGGCTCGTTGGAGAAGACGTACGCCGTTCGCGGCAGATTGACTCCGAGTTCCGCGGAGGCGGACTGCCGGCGCAGTTCGTGCTCTCGCAGGATCTCGACGGTCTCGCCGTCGAGAACGATACGGCGGTGCTGGTGAGTCTTGGTCTCCTTCTCGACCCAGCTCCCGTCGTCGGCGAGGCTGATCGCCCGGTGGACGTGGACGACCTTGTTGTCCAGGTCGATGTCCTCTCGCCGCAGCGCGCACATCTCACCGCGCCGCGCTCCCGTCGCCGTGGTCATCCAGACAAACGCGCCCCAGTCGGGATCGCGTCGTGCGGCCTCCTCGATCAGCTTGGCAGCGTCGGCCACTGCCGGCGGCTGCGGCTTTGCCGGCGGACGCTCGGGGTGCTCGACACGGTCCGCCGGATTGACCGCGATCCAGTCCCACGCGACGGCGCGTTTAAACGCGCCGCTGAGGATCCAGTGGATCTGCCGGATCGAGGACTTGCCGAGCGGCCTGCAGATGTGGGGCTTGCACATCCGCTGGCAGTCGCGACAGGTCGGGTCCGCCGGCGTGCATGCCGTCTCGGGATGAGGATCGCAGTCGTGCTCCTGCGTGGTCCGATGCTGCAGCTGCGGTCGCCGGTCGCAGTGGTCGCGGCAGCGCCGTAGCTCGGCGTAGAACGAGTCGAGGACCTCGGCGCCGACTCGGCCGACCTTGAGCGATCCGAGTAGTGGTCTGATGTGTTTGCCGATGACGCTCTTGTATCCGCGCCTGGTGCGGGGCTCGACGTCGATGACGTCGAGGTACTTGTCGAGGAGCTGGTCGACCGTGGCAGATGTTCGCGGGTGACGCTTCTCGTCAACCTGGTTGAGGAAACGGGTGCGGATCCGCTCGGCTTGCTTCGTAGCCCGAGGGCCTGGGGGGACGGTCTCCGTCAGGTAGAGCTGGCGCTTGGAGATGGGGTCCTGGCCGGCGTAGACCTTGACTCGCAGAGCGCCATTACGGAGCTCTTCGATGTGCCCTCGTTGACGAGTTCTGCGCCGCGTCGACCCGGCCATGGAAGCACGATACACACCGTTTCATTCCACAGGCCATTCCAAGGCAACGGGCGTGTCGACGACCGAGAGAGGCGATTCGTGATCTGACCTGGGGTTTTGCTGGCGCGCTCGGAGGGATTCGAACCCCCAACCTTTTGATCCGTAGTCAAATGCTCTATCCGTTGAGCTACGAGCGCAGGTGGTTGAACAACGGAGACCGAGTCTAGCGACTCGGCGCACCGGAGTTGAAATCAGCGTCAACATGGTGCAGATCGGACCGTCGACCGCACCACGGCGGGCCCCGACACGACCACGCCAGCAGCCCCACCGATCACACACTGCGCCGGCCCCGCCCACCCGCCATACGTACGCAAAGATCAGAAGTCCGCTCGGTAGAGACCAAAGTCTGTCTTTCGCGGTATCGCTCAGATCCCTTGTGTACAAGGGGATTCTGGCCAACTCTAGATTTGTGAGCGCTTTCACGAGACGATAGTTCGCTACATCCGGATGTAACACGTACGGTGTGGGCACGCTCGCAGGGTGGCGGGCGAACCCGTAACCCACGCGAGAGGTGACGACACGTATGACGGCAACCGACACACCGCTCACCAGGATCCGCCCGCCCGAGAGCAGCGCCAACGGCACCTACCGGTCGCGGCACCCGAGGCTTCGGGCCTGGGTCGACGAGATCGCCGCTCTGACGCAGCCTGACCGAATTCACTGGTTCGAGGGATCCGACGCCGAGTGGGACGCGCTGACCGAGCAGTTGGTCGCCGCCGGCACCTTTGTACGCCTCAACGAGGACAAGAAGCCCAATTCCTTCTGGGCCGCCTCCGACCCGACCGACGTCGCCCGCGTCGAGGACCGGACGTTCATCTGCAGCCGTGACGAGGCCGATTCTGGCCCGACCAACAACTGGGTCGAGCCGGACGAGATGAAGGCGACGCTGACCGAGCTCTATCGCGGCTCGATGCGGGGTCGGACGATGTACGTCATCCCGTTCGTCATGGGGCATATAGACGCCGAGAACCCGATGTTCGGCGTGCAGCTGACCGACTCCGCGTACGTCGCGGTCTCGATGCGTGTGATGGCGCGGTCCGGCTCGGCCGTGCTCAAGCGGATCGAGGAGCTCGAAGCCGATTATGTGCCGTGCCTGCACTCGGTCGGTGCGCCGCTTGAGCCGGGGCAGAAGGACGTGCCGTGGCCGTGCAACGACACGAAGTACATCGTGCAGTTCCCCGAGGAGCGGATGATCTGGTCGTACGGCTCGGGCTACGGCGGCAACGCGCTGCTCGGCAAGAAGTGCTACGCGCTGCGGATCGCGTCAGTCATGGCCCGCGACGAGGGCTGGCTCGCCGAGCACATGCTGATCCTCAAGCTGACCGATCCCAAGGGCCGGGTCAAGTACGTCGCAGCGGCGTTCCCCAGTGCCTGCGGCAAGACGAACCTCGCCATGCTCGCACCAACCATCCCCGGCTGGAAGGTCGAGACGCTCGGCGACGACATCGCGTGGATGCGATTCGGCGAGGACGGCCGGCTCTATGCGGTCAACCCGGAGTATGGCTTCTTCGGCGTCGCGCCGGGTACGAACGAGAACACGAACCCCAACGCGATGCGCACGATCGACATCGGCAACTCCGTGTTCACCAACGTCGCGCTGACCGACGACGGCGACGTCTGGTGGGAGGGGATGGAGAACGAGCCAAAGCATGCGATGTCGTGGAAGCGCGGCGAGTGGACTCCAGACTCCGACGAGCCGTCCAGCCACCCGAACAGCCGCTACTGCACCCCGATCAAGCAATGCCCGATTCTGGCGCCCGAGTACGACGACCCGAGGGGTGTGCCGATCGACGCGATCCTCTTCGGCGGCCGGCGTCAGACGACGATCCCGCTGGTCACCGAGGCGCGCGACTGGGTGCACGGCACGTTCATGGGCGCGACGCTGTCCAGCGAGACGACGGCGGCTGCGACCGGTGCGGTCGGCGTGGTGCGACGCGACCCGATGGCGATGCTGCCGTTCATCGGCTACAACGCGGCCGACTACTTCGGCCACTGGATCCAGGTCGGCAAGGACCACGATGCCGTCAAGCTGCCTCGGATCTTCTACGTCAACTGGTTCCGGCGCGACGAGGACGGTGGCTTCCTCTGGCCCGGGTTCGGCGAGAACTCTCGCGTACTCAAGTGGGTCGTCGAGCGGATCGACGGCGAGGCGGAGGCCGTGGAGACGCCGATCGGACACGTGCCGACGCCGGACAGCCTCGATCTCGCCGACCTCGACCTCGATCGTGAGACGCTCGACAAGCTGCTCGGCGTCGACGTCGAGGAGTGGAAGGCCGAGCTACCGCAGATCACCGAGTGGTTCGACAAGTTCGGCGACAAGCTTCCGGCGGTGCTCTGGACCGAGCTCGACGGGCTCAAGGCTCGCCTCGGAGCCTGACGCAAAGCGGTCGTCCTACTCTGCACGGCGTCTGCGCACTCTGCATGGGCTCGACGCCGTGCAGAGTGCGTAGACACCACGAGAACGTGGTATCCCAACGGGCAGAACGGGCTCAGTAGACCGTCACGTGGACGTGGTCGTAGTGGTTGGCCGTGTCCGAGCCGCGGTCCGGCATCCAGCGCCAGCCCTCACTCATGCGCTGGACGGTCCAGATCCGCTGGGACCAGATGATCTGGCTGACGCCGAGCTCTTGGTAGTTGTCCTGGACGAACGCGGCGATGTCGTCGCCGGTCGCGCTGTCGGTGATCATGATGTCGATCGCGTGGCCGGTGCCGTGCTCGCCGCCGTCACCGACCCGGAGTCCGTAGTACGTCGTGATCTCGGGGAACTCTGCGCACACCGCGCGATGCACCGCGATCGCGTTCGAGACCAGCCCGTCCTCGACGGCCGAGCCGGACGCACACGGCGCGTCGGACAGCCCGCCTGAGTCGCCGCCACCGGACCCCGAGCCACCGGAGTCCTTCTTGGGCTTGGTCTTGGACAGGTAGTCGGCGTTGACCCAACGCAGCTGGTCGTTGTGGACGATCTCGGCGTAGCCGTCGACCTCGCGGCCGGTCGCCTGGACCTTCGAGCCGGTGTCGAGCACCTTCAGCAGCGTGGTGTCCTCGCCCGGACCGGTCCAGAGGTTGAGGTCCTCGGTCAGGTAGCGGGTATCGGTCGGGATCGGCTTGGCGCTGAAGGAGCTTCCGCTGTGGACCTCCGGCTCCGGATCGAGCGCCGGGCGCTCCCGATCGCGGCTGGCCCGCTCCGGATGAGTACGCGTCGCGGTCGGTGGGGTCGTGGTCGGCGCCGGCTCGACCGGCGTCGCCTGCAGCTCGGCGGCGGGCTGCTCCGGCGCCGCCGAGGGCTGGTCGTTGCCCGTGAAGAGTGCCGAGGCCGCACCTCCGGTCGCCACCACAGCGACGATCGCGCCAAGACATAAAAGGAGGCGGCGCTTGCGCCGCCCCGTCGCCCGATGGCGTCCCGCGCTCACCAACGATCACCCGAATCTCGAATTGATAACGCGCTGTCCCCGGGACTAAAGCACATCAGCGGGTCGGGCGACACCGGCGCCCCCACGGCTGTGGACAACCCTTCCGACCGGCGAGTACGGCTATTTGACCGGGATCATGCGCGTACTGACTGAGTTGTCCGCCGCCATAGGTCCCGAACCGGTCCACATGGTCAGAACGAGGGTCACACAGCGCGTCCTCATGACCTCGCTCTGTCACGGATATTCTGCGACTGCCCCGAAACCCCGTCGTCGACCAGGCGCTTGCCGAGGCTGACGACCTCGTCGATGCGGTAGCCGATCGCCTCGTAGAACGCGAGCACGTCGGCGTTGCCGGCTCGCACCTGCAGGTTGATCTTGGGGCATCCCACGGCGGCCAGCCGCTCCTCGGCCTCGCGCATGAGCTGCCGGCCAAGGCCGTGACGTCGATGCGACGGCACAACCGCCAGATAGTTGATCCAGCCCCGATGCCCCTCGTAACCGGCCATCACCGACCCGACGAGCTCGCCGTCGGAGGCCGGAGCGACGAGCAGCAGGTCGTCGCGGAGGGCGAGCTTGCGCCGGATGTCCTCGTGCGGATCGTTCCAGGGCCGCAACAGCTCGCAGGCCGCCCACAACGCGACGAGGGCGACTTCGTCGCCGGTACGGAACGGGCGGATCTGAGTCATCACGGCACTCCTCACGTTGTCAGGCGCCATTCGGGCTGGGACACGAATGGTGCCTGACAAGCGCGCCGGGCGTACGCGCCGGGTCTACTGCGGCTGCCGCCGCATCCGCAGGTAAGCCGGACCGCCGGGAACGACCGGGTGCAGCGGCTCGATCACCTCGAACCCGAACCGCTGGAAGAAGGGGATGTTCGCCGTGTCCGACGTGTGCAGGCCGCAGGTCACGCCGCGTGAGTCGGCCGCCTCGAGGGTCGGCGCGAGCAGCCGGGCGCCGATGCCACGCTTCTGCAGCCGGGGCGTGACACCCAGCGATTGGAGGTACCACCCCTCCTCGTCTCGCGCCGACTCCTCGAGGGCGGAGCCGGCCCGAGCGAAGGCGGGGAACCGCGCTCGGCTGGCCAGCGCCACGGGCAGCATGGACGCGGCCAGCTGGACGGCATCCCACCCGCCCCGGGCCAGGACACCGGGTGGAAACCACAACGCCGCGCCGGCGGCCAGGCCGTGCGTCCGAGCCAGATAGCCGACGCCGCGCCGCTCGACGTCGCGGGCGGCCGCGGACATCAGATGGCGTACGACGCGTTCACGCTGGCGGGAGCCCGGAAAGGCGTACTCGAACGCCGGATAGTCCAGGTGGCTGGCGGCCAGCACATGGGCCGCCTCCCAGGCATCCGGAATGGTGATCCGGCGTACGTTGAGCCGAGTCGCAGGTCTGGTCACACGCTCCCTCCGGCCGCAGCCTAAGCAGGAGGCAGCCACGCGGCCGCTTCGATGACACAACAAGACGGTGACGATGCGCCGAACATGCCAGGCCAATCGCCACGACGGCCGGCATTTGCTATGCGCGGTATGTAACAAACCGGCTCACTCGAGCGATGTGATGAGTGGCGAGTCTGGCTGGATTGTCCAGACCAACCGCGAGTCTCGATGGTGAGTGATCGAGGCACGTATCGCAGATGCCCGCCGTTCCCCTGCTGGGTGGCGAGAGGACGGCGGGCTTTGCGCTGTCCGGCGCTGACGTCCGGCACCAACGTCCGGCCGAGCGGCTGCGGCTCAGTGCAGCCCGCCGGCCGCCAGGTGGATGAAGGTCGCCACGACGTCGTCGGCGCTGTCGATGGTCACGACCTCACCGCCGACCGGTCGCAGCGCGGCCTGGAGCTTCTTCGGTGAACGCTGGCCGACCTGGACGACGGTCAGGCCGACCGGGGCTTTCGGATCGGCGGCGCGCGCGAGCGCACGGCGAAGCTGGCCGACCGAGTGGGTCCGACGATCGTCCTGGTTCAGGCCGTCGGTGAACACCATGACCTGGAAATTCACACCCGGGCGCGCCTTCGTGACCGCGAACCGATACGCCCCGAGGACGGTGTCGTACAGACCGGTCCCGGTGTCGCGCACCCGGAGGTCATTGAGCTCCTTCTTCAGGCTGCTCCGATGCTTGGGCGTGAGCGGCCGGAACGGATCCACCACGATGTAGTCGCGGTGATCGACCAGTCGCGAGCCGAAACCCCAGACGCCGAGCCGGGCGGCCCGCGGGAGCTTGCGGGCCAGGTGCTTCACGTTCTGACGTACGAGCCCGATGAGTGGCGTTCCGGAGCCGGGCGCCGGCGCCGCCATCGAGCCGGAGATGTCCACGACGACCAGGACGTCGGCTTTCCGGTCGGCGGCGAACCAGGTCGCGAACACGTGCTCGACCTTGTGGGCGTCGAGTACAGGATTGGACTTCGGCAGCTTCCGGCCGACCCAGGTGCCCTTGGCGTACAGCATCGCCGGCGGCTGTCTGTGTACGTCGCGAAGATGGGCGGCTTCGCGGGCCGCGTCGGCCGACGAGCCCTTCGTCAGTGCGGTGAGCAGCGCCGTACGCGCCGACTCGATGGCCGGGTCCGATGCGTCGACGTCGGTGGCGTACCAGCTGTAGCGCATCATGACGGTCCGGTCGCCCGGCGCCGTGATCACCGGCCGGTCGCCGCGGTGGTGGCTGAGCAGATGCTCCGGCACGAGGGCGACCTGGTTGGCGGCGAGCGTGGTCGAGGCGATGGCGGACGCGGTGCGGTGCGTGCGGTAGGCCGTGTCGAGGAGCAGCGCCGAGGCGTCCATGCCTTGCGAGTCCCAGACCGCATCGCCGAGTCCGCCGAGCGCGACCAGACCGTCGCCGGTCGACGCCGGGTCCCTCGTGACGATCGACACCGGCCGCCTGCTCTCGACGAGCGCGGCCAAACCGGCCCAGCCGCCGCCGGCTCGCTGGATGCGCGCGGCCATCGCCGGACTCGACGCGAAGAGCACCGGTGACGTCGCCAGCCGGCGATAGCCCGGTCCGGTGCTCTCGCCTTCGACCCCCTTGCCGCCCTCACCGTCCTCGCTGTACTCCTCGGCTTCCTCTGCCTCGTAGCGCTCCAGCCACGAGGCGTCGTCGGTGATCCAGACGTGCGCGTGCCGCTTGTCGACGGCCGTCTCGGCGTTCCGGCCGTCGGCGGTGGTGACCTCGAGGCGTACGCAGTCGGGGCGAGTCGCGAGTCTGTCGGCGACCGAGGCCAGCGCCGGCTGGTAGCTGGTCGCCGTCACGACGCGCAGGCTGGTGCATTCGGCGCCACCGTCCGAGTCGCCAGTGGTGCCGAACGCGATGAACGTGCCCACGGCGACCGCCAGGACGAGAATCGCGATCCCTATCACCAGCGCCGGGCCGTGCGACGGTGTCGGGGCGGCGTGCCGCGCGTGCGACCGAGGCGGTGGACCGCCGGCGGGTCCGCCGACTTCGCCGGCCGGCGGCGGACCGACGGCCGCTGCGGCGACGGGTGCGGCCGGATCGGGCAGCGGCGGTCCGGTGCGCCCTGGTCCCATCGGTCGGCCCGGGCGACCCATCCCCTCGAGCGCCTGATCCACCAACCGGGCGGCGTTGATCAGATGCAGCTCGTCCCGATCGATCAGGAAGGCGCCGAGCTCCGCGGACGCGGCCGTGACGATGCTGTGGAATCGATCCATCGTCGCGAGCGCATAGGCCTCGGCCTCCGGCGGCGGCCGATGGGCACGCATGCCCCGGATGGTGTACTGCAGCTGGTCGAAGCGCATCTGGTCGAGCGCTTGCCATTGCTCCTGACCGGCAACCTGATCGGCTTCGATGAGGACCTGACGCAGTTCATCGACGGCGCTCCAAAGCGAGTGCCCCTCAAACTCCGCCTGGTTCACCCTTCGCCCTCATCAAGTCGACAGTCCGCCCGAGCGGAGTGCCATAACGAACGAGCCGTATCCGCAGATGCGAGTTCAGCAATCCGGGCGGTAGCGACACAGGGCCTTACGTCCTGTCCGCATCGGGACCAGCGACCCGATGCGTCAGTGACATGTCCGGATTCTTCTAGATCTCAATCCGTGATCCCATAATGAGTGTTTGGTCGCGTGGCAGCTTGAAGTACTCGGCGGCGTCGGCGGTCAGGTGCGACGTCGCGATGAACAGCCGCTTGCGCCACCGCGCCATGCCGGGTTCGTCGCCCATCTGGATCTCGATGCGGGACAGGAAGTACGAGATCCCGTCGAACTCGACGGGGCGTTCCAGCCCCATCTCGTCGGCCTGCCTGAGGATTCGCGGCACATTGGGCTTCTCCATGTAGCCGTAGCGCGCGGTGACGTGCATGATCCCGTCGTCGCCGTAGCCAAGGTCGTCGAGCACGATCCGGTCCTCGGTCGCGACGTACGGGAGTGGCTTGCTCTCGATCGACAGGATCACAGCATGCTCGTGCAACACGTGGTTGTGCTCCACGGTGGCCCGCATCGCTAGCGGAGCGGTCGACTGCCCTCGGTTGAGGAACACCGCCGTGCCCGGCACCCGTTGCAGCGGCGGACGCTGATCGTGCAGGTCCTCGACGAACTCACGCAGCTCGCCCTCGACCTGCTCGCGCCGAGCGGTGATGAGTTGGCGTCCCCGTTGCCATGTCGTCAGGACCGTGAACACCAGCACCGCGATGAGGAGCGCGAACCAGGCCCCGTGGACGAACTTGGTCAGGTTCGCCGCGAAGAACAGCAGCTCGAGGCTCAGGAACACCGAGGCGCCGAGCAGGACCATCCACCGCGGTTTACGCCACTGCCGCCGCACGACGTAGAAGAACAACAGCGAGTTGATCACGATGGTCCCGGTCACCGCCATGCCGTAGGCGTAGGCCAGGGAGGCGGACGACTGGAACGCGAACACCAGCCCGAGCACGCAGACCATCAGCGCCCAGTTGATCCACGGCACGTAGATCTGCCCGATCGCATGGGCCGACGTATGGGTGATCCGCAGCCGCGGCAGGTAGCCCAGCTGGACGGCCTGGGAGGCGACCGAGAAGGCGCCGGTGATGACGGCCTGGGAGGCGATCACCGTGGCAGCTGTTGCGAGGACGATCATCGGAATGCGCCCCCACTCGGGCACCGACAGGAAGAAAGGGCTGCTGATCGTGCCGGCGGGGTCCTGGAGCACGAGCCCGCCCTGACCCATGTAGCTGAGGATGCAGGCCGGAAACACCAGGAACAGCCACGCCCGCGTGATCGCCGGGCGGCCGAAGTGACCCAGGTCGGCATACAGCGCCTCGACGCCAGTGATCGCCAGCACGACCGCTGCCAGGGAGAAGAATGCGGTCGTGAAATCACCGAACAGGAAACCGAGGGCGTACGTCGGCGACAGCGCCTTCAGGATCTCGGGATGCTGGATAACTCCGCGTATGCCGCAGGCACCGATCGCGACGAACCAGAGCGCCATGATCGGACCGAACAGCCGCCCGACCCGCGCCGTGCCGAATCGCTGAGCCGAGAACAGCACGATGATGATCGTGGCGGTGATCGGCACCACGAACTGGTCCAGCGACGGCTCCACGACCTGCAGGCCTTCGACGGCCGACAGCACCGAGATCGCCGGCGTGATCATGCTGTCGCCGAAGAACAGCGATGCGCCGAAGATCCCAAGCCCGCCCAGCAGGAGCTTGGTCCGCCCGCTGCCGGGCACGCCCTGCCGTCGGATCAGTGTGATCAGCGCCAGGATGCCGCCCTGGCCGTCGTTGTCCGCTCGCAGCACGAGCAGCACGTACTTGATCGTCACGATCATCGTGACGGCCCAGAAGATCAGTGACACGAAGCCGTACACGTGGTCGGCCGTCGCGCTCACCGGATGCGGGTCGTCCGGGTTCACGATGGTCTGGATCGTGTAGATCGGGCTGGTGCCGATGTCCCCGAAGACGACGCCGAGGGCACCGATCAGCAGCGCCGACTTCGCAACGCCGTGCGGCCCGGGCGTGTGGGTCCCGGCCTCCTCCGCGGTCTGAGCCATCTGGGCGCCCGATCAGTAGCGCTCGGCGAGCGCGGTCAGCTTGGCGACGTAGGCGGGCCAGTCGTACGCCGAATCCGGGAGGTTCGAAACATCGGACGTGAGACCGGCCGCGCCGTCGAGCTGCTCACGGAGGATGTCGGCCTGTCCGACGTGTCGGGACAGGTCGGTGATCACGTGGACGATGATGCGCTCCAGACTGACCTGGTTGCCCTCCCCCCACCACGGCACGCTTCCGAGCGCGTCGAGCGGCAACTCCTCGATCGTGGCCTCGGCGAACACCCACACGCGTCGGTAGAGATCGATGATGCCGTCGCAGGTCTCGTCCTCGGAGGCGTACCAGTCGGCCTGCGGATCGGTTTCGAAGACGTGCTCCGCGATCCGCTCCTCCGGCGTCGGCCACTCGCGGCCGAAGGTGTCGCCGAAGTAGCCAATCTCGACGTTGGCCATGTGCTTGACGATGCCGATCAGATTGGTGCCGGTGGGCGTACGAGGCATCCGCAGGTCACGCTCGCCGAGGCCGTCCAGCTTCCACAGCAACGCGTCGCGACTCTCCTGGAGATAGCGACGCAGGGCGGTCTTCGGCTCAGTCAGATCGCTCATGGGGATCAGTCTGGACTGTCCTCGTCGTCGGCGGTGCGGGAGGCCATCAGCGAGCGCAGTCGATCGGCGCTGGCGGCATCGGCTGGCAGGAACGTCTCGATGGCGAGGTTGGCCGCCGTCACCTCCAGCGGTGCGCCGAGCGTGGCGATGACCGTGAACAGCTTGACCTCGCCCTCGTCGGTACGGAGATCCAGCGTCACGACCGGTTGGTGCGCCGGTGCCGACGGCAGCTGATCGGGCAGGTACGACTCGACCTCGTCGACCAACTCCGCCAGGGCTGCGTCGGCGTGATCCTGACTCTTGCGCTTGAGCTGCCGGATCAGCGGCGTACTGCAGGCCGCCGTCATCGACGAGATCCGGGGCAGGCCGCCGGGATGCACGGCCAGCCGGAGCATGTTGACCGGCGGCCTCAAGAGCTCGGGATCGACGCCGTCCCAAAGCAGATCGGCCGCCGCGTTGGCCTCGACCAGGTTCCACAGGCCGTCGACGATCAGCGCCGGATTCGGCAGATGCGCGTCGAGCAGCCGGCCCAGCGACTCGCGCAGCGGCTGCATCGCTCGGCTCTGGTAGGACTCGTCGAGGTATATCGGCGCGAAGCCGCCGGCGAGCAGCAGCCGGTTGCGCTCGGCCAGCGGCACATCGAGCTGCTGCGCCAGGTGGAGCAGCAGCTGGCGGCTCGGCTGCGCCCGTCCGGTCTCGACGAAGCTGAGGTGCTTCGTGGACGTCTCGGCCTCCAACGCGAGGTCGAGCTGGCTGAGCCGCCGGCGCTGTCGCCAGAAGCGAATCAGCTCGCCCGCGGTCTGCGGCTCGTCGAGAAGGTCAGCGGTCATGACGCCTTGCAGCCTAGGTCGGCGGTGGGACAGGAGCCATTACCCAGGAGGTAATTGAGCGCGTACGCCGCGGTGAGTGATCGTCGGCATCGGATAGACACATCGCCGATCCACCACCGCGAAAGGACTCACCATGGACCCGATCTACACCGCCGTCGCCACCTCGTCCGGTCGCGACTCGCGGGCCGTCTCGTCCGACGGCCGCCTCGACGTCGACCTCGCGCTGCCGAAGGAGCTGGGCGGGACCGGCGAGGGCACCAACCCCGAGCAGTTGCTCGCTGCCGGCTGGGCCGCCTGCTTCTCGACCGTGATCGACCTGGTCGCCAAGAGCAAGGGGCTGGACGCCAGCGATGTCGCTGTGACCGCCGAGGTCAGTCTGGTGCCTCATGGCGGCGGCTTCGTGTTGGCCGCCACGCTTCGGGTCGAGATGCCCGATCACCTGACCGATGCCGAGCGCACGATGCTCCTTGAGGCGACGCACGAGGCCTGCCCGTACTCCGCGGCGACCCGCGGCAACATCGCGGTCGAGCTGGTCCTCGAGTGAGCCGGCCGGTCGCCGTCAGGCCTGGACCGCGCTAGCACGGGCGCGGGCGGCCCGTCCCACGACGAGCCACGTGAAGACCGCCGCCGCAGCTGCCGTCAGCGCCAACAGGACGAAGCCCAAGGAGTAATCGTCGAACGCGCCGTAGACCGCGCCCATCAGGAGCGGCGGGATGAACCCGCCAAGTCCGCCGGCCGCGCCGACGATGCCCGTGACGGCTCCGACCTTCGCCGGCTCGGTGACCTCGGCGACCAGCGCGAAGGTCGCGCCCGCCGCTCCGCCGAGCACCGCCGCCAGGCCGAGGAACGCAATGGTGCCGACCGGCATCAACGGCCGCTCGAACGCGGCCAACGCGGCCAACCCGGCGCCGCCGACGAAGCAGCCGGTGAGGACCGGCACCGGGTTGTACCGGTCGGACAGCCAGCCGCCGAGTGGGCGCGCGATCACGGCGAGCACCACGAAGCCTGCTGTTCGGAGCGCGGCGTCATTCTGCGAGAGGTCGTACGCGTTCTTCAGGTACGCCGGGAGGTAGACGCTGAAGGCGACGAAGCCACCGAAGCCGACGGCGTAGAGGAAGCTGAGCTGCAGCGTTACCGGCATCTTCAGGGTCGTCCACGCTCTGCCCACGAACCCGCGAGGCGAACCGCGCTTGCTCGATGCATCGCGGAGCAACATCGCCGCCGCCACGCCGTAGATCGCCAGCAGCACGGCGACCAACGCGAACGGTGCCGAGTCGCCCCACTTGTCGGCGATCCGGACCGTCGTGAAAGCGGAGATGGCGGTGCCGCCCATGCCCATGCCGAAGATGCCGATCGCGGTCCCACGTCGCTCCGGAGCGAACCACCCGTTCACGTGCGGCACCCCGATGGCGAACGCCGTGCCGCCGAGACCGAGGAAGAAGCCGCCGAAGAGCATCGCCGGGTAGGAGTCACTGGCCACGTAGCCGACGAAGAGCACCGGCAGGATCGTGAGGAGCGAGATGATCGGGAACATCCGCCGGGCGCCGACCGCATCGGTGAGGGCACCGACCGGGATTCGACCGAGCGAGCCGACCAGCACCGGGACCGCAACCAGCAGCGACTGCTCGAACGCGGAGAGATTGAGGTCGTCGGCGTAGCGGGTGGCCAGCGGGCTGATCAGCGCCCAGGCCCAAAAGCACAGCGCGAATCCGATCGTGGAGAGGGCCAGCTGACGGTTGGCAGACGTGGCAGACGTCGCAGCTGTGGCGGACCCGCCACTGTGTCGGCCGACCTGGTCGGCGGGAGGAGTCGTGGTCACCTGAGCCTCCGAATGTTCGGCGCTCTTGCCACATTAGAAGCATCGAGCGCTCTTGGCATCAGGTCGATATCCCCGAGCTTCGGGGGCCTTCGTCATGCCATCTCGGGCGAAGGACTATTGACGGATGACCCTTGGCGCAGTGCGATGGACTCGATGAGCTCACAGCAGCGATCACACGCGCCGGGCCTCGATGGCTCACTGACCGACACACTCCTGCGTACGGGGCGGTTCTTCACCAGAGCCGACGTCTCCGACGATCTCCGTACGGTGCACAAGAAGGGCGGCCGCCAAGGCGACGTCTTCTACCGCGACCGTTGGAGTCACGACAAGGTCGTCCGCTCCACCCACGGCGTCAACTGCACCGGGTCGTGCTCGTGGAAGGTGTACGTCAAGGACGGCATCATCACCTGGGAGACCCAGCAGACCGACTATCCGTCGGTGGGTCCGGACTCACCCGAGTACGAGCCGCGTGGCTGTCCTCGGGGGGCGGCGTTCTCCTGGTACACCTACTCGCCGACGCGGGTGCGCTATCCGTACGTCCGCGGCGTCCTGCTCGACATGTATCGCGAGGCGAAGCAGCGGCTCGGCGACCCGGTGGCGGCCTGGGCCGAGATCACCGGCGATCCCGACAAGCGACAGCGCTATCACCGCGTTCGCGGCAAGGGCGGCTTCGTCCGCGCCGGCTGGGACGAGGTCGCCGAGATCGTGGCGGCGGCCCACGTGCACACGATCCGGACGCACGGCCCGGACCGGGTCGCCGGCTTCTCGCCGATCCCGGCGATGTCGATGGTGTCGCACGCCGCCGGCGCCCGCTTCGTGAGCCTGCTCGGCGGCACCATGCTGAGCTTCTACGACTGGTACGCCGACCTGCCCGTCGCGTCGCCGCAGGTGTTCGGCGACCAGACCGACGTCCCCGAATCGGCGGACTGGTGGAACGCGTCGTACCTGGTGATGTGGGGGTCGAACGTCCCGGTGACCAGGACGCCCGACGCGCACTTCATGACCGAGGCGCGCTACCGAGGGCAGAAGGTCGTCGTGGTCAGTCCGGACTATGCCGACAACACCAAGTTCGCCGACGAGTGGCTCGCGGCGCATCCCGGCACCGACGGGGCGCTCGCGATGGCGATGGGACACGTCGTCCTCAAGGAGTTCTTCGTCGACCGTCCGGTGCCGCGGTTCGTCGACTACGTCAAGCGCTACTCCGACCTGCCGTTCCTCGTGACCCTGCGCGAGAAGGACGGCGCGTACGTGCCCGGCAAGTTCCTGACCGCCGCCGATCTCGGCGAGATCGACGAGGGCGCGGAGTTTCGGACCGTGCTCCTCGATGCATCGGGTGAGCCGAGAGTGCCGAACGGGTCGCTGGGCTATCGGTTCACCGACGGCGGCAAGGGACGGTGGAACCTCGACCTCGGCGACATCGATCCGCTGCTGAGCGCTGCTCCGCGAACGCGGAACGGCGGCCGCTGGGAGTCGACCGCAGACAGCCTGCAGCTCGAGACCGCAGAGGTGCTGGTGCCGGCGTTCGA
>Ga0081455_10003371_pt1 | contig 18422 bp, 19 predicted proteins | sample TabmetS3T2R1_FD_70207 | JGI IMG/M metagenome (GOLD analysis project Ga0081455, IMG submission 70207) | Tabebuia heterophylla rhizosphere microbial communities from the University of Puerto Rico - S3T2R1 | ecosystem: Host-associated > Plants > Roots > Rhizosphere ... | reverse complement strand
CGATCGCCATCGGCCGCATCGTACGAGGCCGCGACCGCGCCGAACCGACCTCAGTGGCCCCCGTGGAACAGCGAGCCCTCCTCGCCGGTCCGGTCGCTGGCCCGGCGGAACCAGTCGTTGCCGTCTCGCGAGTCGAGACCGAACAGCACGGCGGCCACCCAGAGCAGGCCGATCACCAGGAGGGTGAGCGCGATCACGAGCACCTCCATCAGGCCACCTCCCGCATCATCCGGGCACCGACGCTGACCAGGCGCGACCCCACGGCCGCCCGCAGCCTGCGACGCCGCCGCGGTCGCGGCCGTGGCCCCCGACCGGCGTCCCGCCGCAGGTCCTCGGCACGGCCCTTCGCCAGCTCCTCGAACACGAAAACCGGTGGGTACATGGCACCTCCTCGGCTGGCCGTCCCCCGCCCCGCGTAACCTTCGTGGAGTTTAGGTAGGTTAGCGTAACTTGTCAACGCTTTTCGACGGTGTACACTGTCGGGCATGGCGACCAGGGACTTCACCGTTCACGACAGCTACTCCCCGCCGGCCCCAGGCGACCTCGAGCTCCTGCAGCGCTTCACGAACCTGCACGTGCACCGGGCCGACGACGTCAGCACGGACCCACCCTCCGAGGTGATCCGCGCCTTCCTCGTCGAGCGCGGGCTGCTCACACCGAACGAACGGTTCACCGAGAAGGACCGTGAGACGTTCCTCGCGCTGCGAGACGCGATCCGGGCCCTGATCGAGGCCGACGAGGGGTCGCCGATCTCCCCCGAGGACGCCGAGCTGATCGACCGCATCGGCCTGGCGGCGGGGCTGCACCCCCACTTCCACGCGGCCCACGCCCCGACGCTGGAGCCGAAGGGCCGTGGCGTGCCGGCGGCGTTCGGCGCGGTCGTGGCGATCGCGTTCGTCGGCGCGTTCGACGGCTCGTTCGAGCACCTCAAGCTCTGCGCCGACGAGACGTGCCGCGCGGTCTTCTACGACCGCTCGAAGAACCATTCGGGACGCTGGTGCTCGATGTCGACGTGCGGCAACCGGAACAAGGTGAGGGCGTGGCGCGACCGCCAGCGGGTCGAGGACTGACCTCGGTCGACCTGCCCCTGCGAGGCCCAGGCGGCGAGCCCGTCGACCTGGTCCGAACGCTCAACTCCCACGGCTTCGTCGACCTGCCGCCGATGCACCCGGCGCCCGACTATCGGTCCGTCGAGCTCACCCTGCGTCCGAGGCGGGGTCGGCCCCGGACCGTTCGGATCCAGGACGGCCGCCGCGGCCACGCTCGCGTCACCGTGCTCGGGCGGGCGCCCTCCGAGGCCGCGACCGCGGACCTCGTCGCGTCGACCCGGCACGTCCTGCGGCTGGACGCCGACCTGTCCCCGTTCTACGAGGCGGCGGCCGGCGACCCGGACCTGGCCTGGGTGACCGCGGGAGCGGGGCGGATGGTCCAGAGCTCGACGGTGTTCGAGGACGTGATCAAGACGGTGTGCACGACCAACTGCACGTGGTCGGCCACCGTTCGCATGGTGCACGCGATCGTCGAGCACCTCGGCGAGCCGGCACCGGGCGCCGACGGCGACGTGCCGTGGGGGCGTGCCTTCCCCACCCCGGTCGCGATGGCCGAGGCCGGCGAGCGCTTCTACACGGACGTGGCGCGCGCGGGATACCGCGGCGCGTACCTACTCTCGCTTGCGCGTTCGGTGGCGGGGGGCGAGCTCGACCTGGAGGTGTTCGGCGAGGCCACGGCGGAGGAGCTGCCGGACGGGGAGCTGGAGCAGCGGCTGCTCGCGCTCCCGGGCGTCGGGCCCTACGCGGCGGCGCACATCATGATGACCCTCGGGCGCTACCACCGCCTGATCCTGGATTCGTGGACGCGGCCGACGTACGCGAGGCTGGCCGGCCGCAAGGCCGTCAAGGACGCCGCGATCGAACGCCGGTTCCGTCGGTACGGTCCGTACGCGGGCCTGGCCTTCTGGCTGTTCCTCACGCGCGACTGGGTGCCCGACCCCGCGACCGACGCAACGACGACCGCCTGATCCGCCCGCCCGCGCAGGGTTGTCCCGCCCCGGTGCCGAGCGCATACTGCCCCGGGCTCTCCGAGCCCCTACCCGAGCCCGAGAAGGACCCGATGAGCGAACCGTTATGGCGTTCCCCCGGCGTGCGCGGCGTCTGTGGGCCTACTGGCGCGCAGAGCAACGGACCCTGCGACAGGGTCTGGTCGCGCTCGCCATCAGCACGCTCGCGGGCTTCGTCGCCGGACTCACCCTCGCGCACGTCACCGGCACGCTGGAGGAGCTGCCCGGCCTGATCGTGCTGATCCCGGCCGCGGTCGGGATGAAGGGGACGATCTTCGGCGCGATCGGGGCGCGCCTGGGCACCGCCAACGTGGCCGGCCTGCTCGAACCCAACCTGCGCCCGGGCAGCGTGCTACAACGCAACGTATACGTCGGGGTGGTCACCACGTTCTCCTCCGCGTTGTGGCTCGCGGCGCTGTCGGTGCTGCTCTCGGCCGCGTTCGGACAGCCGTCGATCTCGTTCTGGCGCCTCGCCACGGTCTCGATCGTCGGCGGCGCGATCGGCGCGGCGCTGGTGCTGATGATCACGATCGGGCTGTCCTTCGCGTCGTACCGGCGCGGGTGGGACCTCGACTCGGTGTCGACGCCCATGGTCACCGCGCTCGGCGACATGACCACTCTCCCCAGCCTGTTCCTCGCCACGTTCCTCCTGCATTCGAACGCCGTCGCGATCCCGGCCGCCGTGATCTCGATCGGGATAGCGGTGTACGCGACGATCCGTTCGTACACCGTGGCGGACCGCGTGATCCGGCGGATCGTCGTGGAGATGACCGCGGTGATCCTGCTCACCCCGATCCTGGACGTCCTGGCCGGGACGCTGCTCCGAGCCCGTCAGGACCAGCTCGTCGTCGTGCCGGTGCTCCTGGCGCTGATCCCGCCGTTCGTCTCGCAGGCCGGCGCGCTCGGCGGCATCTTCGCGTCGAGGACCACCTCGAAGCTCCAGATCGGTGTCATCACGGCCCGCGGGCTGCCCGAGACGCCCGCGCTGGTCGACGGCTCGATCGTGGTCGCGCTCGCGGTGACGGTCTTCTTCCTGGTGGGGGTGATCGCCTTCGGGCTCGGCGATGCCACCGGGCTGACCGGGATGCCCTCGTTCGGCACGCTGGTGGGCGGCACCCTGCTGGCGGGCCTGGTCGTGACGCCGGTCACGCTGGTCGCCAGCTACTACGTGGCGATCGGGACCTATCGGTTCGGCCTGGATCCGGACAACCAGAGCGTCCCGATCATCACGAGCGCGATGGACCTGGCGGGCATCGCCGTGGTCCTGTTCGTCATGACATCATTGGGGGTGCTTCCCAATGGATGAACAACCCAGCAGCGTGAAGGACCTGCTCGTCGAGGCCAAGGACGCCTCCGAGCTCATGGTCGATCTGGCCTACGCCGCCGTCTTCTTCAACGAGGAGAAGCTCGCCAGCGAGGTCGAGCGCCTCGAGGAGCGGATGAGCGGAGACCTCCGCCGCCTCCGTGAGGTGGCGATGCTGGCCGCCCGGAGTCCCGAGGACGCGGAGCTGATGGCGGGCGTCTTGTGGATCGCGGACGCCGTCGAGAAGATCGGCGACGCGGCCTCGGACATCGCCCGGGTGGTGTATGCGCGGCTCGGGATCCCCGACGCGCTCCGGCGCGACCTCCGCCACGCCGACGAGATGACCGCGCGCGTCAAGGTCCGCGAGGGCGCCCCGATGATCGGGAGCGCGCTCCGTGACCTGTCGCTGCCCACCGAGACCGGCATGTGGGTCATGGCGATCCGCAGCGGGATCGAGTGGCAGTTCGATCCCGGGCCCGACGACGTGATCTCCGAGCAGGACGTCCTGCTCGTCCGGGGCCCCGAGGAGGGCGTCGCGCTCCTGCGCGAGCTCGCCGGCGCGCCCCGCGGTCCCGAAGCCGTCGACGACGACGCTCCTCCCCTGTCCGAGCTCGACCGCGCGGTCGACATCCTCGTCGAGATGAAGGACCAGTCCGAGGCCGCGGTCGGCCTGGCGTACTCGTCGATCCTGTTCAACAACCGCGCGCTCGCCGCCGAGGTCGGGGCGCTCGAGGCGCAGAGCGACGCCCTGCACGACGAGCTCGAGTCGTGGGTGCTGCGTGCGGCGCCGGAGGCGCGGAACCCCGACGAGCTCCGCGGCCTGCTCCGACTGGGGAGCGCCAGCGAGTCGATGACCGACGCGGCCCGGGACCTGACCTGGTACGTGGAGCACGGCGAGCCGCTGCACCCCGTCGTGGAGGTGGCGCTCGAGGAGACCGAGGAGACCTCGGCCGAGACCGTCGTCGAGGCCGGCACCCCGGCCGACGGCAAGACCCTGCGCGAGCTCCGGCTCGAGACCGAGACCGGGATGTTCGTCCTCGCCGTCCAGCGCGGCGCGAGGTGGATCTACCGGCCGCGGGGGCCGTTCATGCTTCGCGCCGGCGACCGCCTGATCGCGGTGGGTCCGGAAGAGGGCGCCGAGGAGCTCGACGCGCTCTGCCGGGTGCCGGCGCCGACGACGACCTAGCCCGCTTGCCTGCGTTCGGTCCGCGGCCCTAGCCTGCTCGGATGGACGCGTTCGTGTACCTGCGCGTTCGGCCGGGCGTGCTCGAGGAGGTGGTCCTGCAGCTCGGGAACGTCGGCGGCGTGCGTTCGGCCGTGGGCGTCGTGGGCGAGTGGGACGTCCTCGCCGCCGTGCAGGGCCCCGACCTGCTCGGCATCGCGGAGAAGGTCGTCCGCGGCATCCACCGGATCGACGGCGTCGAGCGCACGATGACCGCGCCGGTCGTTCCCGCGGAGGTGTTCACGACGCCGGGCGAGGGCTCGCGGGCGCCGGTCCCGATGCAGGGCGACGAGGACGCGGGATGCTTCGTGCACGTGCGGACGTCGTCCGGCTCGGCCTCGCGGCTGGTCGAGACGATCTCGGAGATCGAGGAGGTCTCGGCCGTCGCGATGATCGCGGGCGAGTACGACCTGCTCGTCGAGATCCCGCTGGCGTGGGAGCAGGCGGCCCCGGTCATCGTGAACCGGCTGCTGCCGCTCGACGGTGTCGAGGAGACGCGGACGCTGGTGGCGCTCCGGTTCGCCACGCCGGACGAGGAGGACAGGGACCAGTTCTCGGCCTGGAGCTGACGCGTCCTAGACGCGGACGTCCGAGAAGCGCAGGTGCTCCTCGGTCAGCCGGAGCTCCTCTACGTCGGTCGCTCCCTGTTCGGCGAGCCAGACCAGGAGCCGGTCCACGAGGCGTTCGGGCGCCGATGCGCCGCTGGTCAGGCCGACCACCTCGGCGCCGTCGATCCAGGACGGGTCGACCTCGGTCTCGTCGTCGATCAGGTACGCCGGCGTGCCGAGATCGCGCGCGACCTCGGCCAGCCGCTTGGAGTTCGAGGAGTTGTCCGAGCCGATCACCAGGACCACGTCCGAACGGCGCGCCACCTCCTTGATCGCGTCCTGGCGGTTCTGCGTCGCGTAGCAGATGTCCTCGCGCGGCGGCCCCTCGATCGAGGGGAAGCGCTCGCGCAGGATCTCGACGATCTCGTTGGTCTCGTCCACCGACAGCGTGGTCTGCGTCAGGTAGGACAGGTTCGACGGATCGGGGATCTCGACCGCGCGGGCCTCCCCGACGTCCTGCACGAGGACCGTTCGGGCCGGCGCCTGGCCGGTGGTGCCGACGACCTCCTCGTGGCCCGCGTGACCGATCAGGACGATCGTGCGGTCCCGGTCGGCGAAACGCCGCGCCTCGAGGTGGACCTTCGTCACGAGCGGGCACGTGGCGTCGAGCACCGTGAGACCGCGTTCGGTCGCGTTCGCGTACACCTCGGGCGCGACGCCGTGGGCCGAGAGCACCACGACCTGTCCCCGCGGGACCTCGGTCTCCTGCTCCACGAAGATCGCGCCCTTGGCCTCGAGATCGCGGACCACGTGCGCGTTGTGGACGATCTGCTTGCGGACGTAGACCGGCCGCCCGTGCGTCTGGAGCGCGCGCTCGACGGCCTCCACGGCGCGTTCGACGCCGGCGCAGTACCCGCGCGGGGCCGCGAGGAGGACCTTGGTGGGCATCTCGCACCCCATCGTACCGGCCGACGCGGCGTGACCCCGGGTCAGCTTGATCGTCGGTGGGCGCTGGTACGGTCGTTCGGACGCAAACGGACGTTCGGGTCCGTTCCCCTCCCACCCCCCTGCCCGTCTTCATCCACGTCCATGGATGGTTGACGCGCGCGGTGTGGGTGGGCAGGGACCCGGCGTCCGGGAGCGCCGTTAGGTCACACGGTGTCCGACCAGAGGAGGTGATCCAGCACCCACGACCTACCGCGAGTCGGCTCCGCATGCCCGCGTGAGCCCGGCGCGGACCCGGCCACCAGCCAGGTCCATCGCGGGGGTGAAACCACATACATGTTCAGACGACCCACGATGCGCCGCGCGCTCGTCGCGACGCTCGCGAGCGCCTCGCTGCTGGCCCCGGCCGTTCTCTCGGCCACGGCCGTGGAGGCGCGAACGGTCCCCCTTCGCGTGTGCGACTACGGCTGGCAGCGAGGGGACTGGCACGTCAAGCGGCTGATCCGGTGCGCCGCGCACCGTTGGCCCGTCCCCGGCGCGGGCTACCAGGCGATCTCGGTTGCGGAATGCGAGTCCAACCTCAACCCGAGGGCCTACAACAGCAGTGGGGGGTACGCCGGTCTGTTCCAGCAGTCGACCCGCTACTGGGCGTCCCGCGCCCGTCAGTGGGGTCTGCCCGATCGCTCGGTCTACAACGGCCGGGCGAACATCATCGTCTCGATCCGGATGGCGCATGCGGCGCGATCCTGGGGCGCATGGGCGGGCTGCGCCTGAGCTCCACGAACGTCCGGGGGACGGGCCGGGGACCGCGCTCCCCGGCCCTCCTCCGTTCCGGCCGGATCTCGCGTTAGGACCGCACGGGTCCCGCGGATCCCTTCACGGCGTCGCGGACCTCCTCCGCCGATCCGATGACCGTGGCTCCCGGCGCATCGCGGTCCGAGATCACGCGCAGGAACGGGTACGCCTCGAGCGCGCGCTCGACCAGACCGGGGAACGCGCCGAACACCACCAGGACGTGCGGCCGCTCCTCGTGCAGCTGCGCGAGGGCCTCCTCGTCCGACGTCGCGCCGGGCGCGAGCTCCCACTCCGCCGAGACCGTCGCGCGCCTCAGCTCGCCGAGCGCGGCCGCGTCGGGGGCGACGCACAGGACCTTCAGGGCGCGGCACACCTCAGAGCCAGTCGCGCCTTCGGAACATCACGTACAGGAAGCCGGCACTCGCGGCCATGACGCCGATCGCGAGCGGATACCCGAGGGTCCAGCCGAGCTCGGGCATGTGGCGGAAGTTCATCCCGTAGATGCCGGCGATCAACGTGGGGATCAAGATGATCGCCGCCCACGCGGTGAGCTTCTTCATCACCACGTTCAGGCGGTTGGAGACCTGGGCGAGCTGGAGCTCGCGCGCCGACGTCAGCAGGTCGCGGACGTTGTCGGTCAGCTCCATCGTGCGGATCACGTGGTCGAGCACATCGCGGAAGTACGGCACCAGCGGCGCCGTGACGACCGATGAGGTCTCGAGCAACAGGTCGACGACCTCGCGCATCGGCGACGTCAGCCGGCGGAACCGCACCACCTGCTGCCGCAGCCGGAAGATCTGCTTCGCGAGCGCCCGGGTCTTCTCGCCCTTGGGGTCGTCCTCGTCCAGCGCGACGGTGTCCTCGATCTCGTCGGACCGGTCCTCGAACGCCTCGATCAGGTCCAGGTAGCCGTCGACCACCTCGTCCAGGATCAGGTACAGGAGGTAGCCGATCCCCTCCCTCGCCAGCTCGGGGGCCCCGCCGAACCGCTCGCCCGCCTTGTGGAAATCGAACAGCGGCTCCCGGCGAACCGTGATCACGAAGAAGCCCCCGCCGGCGAACAGATGGACCTCCCGGTCCACGACGGCGCCCCGGTCGTCCAGGTCGATCCCGTGCACGACCAGGAACAGGTGCTGCGAGTAGAAGTCGATCTTGGCCCGCTGGCCCCACCGACGGCTGTCCTCGACGGCGAGCTCGTGCAGGTCGAACTCGGCCTGGAGTTGCCCCAGCTCGTCGTCGGAGGGATCGATCAGGTCGACCCAGACGCGGTGGTCGTCCTCGCGGGCCTTGCGGATCGCGTCGGGCTCGAACGGGATCTCGTGCTTGAGCCCGCCGTCCTCGAACACGCGGCAGGTGATCACGGCGCGGCGAGCGTATCGCAGCGCCGGGCGACGGCCCGTATCGCCGTTCGGGGGTTGGGAAGATGGGGCGTGGCCGACCTCGAGCCGCTCCTGCGCTTCTGGCGCGCGCACGACGCGCTGTTCGAACGCGTCGAGCCGGTGTGGTGGGGCGCCGTGGTCTCGGACGCCCGGTTCCCCGCGGTCCGCGAGCCGAACTACGCCCGCGTCGAGACCGCCGAGCCCGTCGCGCTCTCCGAGATCGAGGACCGTCTGCTCCGCGCGATGCGGCGCAGCGGGAGCGTCGGTGCGCACGCGGTGGTGTTCCGGCCGGAGGAGCAGACGGACCTGATCGCGGCCGCCAGCACCCGCGGGGAGCGAATCGCGTGGGACCTCGTCATGCGGATCGAGGGACAGGGCGAGCCGGGGCCGGACCACGTCCAGGAGGTCGCCCGGCCGTCCGAGGACTTCTGGGCGGTGCATCGGGCATCGGCGGCCCTGTTCGACATCGAGGGCACGGTCACGATCGACCAGCTGCAGGCGATGGAGCGCTCGGTCATGGTGCCGGGCGGCCGGCGGTGGTTCGCGGCGAACGACGCGGGCCGTCCGGTGGCGCTCGCCGCGCTCATGGTGCTGGACGGCGTCGGGTTCGTGGACCACGTGGTCACGTTCCCCGACGCCCGGCGGCGCGGGCACGCCGAGGCGCTGACGCGGCGCCTCGCGTTCGAGGCGTCCAGGTCGGGCGCCGGGGCCACCTACCTCCTCGCCGATCCCGAGGGTGACGCCGTCCGGATCTACGAGCGGATCGGGTTCGAGCGCGTCTCGCACCTGGCGAGCTGGGTGTCCCCGATCGCGGGCCCGGGGTTCGCCGGGTGAAGGCTCACGTGGCGCGTGTTCGCCGGACGAGCGCTGACGCGGTCGAGGGTCCGCCGGACACGGGGTTCACGCCGTCCGCGCCGCCGGGCTCGCGATCCCGGCGCCGATCCGGACCTTGCGACCGAGCGCCCGCTCGAGCAGCCCCGAGGCCTGCCGGGCCTCGGCGACGGCCGCCTCCGGGTTCGCCGACCCGGTCACGGTGATCCGGACGTCCTTGTCCCCGACCGCGGCCGCGGCGTCGAGGCCCTCGCCCTCGGGACCGCGGCCGATCGCGTGCGCGATGCGGAGCAGCCCGTCCATCACGACCACGGCGTCGCGCTCCTGGTCCCGGAGCCCCGCGAACGGCTCGTAGACCGGCCGCGGGTCCTTGCCCCGCGAGAAGCGCACCAGCGATGCCACCATCGCCACCTGATCGGGATCGAACCCCCGCATCCCGCCGTTCTCCACCAGGTACGCGCCGTGCTTGTGGAGCCGGGCCGGCGACACCCGAACGCCGATCTCGTGCAGCCGCGCGGCGTGGCCGAGGAGCTCCCGCTCGTCCGCCCCGAGCCCGTGCGCCGGCCGGGTGTCGTCGAACAGCCGCCCGGCGATCCGCTCGACCACGCCGACGTGCTCGGGGTCCTCGCCCCACAGTCGCACCAGCCGGTCGACCGAACGCCGGCGCAGGTCCTGTGGCGACGGCACCGGACCGGCGGCCATTCCGAGCGCATCGAGCACGGCCCCTTCTCGCAGCCCCCATTCGGAGTGCACGAGCCGCTTGAGGCCGAACACGGACGCGGCCGTCGTCAGGATCCAGCCTCCCGCCGGCAGGAGCTCGGCGCGCCGCTCGTCCACGCCGGGGACGCGCAGGCGCTCGTCCAGCGGGAGCGCGGCGAGCTCCTGCGTGAGGTCGCGCAGGTCCGAGACCGAGATCTCGAACTGGTTGAGCGAGGCCGGGGGCGTCCCCCAGCGTTCGGCGGCGCGGACCCGAGCGAGCGCGCCCGCGGTCCCGCCGCTCGCGATGCACCGGGCGGGCTCGGCGCGCTCGACCTTGGGAGCGAGCGCACTCAGGGCATCCTCGACCGCGGCCCGGACCGCCTTGCGCTCCTCCTTGGTGGGCGGGTCGTCCTCGATCAGGAGGCCCGTCAGGCGGCCGGCGCCGACGGGCAGGCTGCGGCCCCACCGCAGGCCGCCCGCGTCGGCGAGGGCCACCTCGAGGCTGCCGCCGCCGAGGTCGAGCAGCAGCGTCGCGCCCTCGCCGAGCGCCACGCTCGCCGCGACCCCCGCGAACGTGAGCCGCGCCTCCTCCCCGCCGTCGATGAACCGGACCTCGGTCCCGATCGCCTCGTCGAACAGGTCCGCGAGCTCGGCTCGGTCCGGGCTGTCGCGGAGCGCGCTGGTCGCGAGCGCCAAGACGTGGTCGGCCCCGGTCCGCGCGGCGATGTCCGTCAGGCGCCGGGCGGTCTCGGCGGCGCGAGCGGCGACCTCGTCGGGGATGCGCTCCTCCTCGGCCAGCACCCGCCCGAGGTTCAGCACCACTCGGTCGCGAAGGACCGGCGTGAGCGAGCCCTCCCCGTCCGCGTCGGCGACCAGGAGCTGGAACGTCGTGCTGCCGAGATCGAGCACCGCGAAGCGCGTGGACGCGGCCACGCGGTCAGCCCGCCGGCGCGGGAAGGTAATGGGCCGAGAGGACGCGGCCGGATTCGCGATCGAGCACCCAGACCGACCCCTTGGCGATCCCGGTGCCGTCGATCGTCGCGCCGCCATCTCGGACCCGGTCGATCATCGCCCGGATCTCGCGGCCGTGACCGCACAGCGCCGTGGGTCTGCCGTCGAGCGAGGCGATCAGCTCCAGCGTGTCTTCGACGGCGGCGCCCTCCGCGAGCGCCGGCGCGGGTTCGAGCGCCAGGTCGCGTTCGGCGGCCAGCGGCTCGACCGTCTGGACGCAGCGAACGTACGGGCTGCTGAGGACGCGCCCGAGCTCGAGCCCGCGGAAGCGTTCGACCAGGCGGCCGGCCTGCTTGCGTCCGCGCCGGGTGAGCGGCCGGGCCTCGTCGGGTCCCTCCCACAGCGAGCGGACGCCGGCCTTCGCGTGGCGGATCACGTACAGCGGCGAGGCCGGCGCCTCGGCAAGCACGCGGCGGAGCAGGTTGCGGTCGTGGGTGTAGCTCAGCATCCCTCCGGCCTCGTCGACCGGCACCCAGCGGAGCTCGTCGACCTCCTCGCTCGGCACGAACGATCCGCCGTCGGCATCCATCCGGAAGTAGCGGACCACCTTGGGCCGGCCGTGCCGGTCGCGGTAGGTGACGGAGCCGATGCTCGGACCCAGCCGGCATCGCAGGCCGGTCTCCTCCTCGACCTCGCGGAGCGCGGCGGTCGCCTCGTCCTCGCCGTCGATCAGCTTGCCCTTGGGGAAGGACCAGTCGTCGTACCTGGGCCGGTGCACCAGGGCGACCGAACGGTCATCCCCCTCCCCACGCAGGACGATCCCTCCTGCCGCGCGGACGGGTTCGCTCACGCCCAGAAGCGTAGCCGCTTGCGCGACAGCTCCCTCCAGGCCTTGGGCACCGCCTCCCGGGAGCGCGCGGCGGCCTGCGCCTCGACGGCCGCGAGCTCCCCGGCGACGAACGCATCGCCGCCCGAGCCGGCAGCCTCGCGCAGCCACGCGCTGGCGACGACCGCGTCCTGGTGCTCGCCCAAGACGTCCTGCAGCTCGACCGCGGCCTCGGCGAACGCCTTCGCCCGCTTGCCGAACACGCTCGAGACCGCCTCGGCCGCGTACCGAACCCGCTTGGCGCGTATCCGGGCCGCGTGCAGATGCTCGTCCGTGGGATCGGCCTTGGACGTCTCGATCGCGGTCTCCAGGTGCTTCCACGGCCCCTCGAGGGCCGGCCGCAACGCCTCGGACGCCGGCGCGTCAGCCACCTCCGGCAGCACCGCCGGCGTGTTCGCGGCGTCGACCAGCTCGTCGAGCAGGCGCGCGTACCGCGGCTCGCGCATCGACCGGACGAGCTCCTCGCGGGCCCGGGCCTGCCGCTCGTCGAGGCGGCGGAGGAGCGCGTCCGCCGCGCGCCGATCCCTGGCGTCCAGCGCGTCGGCGCGACCGCCCATCCGTTCGCGGAGCACCTCCGCGTCGCGGACCGCGCCGAGCTCGTGCCCGAGCCACTTGAGCTCGTCACGCAGCGCGCCGGCCCAGGTCGGCGCGAGCGCGTCTCGGAACGTCCGCAGGTCCGAGCGCAGCCTCCGCGTCGCCACGCGGGCCTGGTGCACCTCCTCGGGGTCCTCGCCCATCCGGACGCCCGCGTCGTGGCGCATCAGCCGGACCACCGACGCCGCGAGGGCCCGGCGGACGACCTCGGTCACGTTCGCCGACTTCTCGATCTCGGGGACGACGACCTCGGGCGGGCCCTCGGCCCGCGGGCCGAGCGCCCGCCGCAGCTTCGAGACGTTGTCGACCGGCCCCGCGCCCGCCTCGTGCAGGCGCTCGACCAGCGCCCCGAGCACGTCCTCGGACGCGCCCGCGGCGAGCTCGACCTCGACCTCCCGGAACCGCGAGGCGACGCGCCGCCCGTCCATGACCGAGACCTCGTCGTCGGTCACCTCGGCGACCTTGCGGCCGAGCTCGTCGGACAGCTCCACGCTCCGGCGCACGGTCCGAAGGCGGACCGACGGCGCCAGCGCGCGGTCCCGTACGTAGGCGCGGAGCAGGTCGACGGCGGCCTCGGGCGGCTGCCGGTTGGAGGCGACCCCGTCGAACACGTGCTCGCCGCGCACGAGCATGTCGCCCTCGGTCCGCGACGGCAGCTTCACCGTCCATCCCTCGCCCTCGCGGTGACGCAGGCTGCTCCCCCAGCGGGCGACGTCGAGCTCGGGCGTGTCCAGGTAGACGGTCGCGTACCGGCGCTCGTCGAGCGGCGACGCGACCAGACCATCGCCCCCGAGATCGGGCAGCCGGAACCCGGCGGGCGCCAGGAGCTTGGTCTCCCGTTCGGCGTGATCGGGCGTCCGGCTCACGGCCGGCGCGACCCCGAGCGCTCGACGGCGAGCTCCTGCAGGCGCTGCTGCGCGTCGATCCCGCGCTCGCCCCGAACCTTGGTCCACGTCCCGTCCGAGCCGAGCGTCCACGCCAGCGCGTCGTCCTGCATCAGGACCGCGAGGATCTCGTCCAACCGGGCGGCGAGGGCGGGATGGGAGACCGGCGCGACCGCCTCCACTCGCCGGTCGAGGTTCCGCTGCATCAGGTCGGCCGAACCGATGTAGTGCGTGACCTCGTCGTGCTCGCCGAACCGGAAGATGCGCGAGTGCTCGAGGTAGCGGCCGACGATCGACCGCACGCGGATCCGATCGGACAGGCCGGCGATCCCCGGGCGCAGGCAGCAGATGCCGCGCACGATCAGGTCGATCTCGGCGCCCGCCCCGGATGCCTCGTACAGGGCGTCGATCATGTCGGGGTCGACCAGCGAGTTCATCTTCAGGACGATGCGGCCGCCGGGTCGCGCCTGCCCGCGGATCAGCTCGATCATCTGCGGCCGCAGGTAGTGCGGGGCCACGAGGAGCTTGCGGTAGTCGCGCTGGCGGCTGTACCCGGTCAGCAGGTTGAACAGGTCGGTGAGGTCCGCCCCGATCTGGGGGTCGGCGGTCAGCAGCCCGATGTCCTCGTAGAGCTTGGCCGTCACCGGGTTGTAGTTGCCGGTGCCGACGTGCGCGTACCGGCGCACGCCGCCGGCCTCGCGCCGCACGACCAGCGAGATCTTCGCGTGCGTCTTCAGCCCGACGACGCCGTGCACGACGTGCACGCCCGCCTGCTCGAGCTCGCGCGCGTACGTGATGTTGGCCTCCTCGTCGAACCGGGCCTTGAGCTCGACGAGCGCCACCACCTGCTTGCCGAGCTCGGCCGCGCGGATCAGCGCGCGGATGATCGGGCTCTCCTGCGCCGAGGTCCGGTACATCGTCTGCTTGATGGCCAGCACCGCCGGGTCGCGCGCGGCCTGCTCGACGAACGCCTCGACCGAGGTGCTGAACGAGTCGTACGGATGGTGCACGAGCACGTCGCCCGCGCGCAGCACGCCGAACAGGTCCGGCGGGGTCTCGCCGTTCGAGAGCCGGGGCTGCGTGACCGGGACCCACGGCTCCTCCTTGAGCTCGGGCCGGTCCAGCGCCACCAGCGACCACAGGTCGCCGAGGTCGAGCAGCCCGGGCGTCACGACCACCTCGGGCTCCTCAAGGTCGAGCTCGCGGCGCAGGAGCTCGAGCACCTCGCCGCTCATCGTCTCGTCGATCTCCAGGCGGACGGGGCTCGCGCCGCGGCGCCGCCGGCGAAGGACGCTGCGGATCGCCTCGAGCAGGTCCTCGGCCTCGTCCTCCTCGACCTCGAGGTCCGCGTCGCGCGTCAGGCGGAACGTGTGGTGCGCGACGAGCTCCATCCCGGGGAACAACCGGTCCAGATGGGCCGCGATCACGGTCTCGAGCGGGACGAATCGCTCGCCGTCGGGCAGCGGCACGAAGCGCGGCAGCAGCGGCGGCACCTTGACGCGCGCGAACCGCCGAACGCCGGTCATCGGATCGCGGACCATGGCCGCCAGGTTCAGCGACAGGTTCGAGATGTAGGGGAACGGGTGCGCGGGGTCGACCGACAGCGGCGTGAGGACCGGGAAGATCCGCTCGTCGAACTCCTGCTCCAGGTACGCGAGGTCGGCGGGATCCAGGGCCTCGACCGAGCGGACGATCCGGATGCGCTCCTTCTCGAGCGCCGGCACGAGCTCGGCCGAGAACAGCTCGGCCGCGGCGTTCGACAGCTCCTGCGCGCGCTCGCGGATCCCCTCGAGCTGTTCGGCCGGCGTCCGGCCGTCGGGCGAGCGCTTGGCGACACCGGCCTCCACCTGCTCCTGCAGGCCCGAGACGCGGACCTGGAAGAACTCGTCCATGTTCTGCGCGAAGATCGCGACGAACTTCAGCCGCTCGAGCAGCGGCAGGGCCGCGTCCTCGGCCAGCGCGAGCACGCGGGCGTTGAACTCCAGCCACGACAACTCTCGGTTGATGTAGCGGGCGTCCGGGCCGATCTCCGTCGTCGGGGAAGCGTCCGTGTCGAAGCTCCTTCGCGAACGGGGATTATCCCTCAGGCAACGCGGGTCAGTCCACGAACTTGTAGCCGAGCCCCCGGACGGTCAGCAGGTGGTCGGGGTGGTGCGGATCCTTCTCCAGCTTGCGGCGCAGGCGCTTGACGTGCACGTCCAGCGTGCGGGTGTCGCCGAAGTAGTCGGCACCCCAGACCTCCTCGATCAGGAAGTCCCTGGTCAGCAGGCGCCCCTTCCGGCGCAGGAAGGCCTCGAGCAGCTCGAACTCCTTGGGCGGCAGCGACACGGCCCCGTTGCCGACCGAGACCTCGTGCCGGGCCACGTCCATGCGGACCGGGCCGCCGACCAGCACCTCGTCGACCGGTTCGGCGGCGGCGTGGGGGCGGGTCCGGCGCAGGTTCGCGCGCACGCGCGAGACCAGCTCGCGCATCGAGAACGGCTTGGTGACGTAGTCGTCGGCGCCGAGCTCGAGCCCCGCGACCTTGTCGGCCTCGGAGTCCTTGGCCGTCACCATGATGATCGGCACGTCCGAGTCCGAGCGGATCGTCCGGCACACGTCCAGGCCCGAGACCTCGGGCAGCATCAGGTCCAGGATCACGAGCGAGGGCGGGTCGGTGCGGAAGCGCTCGAGCGCGCGGCGCCCGTCGGGCGCGACCGAGACCGTGTACCCCTCGCGTTCCAGGTTGTACCGCACCGAGTCGGCGAGGGATTCCTCGTCCTCGACGACCAGGATGCGGGCTCCGTCAGGTTGCATCGGAGGTCGCGTCCCCTGGGTGGGACGCGTCGGTGAACTCACGGAACTCGCCCGAGACCAGGAACGCGACCTGCTCGCCGATGTCGACGGCGTTGTCGCCTACCCGCTCGAGCGCGCGCGCCGCCAGGTTCATGTGCATGCCCCACTCCAACGCCCGAGGCTCGTCGGCGAGCTTGGCGACCTCGAAGTGCATGTTGCGGTTGAGGCGGTCGACCGGGTCGTCCATCTTCGGCAGGCGCAGGCAGAGCTCGAGGTCGCGGCGGCGGAGCGCGTCCATCGCGACGCGAACCATCTCGACCACGATGTGTCCCATCTCGCCGATCTGCTGCAGGATCGTCTCGTTCGCCGGCAGGTCCCTGGTGACCTGGTGCATCTTGGCCACGTTGACCGCCTGGTCGCCGACGCGCTCCAGATGCAGGCTCGAGTGGATCACGACCGAGATCAACCTCAGGTCGGCGGCGACGGGCGCCTGCAGGGCGAGCAGCGACAGCATCTGCTGGTCCAGATCGATGTAGAGCCGATCGATCTCGTCGTCCTCGGTGATCACGCGTTCGGCCAGCGCGTCGTCCTGTTGCATCACCGCCTCGACCGATCTCTGCACGGCGGTGCCCGCGAGCTCACCCAGCATGAGGAGCTCCATCTCCATCGCGTCGAGCTTCTCGTGGAACGCGGGCCTGGGCATCAGCCGAACCTCCCCGTGACGTAGTCCTCGGTTCGGGGGTCGGTCGGGTTGGTGAAGATCGTCTCGGTGTCGCTGTACTCGACGATCGTGCCCGTTCGGTGGCCCGTGTCCTCGAGGACCTCGACGGTGAAGAAGGCCGTGCGGTCCGAGACCCGGGCGGCCTGCTGCATGTTGTGCGTCACGATCACGATCGTGTACTCGGACAGCAGCTCCTGCATCAGGTCCTCGATCCGCTGCGTCGCGATCGGGTCCAGCGCCGAGCAAGGCTCGTCCATCAGGATCACGTCGGGTCGTGTCGCGATCGCGCGGGCGATGCACAGGCGCTGCTGCTGCCCGCCCGAGAGCGCGAGGCCCGACTCCTTGAGCTTGCCCTTGACCTCGTCCCAGAGCGCCGCGCGACGCAGCGACTCCTCGACCAGATCGTCCATGTTGCCCTTGAAGCCGGCGATCTTCGGACCGAACGCGATGTTGTCGTAGATCGACTTGGGGAATGGGTTCGGCTTCTGGAAGACCATCCCGATGCGCCGGCGCACCTCGACGGGATCGACGGCCGGGTCGTAGAGATCGACGCCGTGGTACAGCAGCGTGCCCTCCACCCGTGCGCTCTCGATGAGGTCGTTCATCCGGTTGAGGCACCGGATGAACGTCGTCTTGCCACATCCCGAGGGACCGATCAGCGCGGTGATCTCGTTGCGGTAGATCGGCAGGGTCACGTCCCGCACCGCGCGGAAGTCGCCGTAGTAGACGGAGAGGTCGCGCACGTCGAACACGACGTCCCGCGCGGTCTCCTCCACCCGGCGGGGCTCGCGGTCGAACCGCACCGCGATCGGGGCGACCTCCTCCGGCTGGTCCGTGGAGGGCTTCGGGTCCTCGGGTCCGGGCAGGTGCGTCAGGTCCGTCGTCTCCATCCGATCACCAGGTTCGCTCATAGCGGTTCCTCAACAGGATGGCGAGGAAGTTCACCACCAGGATCGCCACCAGCAACACGATGATGGCGGCTGCCGTGTTCGGTTGCCACTCGTTGGCCGGCAGCTTGGCGAAGGCGAAGATCTGCGTGGGGAGTGCGGTGTACGGGCCCTGCAGGACCTCCATCGGGCTACGTCCTGACGCCGAGGAGAAGTACCCGGTGACCGCGCCGACCAGCAGCAGCGGCGCGGTCTCTCCGAACGCGCGGGCCAGCGCCAGGATCGCGCCCGTGAAGATGCCCGGCGCGGCGTTGGGGAGCACGTGCGACCGCACGACTTCCCAGCGCGTGGCGCCCACGCCGTACGCGCCCTCGCGGATGCTCGACGGCACCGCCCGCAGCGCCTCCATCGTGATCAGGATCACGATCGGCAGGACCAGGACGGCCAGCGTGAGGCCGCCCGAGATGTAGCTGCGCCCATGGCTGTCGGGACCCGTGACCGCCTGCAACGCCTTGACGAACACCACGAGCCCGAGGATGCCGTAGACGACCGAGGGGACGCCGGCGAGGTTGCGGATGTTCGTGACCAGGATCCGGCTGGTCCGCGTGTCGCGCGTGTACTCCTGGAGGTAGATCGCGGCGGCGATCCCGATCGGCAGCGCGATCGCGGCGACGAAGCCGGTCAGGATCAGGGATCCGATCAGCCCCTGCCACACGCCCGCGCGATCGGACAGGCTCGACGTGTCGCTGGTGACGAACTCCCATCCCCTGTTCGACAGGACCGGCCAGGCCTCGACGAGCGTGCTCACCAGCAGCACCAGCAGGATGGCCAGCGCGAGCAGCAGGGTGGCCAGCAGGCCGAGGCGGAACAGCATCCCTCCGAGCTGTCGCCTGCGCCCCCGCAGGGCGAGGTTGACCGCGGTCCTGGTGTCGGCCTCGGCGACCAG
>Ga0081455_10003370_pt1 | contig 18428 bp, 14 predicted proteins | sample TabmetS3T2R1_FD_70207 | JGI IMG/M metagenome (GOLD analysis project Ga0081455, IMG submission 70207) | Tabebuia heterophylla rhizosphere microbial communities from the University of Puerto Rico - S3T2R1 | ecosystem: Host-associated > Plants > Roots > Rhizosphere ... | reverse complement strand
GGGGTTGGCCGGAGCTGGTGCTCTCTCGGGGTCGGGTGGTGGCGCGCGACGGCCGGTTCGAGGGTGAGCCCGGCTGGGGCCGCTACGTGGAGCGCACCTGAGCGCATCCCGAGCACACCCGATCGCCCCGCGTGCCCGAGGTCATGGGTTCCGTGACCGGGAGGGCGAGGTCATCGGTTCCGGGTCCGAAACCTATGACCTCGGGCGCTGCTGGCCGGAACCCATGGCCTCGGGATCCTCGAGGCCCTTCGTACGCGGCGGGCCATCAGCCGTCGACGCCCTGCAGGCGGGCGGCGGCGTCCCGGTGGCGGGCGAGCATCCCGTCGACGCCGTCGACGCGGAGCTCGCCGTCCTCCACGATCGGGCGCCCGGCCACCACCGTGTGGTGCGCCTGCGTGGGCCCACACCGCAGCAGCGCCTCCACCGGGTCGGTGAGCGCGCCCGCGAACGTCAGCCCGTCCAGCTTCCACGCCACCAGGTCGGCGCACGCCGCCGGGGCCAGCACCCCGATCTCCCCCAGCCTGCCCAGGCATGCCGCCGAGCCTCGGGTGGCGATCTCGAGCGCATCTCGCGCCGTGAAGGCCGTGGGCCCACCCCGCTGGCGCCCGAGCAGCAGCGCACCCCTGGCCTCCAGCCACAGGGACGCGGAGTCCGTGGACGCCGATCCGTCGCAGCCCAGGCCCACCGGGACCCCGGCGGCGCGGAAGTCGGTCACCGGGGCGATGCCGCCGCCGCCGATCATCATGTTGGACGTCGGACAGTGCGCCACCCCTGTGCCCCATCCGCCCATGCGGGCGATCTCGGCGTCGTTGGGGTAGATGCAGTGGGCCACCCACGAGCGCCCCGACCCCCAGCCGACGTCCTCGAACAGCTCGATGGGCCGGCAGCCGTGGGTCTCGAGGCAGAAGGCGTCCTCGTCGGGATCCTCGGCCAGGTGCGTGTGCAGCCGCACGTCCAGGCGCTCCGCCAGCTCGGCGGTGCGGCGCATGAGGTCGGTGGTCACCGAGAACGGTGAGCACGGCGCCAGCGCGATGCGCACCATCGCCCCCGGCGCCGGGTCGTGGTGGGCGGCGACCGCGGCCTCCGACTCGGCCAGGATCGTGTCGTCGTCCTGCACCACCGAGTCGGGCGGGAGCCCGCCGTCCTTCTGTGACAGCGACATCGATCCCCGGGTGGGGTGGAACCGCATCCCGACGTCCCGCGCCGCCGCGATCTCCGCGCCGAGCAGGTCGCCGGCACCGGCCGGATGCACGTAGAGATGATCCGTCGACGTGGTGCAGCCCCCGATCGCCAGCTCGGCCAGTCCGACCCATGCCGACACGTACGCCGCCTCCTCGTCGAGCCCCGCCCAGCGCGGGTAGAGCGCAGTGAGCCAGTCGAACAGGGAGCTGCTGGTGGCAGGCAGATGGGCGCGGGTGAGGTTCTGGTAGATGTGGTGGTGGGTGTTGACGAGGCCGGGCGTGATCAGGCAGCCGTCGGCCCGCAGCAGCCGGGATGCTTCGGGGACCGGGTCCGACCCGCTGCCCACCGCCACGACCGACCCGCCGTGGCACGCCACCCAGCCGCCCGGCAGCTCTCGCCGGTCGTCGTCCATCGTGACCACGAGGTCGGCTCCGGCCACCAGCAGGTCGACGGGGCCCAGCGCGGGCTCGGGGGCGTCCACGGTCACCGCGGCGACCCTACCGTTGGGCGGCGTGGCCCGGACCCTGATCCGCAACGGCATCGTCCTGCCCATGACCGGCGGGGCCGCCGGCCTCGACCCCGGCTCGGTGCTCATCGACGGGGACACGATCGTCGCCGTCGGCCCCGTCGACGCCGTGGACGCCGACCCGCGGGCGGCCCCCGACGTCGAAGTCGTGGACGCCACCGGCCACGCGGTCATCCCCGGCCTGCACAACTGCCACATGCATTCCGGGCTCCTGCGGGGCACCGCGGAGTCGCTGTCGCTGTGGGACTGGCTGCGCACCTACGTCGACCCCGCCCACCGGGCGCTGACGCCCGAGATCGCCCGGGCGGCCTCGCTGCATTGCTACGCCGAGGGATTGCTGGCCGGCACCACGTCGGTGATGGACATGTGGCGGTTCATGGACGGGTCGGCGGCGGTCGCCGAGCGGCTCGGCATCCGGGCCACGCTCGTGCCCTACGTCGCCGACGAGGCCGGCTACGACTACTTCGAGTCGATCGACTCCAACCGGGCGCTGCTCGAATCGGTCGGCGCCGACCGCGCCGCCGGCCGGGTGCGGGCCTGGGTCGGTCTCGAGCACCTGCTCTACTGCACCGAGGAGTGCTTCGCGGCGGCGCAGGCGCTGGCCGAGGAGTTCGACACCGGGCTGCACACCCACTCGTCGGAGACCACGTGGGAGGTCGAGCAGTCGCTCGCACGCTGGGGCCTCCGGCCCGTCGAGCTGTTCAAGCAGCGGGGGATCCTCGGGCCGCGCACGGTGATCGCCCACTGCGTCTGGCTCGACGACACCGAGATAGAGCTGCTGGCGAGCACCGGAACGGCGGTGGCGCACTGCCCGTGCTCCAACATGAAGCTGGCGTCGGGAGTCGCACGCGTCGCAGACCTGCGCGCCGGCGGCGTGGTCGTGGGCCTGGGGACTGACGGCGAGAAGGAGAACAACAACCTCGACATGCTCGAGGAGACCAAGTTCGCATCGCTGCTGGAGAAGGTGGCCACGCTCGACCCCACCGGCGGCGACCCCTGGGACGTCCTGCGCATGGCGACGATCGACGGCGCCAAGGCACTGGGGCTCGCCGGCACGACCGGCTCCCTCGAACCGGGCAAGCGCGGGGATCTCGTGACAATTTGGCTCGGCGGCCTCCACACGACGCCGCTCCTCCACGGCCACCACTTCAACGCCGCCGCCCACCTCGTGTTCTCGGCCTCGGGTCGTGACGTGCGCGACGTCTGGGTCGACGGCCGGCGGCTGGTGGCGCAGGGGCGGCCCACCACGTTCGACGCCGACGCCGTGAGGGCCGAGTCCCAGGCTGCCGCCGAGGAGCTCTTCGAGCGCCGGGAGCGCTTGCGCGCCGACGAGTAGCGCCGGCGCAAGCCCGCCGGCGCTGGTGCGCTGTCGGCCGACGAGGCGCTACGCGCCGTCGCGCGCGAGCTGCAGGGATACCCGCGACGCGCCGGCGGCGACGGCGGCGCGCACGACGGCGTCGACGGCGTCGAGCACCCGCTCGTCGTCACCCGACACCGAGGTGCCGAACGGGCCGACGTCGACGGCGAGGCCCGACCGCCGGGCGGCCTCGATCGCCGCCTGCACGTGGGGCCCCGGCTCGCCCGCCACGAAGGGCTCGACGGTGAACTCGACGGTCAACGCCATCGCGGTCAGCGCCCCTCGGCGTTCAGGTAGTTGTACACGGTGAACCGGCTCACCCCCAGGGCGTCGGCGACCTCTTCGACGGACCGGCGCAGCTGGAACGCCCCGCGGTCGTCGAGCAACCGGACCGCCCGCTGCTTGTCCACCCGCGACAGGCTCGCCAGGGGCGCCCCGAGCTCCGACTCGACCGCGGCGATGATCCGGTCGAGTGCGCCGTGCACGCCGGGGAGCCGGAGGCCGCCGACGAGGCGGTCCTCCCACCGCAGCGGGATGTCCCCGGCCGCCATGCGCGACGCCGGCACCAGGGTGGCGCCGAGGGCCTCGGCGACGGGCTCCAGGGCGGCGAGCAGCGGGTGGCGTGGGGGCACTGGCCGGAGGATACGGCCCTGACCGTCCGCGGCCGCCTTGGGACTCGTGCGGAAAGGAACGTCGTCTCGGCGCACCGGGGTCAGAGCTGCCGGAGGCCGAACTGTGTGGCCTGGTCTCACGCTGCAAATCCCGTACGGTTCTGTGCCCACATGCGGGCCTAACCGCTCGGCCTCAGCCAGAAGCGGTGTCGTCGTCGGCTCCGTCGTCCCCCGACGGGGGCTGCGGGCCGGCCGGGACGGGTGTCGGGCGGTCCAACGCGTCGCCGTCGGTGGGCCACGGGAAATCGTCGTCGTCCGCTTCCGCGCGGCCGGCGCCCATCACCAGCGCCGCGAGGGCCGTCGTGATCGGCACCGACGCCACCAGCCCGATTGACCCCACGAGCATGCGCACGATCTCGACGGCGATCAGTTCGCTGGTGAGCAGCCGCTCCACGGGCTGGTCTCCCTGCGTGAAGAACAGCAGCAGCGGCAGCGAGGCGCCGGCGTAGGCCAGCACGAGCGTGTTGACGGTCGAGGCCACGTGGTCCCGCCCGACGCTCATCGCCTCGCGGTAGAGCAGCCGCCAGCCAAGGCCGGGGTTGGCCCGCCTCAGCGCGGCGACGATCGACACCTGGCTCACCGTGACGTCGTCCAACACACCGAGCGCGCCGACCACGATCCCGGCCACCAGCAGGCCCCGCAGGTCGAGGGCCGAGGCGGTCACCCGCAGCACCTGGGCGCTGTTGTCGGCCAGCCCCGTGAGGTGGGTGACGGTCACCACCAACAGGGCCAGCGCGCTGGTGATCGCCAGCGCGACGAGCGTTCCCGCCAGCGCCACCGTGGTGCCGAGCCTGAAGCCATGTGCCAGGTACAGGGCGATGAAGGCGATGGCCGCCGCTCCCGTCAGCGCCACCGCCAACGCCGGCGAGTCCCGCAGCAGGGCCGGCACGACGAATGCCAGGAGCACGGCGCCACTGGCCACCAAGCCCAGCAGCGCCCGCACCCCTTGGAAACGGCCGAAGAGGATGACCACTACGACGAACGCGGCCACCAGCAACAGCAGGGGCGTGCGGCGCTGGAAGTCGGAGAACGAGTAGCGGAACTCGGGCGGGGACGTGGCCACGTCGAGGAGGACGACGTCGTCGCCCTCCTCGAGCTCGGGCACGCTGAACTCGGTCGAGCGCACCTGGAACTCGATCTCGTCGCCGTCGTCGGGCCCGGATGTGAGCCTGGCGCTGACCACCTGGCACGACGTCGTGGCACCGGTCTCGAAGTCGTCACACCCCTCGGTGGCGACGCCCGTGACGGTGGCGTCGACGTAGGTGTTGGGTTGTGGCGGAAGTTCCGGTGCGTCGCCGGTCGGCCAGTAGGTGACGAGACCCAGCACGGCAAGGGCGCCAGCGACGATCACGGCGAAGGTCAGCCAGCGCGCCGCACGGGCCCGGGCGCGCGTCTTCATCCGTCCCGACAGTACAGATGGGCATCCCCGTGCTGCGCGGACGGTGGCCCTACGCTCCGCCAAGGTCCTCACGAGTGACGGACGGAGGCGCAGATGGATCTCTCCCGCGAGGTGATCGCCGAGTTCCTCGGAACCCTGTGGCTGGTCCTGGGCGGGGTCGGCAGCGCGGTCCTCGCCGCCAACTTCATGCCCGACACGAACCTCGGCATCGGGCTCGTCGGCGTGTCGCTGGCCTTCGGCCTCACGGTGGTCACCGGGGCCTACGCCCTGGGGCACATCAGCGGCGGCCATTTCAACCCCGCCATCACGCTCGGCGTCCTCACCGCCCGGCGCATCGACGGCCGCCTCGCGGTGATCTACATCGTCGCCCAGGTCATCGGCGCCATCGTGGCCGCCGCCATCGTGGTCGTCATCGCCAACGGCGTCGACGGCTTCAGCGTCGACGAGAGCGGCCTCGCCGCCAACGGCTTCGCCGACCACTCACCCGGTCTCTACAACTGGGGCGCCTGCTTTCTCACCGAGGTCGTGATGACGTTCTTCTTCGTGCTGGTCGTCCTCGGCGTGACCGGCCGGGATGCCCTGAGGAGCTTCGCCCCGTTGGCCATCGGCCTGGCCCTCACGCTGGTCCACCTCATCAGCATCCCGGTGACCAACACGTCGGTGAACCCCGCCCGCTCCACCGGGCCGGCGGTGTTCGTCGGCGACTGGGCGCTCACGCAGCTGTGGATGTTCTGGGTGGCGCCGATCCTCGGCGGCGTGATCGCCGGCCTGGTCCACTACTACGTGATCGAGGAGCGGGCGGAGACCGAGGTCGGTTACGGCGAGGCGGTGCCTGGTCCCGCCCCCGGAGCCTGACCACCGGCGGACCACGCCCGCACGCGGTCGCGCAGCACCCGCAGGCTGATGGTGGCGCCGCCGAGCACGGTGTCGTGGAAGGCCTTGATGTCGAAGTCCGCGCCCCGGGCGGCCCGGGCCTCGTCGCGCAGCCGGAGGATCTCGCGCTGGCCCACCTTGTAGGCCAGCGCCTGCCCGGGCATGCCGATGTAGCGGTCCACCTCGACGACGATCTCGCCGCGACTCACCGGGGCATTGGCGTTCATGAAGTCGATGGCCTGCCGGCGGGTCCAGCCCATCGCGTGCAGCCCGGTGTCGACGACCAGGCGGCAGGCCCGCCACGAGTCGCTGGCCAGCATGCCCAGCCGGTCGAGGTCGCTCTCGTAAAGGCCCATCTCGTCGGCCAGCCGCTCCGTGTACAACGCCCAACCCTCGACGAACGCGGTGTGGCCCCACGACAGCCGGCGGAACGCCGGGAGGTCGATGCGCTCCGAGGCGATGGCGAGCTGGAGGTGATGGCCGGGGATGGCCTCGTGATACGCGATCGACGCCGTCTCGGCCCGGCCGCGCTTGGTCGGCTCGTACAGGTTCACGAAGTACTCGCCGGGGCGGCTGCCGTCGGGCGCCGGGGGCGAGTAGTACGCGGCGGGGGAGTCGGCCGCCAGGTACTCCGGCACCGGCTCCAGCACGCACGGCGCCTCCGGGAGGATCCCGAACCAGTCGCCCATCGCGGCCCGGGCAGCATCGAGGCACTCGGTGGCGTGGCCGATGATCTGGTCGGCGTCGCGGTAGCGCAGGCCGGGATCGTCGAGCAGGCGCCCGAAGATCTCGGTCAGATCGCTGGTGCCGAACTCGCGGCCACCCACCTCTGCGTACTCGGCCGGCAGTGACTCGGTGGCCTCGGCCATCCCGATGGCGTGCAGCTCGTCGGGCGTGAGTGGCAGGCCGGTGTGGAGCTCGATCAGCGCCTGGTACAGCTCGGCGCCGTCGTCGAGCCACCGGAGCCCGGGGCGGTCGTCGGGGCGGGCGGCCGGCAGGACCTCGTCGCGCAGGGCGTTCCGGTAGCGGGCGAACGCCGGCCGCAGGTCGTCGCGGACGATGTCGGTGAGCTGGCCGCGCCAGACGTCGAGGCCGTCCCAGCCCTCCGGGCCGTCGAGGTTGGCGAAGGGATCGGACGCCAGGGGCGACGCCAGGTAGCCGTCCACCTGGTTGATCGACCGCTCGACGTTGATGCGGACGGGCGTGCGCCCCGCAGCCAGCCCCTCCCGGTAGCGGTCGGTGGCCTGGTCGAGCATGCGCCCGAACTGGCGGGCGCGCGTCAGCGCCATGGCGGCATGCTCGGCGTCGGGCGCCTGCAGTTGCGCGGCGGTGATCAGCAGGTCGGCATGCACGCCCTGCATCTGGTCGGACGTCAGCTCGGCGAGACGCAGGTCGATGGCGCGCACGGAGTCGTCGAGCTCCTGGACCAGGAGGTCGCGTGACGCGCGGTCGGTCTCGTCGAGCTCGCCGTTCCCGCTGGAGACGGCGGCGGCACGCTCGCGCAGGCCGGCCCACACCGATCGCAGCCGGCGCTCCTCCTCGGCCGACAGGTCGTCGGCCCGGTCGTCGTAGCGATGATCGCCGAGGAACGAGGCGAACAGCGGGCTGGCCTCGAGCTTGGCCTCCCAGTACTCGTCGGCGATGGCGCGGATGGTGTCGGTCACCGGCCCATGCTGCCCGACATCGGTGGATCAGTTGGGCGCGATTCTGGAGATGCGCAGCGGGTCGACCGTGGGCTCCGCATCGCCGTCGAGGACCCGGCGCGGGTGGCGCCCGTCGACGTAGCCGAGGAACGGCGGGTAGACGTTGTAGCCCAGCAGTTCCTGGAGGCGTTCCGGCAGCGTGCGCACGACCTCCGGCGGCACCGCCACCAGCTGCGTCTCCTGCGGCCGCAGCCACGAGACGACGTACTCGAGGAGCAGGCCCGGCCGGGGGGAGTCGGTCGTGTTGGCCCCGCCGCCGTGGACCAGCCCACCGAGGTAGACGAGCATCGAGCCCGCCGGCATCGTGACCTGGACGACCTCGCGTTCATCGGGCCGGCGGTCGGGATCCCAGCGGTGGCTACCCGGGATCAGGCGCGTGGCGCCGTTCTCCTCGGTGAAGTCGCACAGCGCCCACATGCTGTTCACGACCACGGGCGCGTGCGGGCGCGGCAGGGGATAGATGTCCTCGTCACGATGGAGGACCTGCGCCTTCTCGCCGGGCCCGATCTGTAGCGCCACCGGGGCCGAGAGCTGGTAGTGCTCGCCGAGGGCGTGGTCGAGCGCCGCACGCAGCAGCGGATGTAGGGCGAGGTCGTCGAAGGCACGCGTCTTGGCGAACACGGCGTAGACGCGCTGGGTGTGGAAGCCCTCGAAGAAGTTCCGGCCCATGGGCGTGGCGGCGAAGAGGTCGGCGAGGGCGGACCGCCGGGCCTCGACGTCATCGGGCGACAGCACGCCCTCCACGAGCGCGTAGCCGTTCTCGTCGAGCGACCCGGCCAAGTCGTCGGGGGTGGCGTCCGGCCCGAGGCGTCGCAGGCTCACGGCAGGACGGTAGCCCCACTGTTCACGTCCAGCTCACGCACGGGCCGCGGCCGACGTCTACCCTCGCGTTCAGGTACGGGAGGCAAGGTGTCCAATCGCGCGGAACCGCACGACATCAACTCGGAGTTGATGTCGCCGTTGCGGCCGCACGTGATCGTGCTGTTCGGTGCGACGGGTGATTTGGCGCGGCGCAAGCTGCTGCCGGGGTTGTTGCATCTGTCGATGGCGGGCCTCGTGCCCGAGTGCCGGATCGTGGGGACCTCGCTCGACGACCTCGACGACGACGCGTTCCGGGACCTGGCGCACCGGTCGTGCGAGAAGTTCTCGCGCCACGAGATCACCGAGGAGCAGTGGGCGCCGTTCGAGAACCGGCTCAGCTTCGTCAGCCAGTCCGAGGGGGCCGAGGGCCTGGCGCGGGCGGTCGGGCAGGCCGAGGCGGAGCTGGGCGGGGACTGCCGCCTGCTCCACTACCTGAGCGTCCCGCCGGCAGCCGCGCTGCCGGTGGTGCGGCTGTTGGGCGAGGCGGGGCTGGTGGATCGGGCGCGGATCGTCATGGAGAAGCCGTTCGGCACCGACCTGGCCAGCGCCCGGGAGCTCAACCGGTCGTTGCACGAGACCTTCGCCGAGGACCAGATCTTCCGGATCGACCACTTCCTCGGCAAGGAGGCGGCGCTGAACATCCTCGCCTTCCGCTTCGCCAACGGCCTGTTCGAGCCGATATGGAACCGGGTCCACATCGATCACGTGCAGATCGACGTGCCCGAGACGCTCTCGATCGGTTCCCGCATCTCCTTCTACGAGCAGACCGGCGCCTACCGCGACATGGTGGTGACGCACCTGTTCCAGGTGCTGGCGTTCATGGCCATGGAGCCCCCGACCGAGCTGGCGCCGGGAGCGATCAGCGAGGAGAAGAACAAGGTCTTCCGTTCGCTGCGGCCGATCCATCCGGACATGGTCGTGCGGGGCCAGTACCAGGGCTATCGCGACGAGCCGGGGGCGGCGCCCGATTCCGAGACCGAGACATTCGTGGCGCTGCGCTGCGACATCGACAACTGGCGCTGGGCGGGCGTGCCGTTCTTCTTGCGGACCGGCAAGCGCATGGCTGAGGGGGCGCGCATCATCTCGATTGCGTTCCGGGAGCCACCCAAGAGCATGTTCCCCCACGGATCCGGTGTGGGGCGGGCCGGGCCCGATCACCTGACGTTCGACCTCGCAGACGCCGCCAAGCTCTCGCTGTCGTTCTACGGCAAGCGACCGGGCCCGGGGCTGAAGCTCGACAAGCTCAGCCTGCAGTTCGCGCTCCACGAGACCGGCCGGGCGGACGACATACTCGAGGCCTACGAGCGGCTGGTCTACGACGCCATGGTCGGTGACCACACCCTGTTCACCACCGCCGAGGGCATCGAGCGGCTGTGGGAGGTCTCGACGCCGCTGCTCGAGGACCCGCCACCGGTGCGGGTCTACCCCGCTGGGTCCTGGGGGCCGAACGCCATCCACCAGCTGATCGCCCCCCACGCCTGGCGGCTGCCGTTCGAGCGGGGCTGGCGCACCACCTGACGGCGCGGCGGCCGGCCGAGAGGGCCGCCGCGCCCTCTCGGCCAACCGGATCGGCGCGCCCCTCGGCGGGGTAGGTTAGGTAACCCTAACATCGCGTCGTTGTCAACGGAAGGGAGCGGACCCCAGCCCGGCCGCTGCTCCTCGCCCCGGGCATGGGGGGAACGTCGCGAACGGGTCGGCACGTAGCCTCGGCGCCTATGTTTCGCCGGCATCGAGATCCGTCCGTCGAGGCGCCGCCGCTGGTCCGCCTGTGGCGGTATGCCCGGGGGCACCGCCGCACGGTCGTGGCCGCCACCGGATTCAGCGTGCTCAACAAGCTCGCCGACGTCGTGCCCGAGCTCCTCATCGGTGCCGCGGTCGACGTCGTGGTCCGGGCGGACGACTCGCTGGTGGCGACCGTCTTCGGCGTCGAGGACCGGTTCGGGCAGCTCGTCATCCTGGCCATCATCAACGTGGCGGTGTGGCTGATCGAGTCGGCCAGCGAGTTCGTGGCGAACCTGCTGTGGCGCAACCTGGCGCAGACCATCGAGCACGAGGCCCGGATGGACGCCTACCGCCACGTCCAGCGACTCGAGCTCGCGTGGTTCGAGGACCAGTCGACCGGCGGGCTGCTGTCGATCCTCAACGACGACGTCAACCAGCTCGAGCGCTTCCTCGATGTAGGCGCCAACGAGCTGGTGCGGACGCTGGTCAACGTCGTGTTCGTGGGCGTGGTGTTCTTCGTGGCCGAGCCCGTGCTGGGGGTCGTGGCGTTCCTGCCCATCCCGATCATCGTGTGGGGGTCGATCCGCTACCAGCGCCGGCTCGAACCCCGCTACGCCGTCGTGCGCCAGGCGGCCGGCGACCTCGGTGCGCTGCTCGCCAACAACGTGTCCGGCATCGCCACCATCCGGGCCTTCACCGCCGAGGCTCGCGAGTCGGAGCGCGTTGCCGCTGCCAGTGGCGAGTACCGGGAGGCCAACCGCGAGGCGATCCGGCTGTCCTCTGCGTTCATCCCGCTCATCCGGCTGGCGATCCTCGCCGCATTCACGCTGACCCTGCTGATCGGCGGGCAGGCGGCCCTCAACGGCACGCTCGAGGTCGGGGTGTTCTCGGTCCTCGTGTACATGACGCAGCGGCTGCTGTGGCCGCTGACGCGGCTGGGCGAGACCTTCGACCTCTACCAGCGGGCCATGGCGTCGACGCGGCGCATCCTCGACCTGCTCGCGGTCGATCCCACCATCGTCGACGGCGTCCACGCCCTTCCCGCGCCAGTCCTGGGTGAGGTGCGCTTCGAGACGGTGCGGTTCGCCTACGGGCCCCTGCCGTCGCCAGCGACCACCGGGAATAGTGACGCCGACCGGCGCCCGCGACCAGTCCTCGACGGTTTCGACCTCGTCGTGCCGCCGGGCGAGACCCACGCGATCGTCGGTGCGACCGGGGCGGGCAAGTCCACGGTGGTGAAGCTGCTGTTGCGGCTCTACGAGGCCAACGCCGGCCGCATCGCCCTCGACGACGTCGACGTGCGCACCGTGCCGCTCGCCGAGCTACGACGCGCCGTCGGCTACGTCGGCCAGGACGTGTTCCTGTTCCAGGGCACGGTGCGGGAGAACCTGGCGTACGGCCGACCCGATGCCGGCGATGCCGAACTGGAGCGGGCTGCCCGCCTCGCCGAGGCGCACGACTTCATCGTCGAGCTGCCCGATGGCTACGGCACCGTCGTGGGCGAGCGGGGCCAGAAGCTGTCGGGTGGCCAGCGGCAGCGGCTGTCGATCGCCCGCGCCATCCTCAAGGATCCGGCCGTGCTGGTGCTCGACGAGGCCACGTCGGCGGTCGACAACGAGACCGAGGCGGCCATCCAGCGCTCGCTGGAGCTGGTCGGGCGCGACCGCACCGTGATCGTGATCGCCCACCGGCTGTCGACGGTGCGCCACGCCGATCGCATCCACGTCCTGGAGGCCGGGCGGATCGTGGAGTCGGGCACCCACGACGCCCTGCTGGAGGAGCGGGGCCTGTACGCGGCGCTGTGGCGGATCCAGACCGGCGAGGTGCATGCGCTGCGGTCCACTGCCTGACGCCTGTGGCAGCCTGGTGCGTGCCGGGCGGGGAGGGGATTGCTGATGGCGAGATCTCTGCGCCGGCTGACGGCCGTGCTCATGTGCGGCGTGCTCCTCGGCGCCTGCACGGGCGGGGACGACGACGCTGGCGGCGGCGACACCGGCGCTCCGGGGGCCGACGACGTCGCGGCGCCGGCCGCACCGGAGGACGTGGACCCGCGCCCCTCCGCTGGGTGCGGCGGCAGCACCGTCGGCGCCGGGCAGGAGAAGGTGACGCTCGACTCCGGCGGGGTCGAGCGCTGGTACCTGCGGCATGTCCCGCCGGCGCACGACGGCACCACGCCCGTGCCGGTGGTGGTCGACCTCCACGGCTACAGCGAGGGCGCCGAGGTGCACGCCACGGTGTCCGGCCTGGGCCCGTACGGCGACGAGCAGGGGTTCGTCACCCTCACGCCGCACGGTCAGGGGCAGGGGCCGGTCCCGCTGTGGGACACCACGCCGGGCGGACCCGACCAGGTGTTCATCGATGGGATGCTGGACGACGTCGAGGCGTCGCTCTGCGTCGACACCGCCCGCGTCTACGTCACCGGCCTGTCGAACGGAGCCATGATGACCTCCACGCTGGCGTGCGCGCTCTCCGATCGCTTCGCCGCGGCCGCGCCCGTGGCGGGCGTGACCGAGGTCGCCGGCTGCCGCCCCGAACGCCCGGTTCCCGTCGTTGCCTTCCACGGCACCGATGACGGCTTCCTCGCCTATGACGGGGGGTTCGGTCCCCAGGTCGCCAGCCTTCCCTCGCCCAACGGCCAGGGCACCCTCGGCGACGTGGCGGACCAACCCGACGTGCCATCGGGGGCCGGGGGCCCGTCGGTCCCCGAGGTGATGGCCGAGTGGGCCGGGCGCAACGGCTGCGACGACACCGCTCCCGAGGAGGAGGCGGTCGCCGACGACGTCACCCTCCTGTCCTTCGCCTGCCCGGCGGGTGCCGAGGCCGAGCTGTACCGGGTGGAGGGCGGCGGTCACAGCTGGCCGGGTTCCGAGCTCCTGGCCAACGTCGAGAACGTCGTCGGTCACACGACGATGTCGATCTCGGCCAACGAGGTCATGTGGGAGTTCTTCGAGCAGCATCCCCTGGTCGCAGGCAGTGGCAAAAGCTGACCCTGGCGCGGGACAATGGACCCTCGTCAACGACGACTCCGTTGAGGGGGGACGCAATGTCCGAGCACCCCAACGTCGCCCGAATCCTCCAGGGATACGAACGGTTCGCCGCCCGTGACGTCGACGCCGTCCTGCGCTTGCTTTCGGACGACGTCGCCTGGCACGTCTCCGGTGGCCGCTTTGCCGGGGATCACAAGGGTCGGGACGAGGTCGCCGCGCACTTCCAGGAGCTGACACGCTTCACCGAGGGCACGCTCCTGCTGAACGTGCTGGACGTCTTCGCCGACGACCACCATGCCGTCGCCAACGTCCGCGAGACCGCGACCCGAGCCGACGGCGCCCGCCTAGACGTCCGCGAGGCGCACGTCTTCCACCTCGATCCCGACGGCCGCGCCACCGACTGGTGGAACATCCACAGCGACCCCGAGGCGTACGAAGCCTTCTTCAGCTGATCGGTACGCCCGGCGCATCCCGGTGCACTCGACCGTCGATCAGGCCGTGTCAGTATCCATTGGCCTGGGATCGCTCGTGACTGTCACGTGAGGCGTCTTGCGATGTGCAGGACAGCGCCCCAGTGTCGATGCAAGAGGCCATCGGGTCGCATGGCGAGGCGTCGGCGGATTTCCCCGAACAGTCGGTCGCGTTGCCAATCCTGCATGTCGATGTGGCCAGAGAAGGTGTTCAGCAGGTCGATGTAGCCATCGGCGTCGTGGACGGTCTCCCAGTCGTACTCGGTGATGTCGATCACTTCGAAGAGCCCGCTGTCGTCGATCTCGGCGCGGTCGTCGTCCAGCTCCTGGGGTCGCGGCAGCTTGGCGTCCGGAGCACGTGACTCGCCGATCTCGTCATAGACGTCCTGTAGTTCCTCGAAGAAGGGATCGCCGCCGTCGGGAACGACATGCCACGCGCCCCACACGGCCAGATGGTCGCCGGGCCCCAGAGCCGCCGCCGCCCTGCGATAGCGCACAGCAGGGTCGACCCAGTGCCAGGCGGTCGCCGCGAAGACCATCGCGTACGGTTCGCCATCTGGGGTCCAGTCCTCGAAGCGCGCCTCCACCACAGCGACATCGAACGCTGCCAGGTTCAGACGCGCAGCCGCCGCCAGGGCGGCGCCCGGCTCGACGCATGTGATGCGGAACCCGCGCTGCGCGAGTGGAAGGGTCGCCTTGCCGGGCCCGCATCCGACCTCCAACAGGCGCGCTCCGGGTGACAGGCGCGTGACATGGATGAGGTGGTCGTAGAGCTCGTTCGGGTACTCCGGTCGAACCCGCTGATACACGTCGGCGGCGCGATCGAACGTCGCCGCCAAGCGCTCACGGTCGCCACCCCGAGCCACAGGCCCCAGCCTGCCCCAGAACCGCCGGGATCCGGAGTGCTTACCCCGGGAAGTCGCCGGCTGCGATGCGGAGCTTGCGGAGCAGGTCGGTGAGCTGGTCGAGCTCCGCGACGGTCAGACCGTCCACCCCGAAGCGAATGGAGCTCACGGCCTCGGTCGCCTTCTCGACGACCTGGCGACCATCCTCCGTGATCTGCGCCAGCACGGTGCGGCGATCGGTGGGATGGGGGATCCGCCGGACCAGGTCCTGCTGCTCCAGCCGGTCGATGATGTTGGTGACGCTGGTGGGGTGCAGCATGAGGCGGTCGCCCATCTTGCCCATCGGCAGCTCGCCGTGGCGGCTGAAGTACAGCAGCACCAGCGCCTCGTAGCGGGCGAAGGTCAGGTCGAAGGGCTTCAGGGCATCGTCGACCTTGGCGATCAGTATCTGTTGCGCCCGCATGATCGACGTGATGGCGGACATGTGGGCGGGCGCGGCCCAGTCGTGCGCCTCCCATTGCCGGCGGGCCTCCGCGATGGCGTCGAAGTCGAGCGGACGCTGGCTCCCCACTGGGCGTGATCCTATGTCGGATGACCGATGCTCGGGCGACGAACTCTCGGCCGGCCGACTCTAGGTGGACAGACTCTCGGTAGACGGAATCTTGGACTTCCAACTACCCTGAACCCGTGAGCACTGGGGGCGCTGTCGCGGACATCCACCGGCCGGTTCATCCCGTCCGCCTGGTGACGGCCGCCAGCCTCTTCGACGGCCACGACGCCGCCATCAACGTCATGCGGCGGATCCTCCAGTCGCAGGGCGCCGAGGTGATCCACCTGGGCCACAACCGCTCCGTCGACGAGATCGTGCGGGCGGCGGTCGAGGAGGACGTCCAGGGCGTCGCGGTCAGCTCCTACCAGGGCGGGCACATCGAGTTCTTCCGCTACCTGGTCGATCGCCTGCGGGCCGAGGGCCGCCCGGACGCCAAGGTGTACGGCGGGGGCGGCGGCGTGATCGTGCCCGACGAGATCGCCGAGCTGCACGACTACGGCGTGACCCACGTGTTCTCGCCCGAGGACGGCCAGCGCCTCGGCCTGGCCCGCATGGTCAACACGATCGTCGAGGCGTGCGACCTCGACCTGGCATCGCAGCCGCCGGCGGACGCGGTCGCCAGCGTCGTGGAGGGCGACCATCGGGCGCTCGCTCGGGTGATCACCGCCGTCCAGGGCGGCACCCTCGGGCGTGACGACCTCGTCGACCTGCGCCGGGCCGGCGCGCGGCGTGCCGTGCCCGTGCTCGGCATCACCGGCACGGGTGGGTCCGGCAAGTCCTCGCTCACCGACGAGTTGGTGCGGCGCTTCCGCCTCGACTACGAGGACAAGCTCCGCATCGCCGTGGTGGCCATCGATCCCACACGCCGGCGGGCCGGGGGCGCGCTGCTCGGTGACAGGATCCGCATGAACGCCATCGACCACCCCCACGTGTTCATGCGGTCGCTCGCCACGCGGGGGGCGGTGGCCGAGGTCCCCGAGCACGTGGAGGACGTGATCGTCGCGTGCAAGGCCGCCGGCCACGACCTGGTGATCGTCGAGACGCCGGGGATCGGCCAGGGCGACACGGGCATCGTCGAGGTCGTCGACGTGTCCCTGTACGTGATGACCCCGGAGTTCGGCGCGCCCAGCCAGCTCGAGAAGATCGACATGCTCGACTTCGCCGACGCCGTCGCCATCAACAAGTTCGAGCGTCGCGGCGCCGAGGACGCCCTGCGCGACGTGCGTCGCCAGCTCCAGCGCAACCGCGAGTCCTTTGAAAGTCCGCTCGAGGACCTGCCGGCGTTCGGGACCATCGCCGCGCGCTTCAACGACGACGGCGTCACCGCCCTCTACCAGCATCTGCAGGGACTGCTCGGCGAGCACGGGCTGGCCACCGGCGGAGGAGCGCTAGGGCCCGTCGACACGCGCGTGCCTACGGGGATCGCGGCCATCGTGCCGCCCGCCCGCAGCCGCTACCTGGCCGACGTGGCGGAGACGGTGCGCGAGTACCACCGCCACACCGGGGAACAGGCGGGCGCCGCCCGCCGCCGCCAGGCGCTCCGTTCCACCCGCGAGCTGCTGGCCGATGCGGGCTCATCCACCTCCGATGTCGAGTCCCTGCTCGCCGACGCCGAACGGGCCCTCGACGCCGAGTCGCACGCCCTGCTCGCCGACTGGCCGACCACGGTCGAGACCTACTCGGGCGACGAGCACGTGGTGACCGTGCGCGACCGCGAGATCCGCACGGCGGTCTCGGACGTATCGCTGTCGGGCACACACGTCCCCCGGGTGGCGCTCCCTCGAAGCCTCGAAGACGACGAGGGCACGCTGCTGCGGTGGCTGAGGAACGAGAACCTTCCCGGACGGTTCCCGTTCACCGGTGGGGTCTTCGCCTTCAAACGCGAAGGCGAAGACCCCACACGGATGTTCGCCGGCGAGGGTGACGCCTTCCGCACCAACCGCCGCTTCCACCTGCTGTCGGCCGGGCAGCCGGCGACCCGTCTGTCGACGGCGTTCGATTCGGTGACGCTCTACGGCTTCGACCCCGACGAGCGGCCCGACATCTACGGCAAGGTGGGGAACTCGGGCGTCTCGATCGCGACGCTCGATGACATGGAGGTCCTCTACGACGGGTTCGACCTCACCGACCCCGCCACCTCGGTGTCGATGACGATCAACGGGCCGGCACCCGCCATCCTGGCCATGTACTTCAACACCGCCGTCGACCAGCAGCTTGCGGCGTTCGAGGCCATGCAGGGGCGGCCGCCCAGCGGCCAGGAGGCCGCCGACATCCGCTCCCGGGTCCTGGCCAATGTGCGGGGCACGGTGCAGGCCGACATCCTCAAGGAGGACCAGGGCCAGAACACGTGCATCTTCTCGACCGAGTTCGCCCTGCGGATGATGGCCGACATCCAGGAGTGGTTCGTCGAGCACCAGGTCCGCAACTTCTACTCGGTGTCGATCTCCGGGTACCACATCGCCGAGGCCGGCGCGAACCCCGTCAGCCAGCTCGCGTTCACCCTGGCCAACGCGTTCACGTACGTCGAGGCGTACCTGGCCCGGGGCATGCGCGTCGACGAGTTCGCCCCCAACCTCAGCTTCTTCTTCTCCAACGGGATGGATCCCGAGTACGCCGTCATGGGCCGGGTGGCCCGGCGAATCTGGGCGATCGCCGTGCGAGACCTCTACGGCGGCGACGCGCGCAGCCAGAAGCTCAAGTACCACATCCAGACCTCGGGTCGGTCGCTGCACGCCCAGGAGATGTCGTTCAACGACATCCGGACCACGCTCCAGGCACTCATCGCCGTCTACGACAACTGCAACAGCCTGCACACGAACGCGTACGACGAGGCGATCACGACCCCCACCGCCGAGTCGGTGCGGCGGGCGATGGCGATTCAGCAGATCATCAACCAGGAGTGGGGGCTGGCGCGGAACCAGAACCCCAACCAGGGCTCTTTCATCATCGAGCAGCTCACCGACCTGGTGGAGGAGGCCGTTCTGGCCGAGTTCGACCGGATGGCCGAGCGTGGCGGCGTCCTCGGCGCCATGGAGACCGGCTACCAGCGCGGCCGGATCCAGGACGAGTCCATGCTGTACGAGCAGCGCAAGCACGACGGATCGCTGCCCATCGTGGGCGTCAACACCTTCCTCGCGCCCGATGCCACCCCGGGGGAGCCCTCCGGGGGCGGCGGCCGGCCCCTCCAGCTGGCACGGTCGACCGAGGACGAGAAGCAGCGCCAGCTCGGCCGGCTCGCCGACTTCAAGTCCCGCCACGCCCAGGAGCGCCCGGCCATGCTCG
>Ga0081455_10003369_pt1 | contig 18429 bp, 12 predicted proteins | sample TabmetS3T2R1_FD_70207 | JGI IMG/M metagenome (GOLD analysis project Ga0081455, IMG submission 70207) | Tabebuia heterophylla rhizosphere microbial communities from the University of Puerto Rico - S3T2R1 | ecosystem: Host-associated > Plants > Roots > Rhizosphere ... | reverse complement strand
GGACGATCACCGTCATCAACGCCTGGACCCGGCTCGGCGCCCCCGCCCGCCCCTGGCCCCTGACGTGAGCGCCCCGCCGCGTGGTTTGCTCAAGCCCATGGACACCACTGCCGAGCGGGCCGCCGCCCTGCGCGCCCTGCACCGCCCCGGTGACCCGCTGCTGCTGCCGAACGCGTGGGACGCGGCCTCGGCCCGCGCGGTGGAGGCCGCCGGGTTCCCCGCCGTGGCGACCAGCAGTTCGGCGGTGTCCGCCTCCCTCGGCTACGACGACGGGGAGGACACCCCGGCTGCGGAGATGCTGGCCGCGGTGACCCGGATCGCGGCGGCGGTCTCGGTGCCGGTCACCGCCGACCTGGAGCGCGGGTACGGGCTGAGCCCGGTCGAGTTCGTCGAGCGGGTGGCCGAGACCGGCGTGGTCGGCTGCAACCTCGAGGACTCGGTGCCTGGCGTGAAGACCGTGGTGGACGTGTCGGCGCAGGCCGACTTCCTGGCCGCGGTCCGGGAGGCGGCCACCGCGGCCGGGTTCGACCTGGTGATCAACGCGCGGGTGGACACCTACCTGCGGCGCCGGGACGCCGAGCCGGCCGAGATCCTGGCCGAGGCGACCGCGCGCGCCCGCGCCTACCTGCTGGCCGGCGCCGACTGCGCGTACCCGATCGGCGCGGCCGACCCCGAGCACCTGGCCGCGATCTGCGCCGAGGCGGGCGGCCCGGTCAACGCGCTGTACACCCCGCGCAGCCCCGACCCGGCCGCGCTCGCCGGCCTCGGCATCGCCCGGATCAGCATGGGCGGCGGGCTGTTCCACCTGGTCGAGGCCCACCTGGCCGGCCTGCTCGGGCGGGTGGCCGGCGGCACCAGCCCGTACCCGCCCTAGTCGAGGGCGAGGGCGCGCCGGGTGGCGGCGGGGACCGCGGCGGGGTCGGGGAGGATGGCCGCGATGTGCGCGTCGGGGCGGATCAGCCAGGTCTCGCCCGGGCGGATGCCGAGGGCGGCCCGGCCGGCGCCGGTCGGGTCCAGCGGCGCCAGGTCGTCGGCGGTGAAGGTGCGGAAGCCGGCGCGGGCCCGCTGGCGGAAGCGGTTCCCGTCGGCGGTGCGGAAGTCGGGGACGAGCACGCCGGGCGCGGGCGTCGGGGTCTGGCCCTTCCGTGGTCTGGACGGGGCCGGCCTGGTCGGATCCGGCGTGTTCAAGGGGGATTCCGGGTACCAGTACGGCTCGGCGAGCCGGCCCGAGTCCACTGTGGACGATGCGGTTTCCAGGGCGTACACGCGGCGCCTGGCAGCCTCCTCGTCGCGCGGGATCAGGAAGTTCATGGTGTCGGTGGTGACGGCGAGGTTCTCCACCGCCGCCGCGTGCCGCTCGTCGTGGTAGGTGTCGAGCAGGCCCTGGCCGGCGCGGCCGTCGCGGGCGAAGGCGATCTTCCAGGCGGCGTTCTCGGCGTCCTGCACGCCGGAGTTGAGGCCGCGGGCGCCGAACGGGGAGTAGAGGTGCGCGACGTCGCCGGCCAGCAGCACCCTGCCGATGGTGAACCGGTCCGCGATCCGGGAGTGGAAGTGGTAGACCGAGTGCCACAGCAGCTCGTACGGCCGGTCGCCGATGACCGTGCGGATCCGGTGGTCCAGGTCGAGGTCGTGGTCCGGCGGGAGCTGCCAGTCGATGCGGTAGGTCGAGCCGGGGCAGGGGTGGACCAGGACCTGGCGGCCCGGGTTCCAGGCCGGGTCGAAGTAGAAACGCCGCTCGTGCTGCCAGTCGCCGAGGTCGGTGCGGATGTCGCAGATCAGGAACGGGTCGGTGAACGACTCGCCCTCGAAGCGCACGCCCAGCTGGTCGCGCAGCCCGTCGCCGCGGGCGCCGGCGCACACGACCGCATGCGTACCCTCCACTGTGGACCGTCCACAACGGACGGTGACGCCGTCGCCGTCCTGGTCGATGCCGGTCACCTCGTGGTCCCAGCGGACCTCGATGCCCGGAGTCCTGGCGATCTGCTCGTCCAGGATCTCCTCGGTACGGGACTGGGAGATGTTGACGAACGCGGGCAGGGTGCCGGGGTCGCGGGCGAAGCGGGTCGCGGAGATTTCGCGGTCGCGGTGGAAGGTGCGCGCGACCGTCCACATGAGACCTTCGGCCGCGATCCGGTCCCCGGCGCCCACCGCGCACCAGATGTCGATCACGTCGCGCTGCTGCACCATCGCCTTGCTACCAACGGGATCCCGCCGCGGCCGCGCATCCAGCACGATGGACGGTACGCCCCAGCGCGCCAGCAACAACGCTGCCGTCTGCCCGACCGGCCCGGCCCCGACGACGACAACCGGCTTCACCCCTGGAGCTCGTCCCAGACCTCGCGGTCGCGCTCGGCGGTCCAGATGCGCGGCCAGTCGATGCCGTCGTACTCGTCCCACAGCCGGGCCACGTTGAAGGGCATGCAGTGCTCGAAGATCGGCCAGCGGCTGTACTCCCCGGCCAGCGCGGCATGCGCCGCGTCGAACGCCTCCTTCAGCGTGCCGTGCCGGGCGTGCACGGCGCCGACCTCGGCGCGCATCGTGCGGAGGAAGGCTCGGGTCTGCTCGATCGCGGCGTCCACCGCGTCCCGGCCACGCGCGACGGCGCCGCGGCCGCCGATCAGTGCTTCGGCACCGAACGTCCGTACCCGGTCGAGCGTGCCGGTGGACCAGTCCTGGTGGAACGCGTCCCCGGTGTAGAGGGCTGCCTGGGACTCGACCAGGTCCCCGGCGTACAGGATGCGCTGCCGGGGCAGCCACGCCACGATGTCGCCCGCGGTGTGGCCGCGGCCGCACCAGTGCAGCTCCAGCATGCCGCGCTCGCCGCCCAGGTCGATGCTCAGCGCGTCGGTGAAGGTCACATCCGGCCAAGTCAGACCCGGGATCGAGGCCGGGTCGCGGAACAGCCGCGGCATCCGGGCGTACTCGCTGTCCCAGTCCTCCTTGCCGCGCTCGGCGATCAGCCGCCGGGTCTGCTCGTGCGCGATGATCACCTGCGCGCCGAAGGCGGCGGCGCCGAGCACGCGGACGGCGTGGTAATGGCTGAGCACGAGGTATTTCACCGGTTTGCCGGTGTGCTCGCGCAGCCGCCGCAGCCAGTCCGCGGCGGCCACCGGGGTGGCGCGGGCCTCGAAGGCGACCAGGAAGTCCTCGCCCTCGATGGCGCCCACGTTCGGGTCGCCCTCGGCGGTCAACGCGTACACGCCCTCGGCCAGCACCTCCAGCGTCTCGGTCTTCGCGGCGAGGTCGGCGGAGGAGGCGAACGGCTTGCTCACGGTCCCGAACCTAGGCGCGGCGCGCGGCCGCGCACAAGCCGCCGGCCGACGACCGCTCGACCGGCGGCTGCCCAACGCGCGTCGCGGCTGGGAAAATCGTGCGGTATGGGAGCCAGGATCCGCGTTGCCGCCATGAGCGCCGCCATCGCCGCTGCCGGCCTGCTGTCGCCGACCCCGGCGGTGGCGGCGCCGCCGAACCCGACCTGCGATCCGACCATGACCCCGGCCGTGTACGCCGGGCAGGTGCCGGATCCGCGTACCGTGCTGGGCTTCGACCTGGGCGAGCAGGAGGTGACCGCGGCGCAGGCGGACGCCTACCTGGACGCGGTCGCCGCCGCCAGCCCCCGGGTGGTGGCCGGGACCGCGGCGACCAGCTGGCAGGGCCGCCCGCTGCGGTACGCCATCGCCGGCCGCCCGGAGTGGGTCACCCCGGCGGGCCTGGCCGCGCTGCGCAGCTCGACCGCGCTGCTGCGCGACCCGCGGACCCCGCCCGCGCTGGCCCAGCTGCTGGCCGCGCGCACCCCGCCGATCCTGTGGGTCACCGGCAACGTGCACGGCAACGAGGAGAGCGGCGCGGACGCGGCGCTGCGCACCCTGCGTGACCTGGCCGACCGTACCGACTGCGCGGCCCGGCGCATCCTCGACAACGCGGTCGTGGTGGTCCTGCCGGTGCAGAACCCGGACGGCCGCGAGGCCGACACCCGCCGCAACGCCTACGGTTTCGACCTGAACCGGGACTGGTTCGCCCGCACCCAGCCGGAGACCGACGGCAAGCTGGCGCTGCTCAACCAGTACCCGCCGGTGCTGTACATCGACGCGCACGAGATGGGCGGCACCAGCTTCTTCTTCCCGCCCAACGCCGACCCGATCTACCACGAGCTGCCGGCGCAGTCGGTGGACTGGATCGACAGCGTGTACGCCCCGGCCATGAGCGCCGAGTTCACCCGCCGCGGCATCGACTTCTTCAACCGCAACGTGTACGACCTGTTCTACATGGGCTACGGCGACTCCGTGCCCAGCACCGGGTTCATCGCGGCCGGCATGACCTACGAGAAGGGCGGTGACAGCCCGATCGCCGACCGGACGCTGGAGCAGTACCTCACCCAGTGGACCTCGCTGACCGCGGGCGCCGACGCGCACCGCCGAATCCTGGAGCAGTGGCACGCCGCGTACGTATCCGCCTACGACGAAGGGGTTTCCGGCCAGCTGGTGCCGAACGAGATCCACAACCCGGGCAACGAGGTCAGCCAGCCGGTGCCCGACCGTACGGTCCGGTCGTACTTCCTGCGGGCCGACCCGGCGCACGCCCGGGAGACCGCGCAGGTGGTGCGCCGGCTCCAGCAGATGGGCGTGCGGGTCGAGCAACTGCTGCTGCCGCTGGCAGTGCCGGACTACCGGGCGTACGGGCGGGCGCCGGTGGCGACCACGCTGCCGGCCGGGACGTACTGGATCAGCATGGCGCAGGGGCAGAAGCACTGGATCCAGGCGATGCTGAACGAGGACACCTACGTCCCGTTCCCGTACTTCTACGACGTCACCGCGTGGAGCCTGCCGCTGCTGGGCAACGTCGACGGCGGGTCGTCCGGCGCGGTGCTGCACCCGGTGGCGCTGCCGGTCGGGGCGGCCAGCGTGCCCGCGGTCGCCGCGCCGGCCAACCCGCCGCGGCTGGGCGTGCTGCAACTGTCGGCCACCTCGACCAGCGCGGTGGAGTCGACCGGCTGGCTGCGGTACGAGCTGGACCAGGTGTGGCACCTGCCGTACACGCTGCTCACCCCCGCGGCCGTGGCGGCCGGCGCGCTGTCCACAGTGGACACCGTGCTGGTGCCGGAGGGGCCGACCGGCGGGGTGAACGCCGCCGGCCGGGCCGCGCTGGCGGCCTGGGTGCAGGGCGGCGGCACGTACGTGGGCTGGGGCGGCGGCACGCTGCTGGCCGCCCAGAGCGGACTGTCCGATGTGGAGCTTGCCGACCCGACCTCGGACATCCCCGGCTCGCTGCTGCGGGTCACCCTCGACCAGTCCAGCCCGCTGGCCGCCGGGGTCGGCCCGACCGCCTGGCAGTTCTACGGCTACGACCTGGTGATGCGCTCGGCGCACGCGGTGGTCAGCTACCCGGCGGCGGACTCGCCGGACTGGTTCACCTCCGGGTACGTCTCCGGCGCGGCCGAGTTGGCCGGCACCGCGGCGGTCGCGGACCAGCCGGTGGGCGCCGGGCGTACGGTCCTGTTCGCGGCCGATCCCAACTTCCGCGCGCTGACCGACGGCACCGCCAGGCTGCTGTACAACGCGATCACCGGCCCGAGGCCCGCCCCGGCCGCCGCCCGCCTCGCGCCCACCGTCCCGGACGCCTCCGGCGTGCACTGGCTGGAATCGCCGATCCACGTGACCGTCGCCGCCGCCGACGCCGACCGCACCCGGGCCGTACTGTCCACTGTGGACACCGGCTGGGTCGGGCGCGCGCTCGGCGACCGGGTCGCCTTCGTCCACGACAACCCGGCGAGCCTGGCCGCCGACGAACACCCGTACGCCGCCCGCATCCCGGCGATCCTGCGCGCCGCCGGCATCACCCCGCTGGCGGTCACCCTGCCCTAGCCACCACGCGGACCGTGTCGAGGGTGGGGTCGGCCGGGTCGGGGATCTGCATGCCGGCGGCCAGCCCGCTGCGCAGGTAGTCCAGCACCGGCCGGGTGATGACCTCACCCGGCACCAGGGCGGGCGCGCCCGGCGGGTACGGCGTGACCATCTCGGCCGCCACCCGCCCGGCCGCCCGCTCGACCGGCACCTGCTCCGCCGGCCCGAAGAACGCGTCCCGTGGCAGCATCGCGGTCTCCAACTCCAGCTCCGCGGGATCGGGCAGGTCCACAGTGGACGGTCGCGGCAGCCCGGCCGAGGCCACGGCGGTGAGCGCCCGTACCAGGATCTCGCCGGTGCGGGCCGAGTCGGCGACGGTGCAGCCGGCCACCACCCGCCGGTGGTCGGACAGTCCGACAGTGACCCGCTGCCGCGCGCGCAGCCGGTCGGCGGCCTGGTAACCGCTGATACCGGCGCCGGACACGTCCACCACGATCTTCAGCGGATCGAACTCGTACACCCCGGGGAACTCCGCCGCCCCCATCACCGACAGCCCCGGGATCGCGCGGATCGCCGTACGCACCTCCGCGACCAGGTCGAGCAGGTCATCGAGCAGTTGCTTGCCCTGCTCCACCATCTGCCGGCGCCAGCCGTCCAGCGCGGCGTACACCAGCGAGGTGGCGCTGGTCGTGCCGAGCAGGTCCTCCCGCGCCTTCAACACCGCCGGGTCGACCCGGTCGCCCTGCAGGTGGAAGACCGAACTCTGCTCCACCCCGGCGCCCATCCTGTGCACGCTGGTCACACACAGGTCGCCCTCGGTGTTCATGGCCCACTGCGGCAGCGCGTCGTGGAACGGCAGGTGCGCGCCCCTGCTCGTGGTGGACCATCGCATGGTGCTGTCCACCGGCCCGCCCGAGCACGGCCACCGGCCCGCGGTCGACACGCTGTTCCGGTCCGCCGCGCACACGCTCGGCCCGCGGGTGACCGGTGTGATCCTGTCCGGCATGCTGGACGACGGCAGCGCCGGGATGGTCGCCATCGCCTCGCGGGGTGGCACCACGATCGTGCAGGAGCCCGGCGACGCGCTGTACCGGGGGATGCCGGACAGCGTCCTGAACCTGATCGAGCCCGACCACGTGCTGCCGGCGACCAAGATTGGTGGCGTGCTCGCCGAGCTCGCCGGCCAGGACGTCGACCCTGCGCAGGCGCCGGGAAGCTCGCCGCTGCTGGCCGCCGAGGTGGACATGGCCTGGCACGCCGACCAGGGCCGGCCGGACCTGACCGCCTACGGCGACCGGGCCGGGCTGATCTGCCCCTCCTGCGACGGGCCGCTGGTCGAGATCGTCGAGCAGGGTACGCCGCGCTACCGCTGCCACGTCGGGCACGGCTGGGCGGCGCAGGCCCTGCTGGTCGAGCAGGCGATGGCCGCCGAGCGGGCGCTGTGGACGGCCCTGCGTACGTTCGAGGAACGGGGCACGCTGGCCCGCCGGATGGCGGCGGTGATGGGCGGCATCCAGCCGGTGATGCGGGACCGGTACGAGCAGCTGGCCGCCGAGTGCGCCGAAACAGCGGCGGCGCTGCGCACCATGCTGCTGTCCGGTATGCCGGAGCACCGCGAGCCTCCGGGCGCCGACCACCCGGAGTAACGTCCGTACAGTGGAATCCGTCCCCACCGATGAGCAGAACCGGGCCTTCGAGGCGGTCCTGGACTACCTGAAGGAATCCGGCGGCTTCGACTTCACCGGGTACAAGCGCACCAGCCTCGCCCGCCGGGTGAACCGGCGGATGACCCAGGTCGGCATCGTCGACTACGCCGAGTACGTCGACTACCTCCAGGTCAACCCGGAGGAGTTCATCGCGCTGTTCAACACCATCCTGATCAACGTGACCGGCTTCTTCCGGGACACCGACACCTGGGAGTACCTGCGCGCGGAGGTCATCTCGGCGATCCTGGCCGAGCGCGGCGGCGAGGACCCGATCCGGATCTGGAGCGCCGGCTGCGCCTCGGGCGAGGAGGCGTACAGCCTGGCGATCCTGTTCGCCGAGGCGATGGGGGTGGACCAGTTCCGGGCCCGGGTGAAGATCTACGCCACCGACGTGGACGACGAGGCGCTGACCCAGGCCAGGCACGCCTCGTACGGGGAGCGGGAGGCGCAGGGCATCGGCCGGAGCTGCTGGACCAGTACTTCGAGCACAGCGGCAGCCGGTACGTCTTCCGCAAGGACCTGCGCCGGTCGGTCATCTTCGGCCGCAACGACCTGGTGCAGGACGCCCCGATCTCCCGGATCGACCTGCTGGTGTGCCGCAACACGCTGATGTACTTCACCCCGAGACGCAGGCGAAGATCCTCAGCCGGTTCCACTTCGCACTCGCCCCGCGCGGGCTGCTGTTCCTGGGCAAGGCCGAGATGCTGCTCAGCCACGGCCGGCTGTTCGACCCGGTGGGCCTCAAGCGCCGGATGTTCCGCAAGGTGCCGAACACCCCGGTGGCCGCCTCCGGGTTCCTGGCGCCGTCGGCGGCGCTGGAGCGGCGGGCCGAGGTGGGCGGCCTGGACGACCTGCGGGACAAGGCGTTCACCACCAGCCCGGTCGCGCAGATCGCGGTCACCATGGACGAGACCGTGGCGCTGATCAACCACCAGGCCGAGACGATGTTCGGGCTGACCAGCCGCGATGTCGGCCGGCCGCTGCGCGACCTGGGGGTGTCGTACCGGCCGGTGGAGCTGCGCGGCTACCTGGAGCAGGCCAGGGCCGAGCGGCGGCCGATCCGGATCAAGGAGGTCACCTGGCAGCGGCCGGGTGCCGAGGCGGTGTGGCTGGACATCCAGGTCAACCCGGTGATCACCCGGGAGAACCGGCTGCTCGGGGTGGCGGTCGTCTTCCACGACGTGAGCGCCGCGCGCCGGCTGCTGAAGGAGTTGGAGCACGCGCTGCGCCGGGAGGAGGCCGACGGCCAGCACCTGCTGAACCTCGACATCGGCCTGCCGCTGAGCCAGCTCCGGCCGCTCGTCCGGTCCGCGCTGGGCGACGCGGCGTACGCCCACACCGAGACGCTGAGCGCGGTGAACCGGCGCGGCCGGGACATCCAGGTACGGGTCGTGTGCGGCGCGCTGCGGCAGAGCGACGGCAACTCGGGCGGTGCCATCCTCGTCATGGACGTCATCCCCGAGAATGGCGCCGGCGTTGCGGCCGGACCGCGTACCGGCACGTCGACGGGTGAGGTGGGGTAAGGCCGTGGTGGAGCGGGACGGCGCCGACCGCGCGGGTGGTGCCGAGGACGGCCGGGACCGGGCCAGCGAGCAGGACTGGGCCCGCGAGCGCCGCTCGTTCGCGGCCCGGGCCAGGGCCCAGCTCGCCGCCGAGCGGGAGCGGCTGGCCCGGCAGCGGGAGGAGCAGGCCGAGCGGCGGCGCCGGGTCGCCGACCGGCTGCCCGCGGGCCAGCGGTTGGCCGACGGCAGCTGGGACTACCGCGAGCGGGCCCGGATCGCCCGCAAGAACGCGGCCGAGCACCGGGTCAGCGCCGAGGCGAGCCGGCAGCGCGCCGAGGCCGCCCGGCAGCAGGCCCACGACCAGCACCCGCTGGCCGCGCGGTTCGCCGAGGTGGCCAGCGTGCTGTTCGGCTCCGGCGATCTGGACCAGGTGCTGGCCCGGATCGTCTCGGCCGCGGTCGAGGTGGTCGACGGCGTGGACGTGGCAAGCATCACCCTGCTGTCGGTCCACGGCCGGATCAGCACGCCGGTGGCCAGCGACCCGCTGGCCCGCCGGCTGGACGAGTTGCAGTACGAGAGCGGCGAGGGGCCGTGCCTGGAGATCGGGCTGGACCCGGCGCAGGCGTACCTGTGGGTCTCCGACCTGGCCCACCACCCGCGCTGGCCGGTGTTCGCCACGATGGCCAGCGCGCAGGGCATGCACTCGGTCCTGTCGGTCGGGCTGTTCCCGCACAGCCACGCACCCGGCTCCGCCGAGGACCGGCCCCGGCTCGGCGCGCTCAACATGTACGCCCGGGAGCCGCGCGCTTTCGACCACAACGCCCGCGACGTCGGCCTGTTGCTGGCCGCGCACGCCTCGGTGGCGCTGGCCGGTGCCCGTACCGAATCCCAGCTGCGCGAGGCGCTGGACAGCCGCGACGTGATCGGCCAGGCGAAGGGCATCCTGATGGCGCGCCGCAACCTGACCGCCGAGCAGGCCTTCGACGTGCTGCGGCGTACCTCCCAGCGGCTCAACATCCGGCTGCGGGACGTGGCCGAACGGATAGCCGGCAGCGGTGACTCACCCGACTGAATGACCGCTGCCGGCTCGACGCGGCGCCCGGGGGGTGTGGGCGCCGCCCGCCGTCAGCCGGCGCGGGCGCGGCGGTGGAGGCCGCGCCGGCGCGGTGGTGGTAGCAGGTTGTCCAGCTCGACTATCCGCATCACGTCGTACACCGGCCGGCTGGCGCGCACGATCCGGCACCCGGCGCCGACCTCGGCCGCGGTACGCGCGCAGGTGATGAGCGCGCCGACGCCGCGTGCGTCGATGAAGCGGACGCCGGACAGGTCCACCTCCAGGTTGGCCGGCTGCCGCTCGGCCAGCGCCACGGTGACCGCCTCGACCATCATCGGCTCGCCCGCGATGTCCAGGTCCCCGGTGATCACCACCACGACCCGCCCCGGCCGGGCGCAGGTCGAGGCCGCCGCGGGGGCGGGAGCGGGCCAGCGCAGGTCGATGGAGAAGACCACATCGCTGGCCGATCTGGTCAACAGCTTCACGGCGGCTCCAGGTAGGGACACTGCCCTGCTGGCCGCGCTGCTGGACCAACGAACGGTCCCTACTCTATGCGGTCGGCGGGACGGGCGACCAGTAGGGCATTCGGGTTAACTCCGCACCCGTCGCGGCAGGCCCGGCGTACAGGCAGCGCCCCGACCAGCGCCGACACTGTCGAAACGCGTACAGAAATCTTTCAGTAGAGTTTCGTTCACGTTGACGTGCATATATGGGCAGTTCTACGATGCTGAGCGGCGCGCCTGAGGTAGTTGTGTTACCCACAGACTTCCGAAACTTTCGAACTTACTGCGGCGGTCCGGCCCTTGATGCCGACCGCCCGCCACACCCTCGGTCCCCGACCTTCAGCCACCGGGGACCGGGGGTGCGACGGTCCCGCGCCGCCTTGCCAGGGCACCCCGACGCCCGCGCTGGCGAGGCGCGCGGTGCCGTTGGGACCGGGTCACAGCTCGCCCGTACGAGGAGGGTCTGACGTGAGAGTCCGTCGCGTGTTCACCGTGGGGGCCGCCATCGCGGCGGTCATGCTCGCCGGCGCCACCGCCGGTGCCGCGCCCACCCCGGCGAATGCCCACTTCCGCCCGCCGGCCGACTCGCTGCGCGCCCTCGCCGCGCCGATCGGCCTGCGCATCGGTACCGCGGTCACCCCGTTCGAACTGGACAACGCCGCGTACACCAAGATCACCGCGGAGCAGTTCTCCTCGGTGACACCGGGCAACGAGATGAAGTGGCAGGTGGTGGAGCCCACCCGGGGCACCTACGACTGGAGCGCCGCCGACCGCCTGGTCGCCTTCGCCCGGGCGCACGGCCAGCTCGTCCGCGGCCACACCCTGGCCTGGCACAACCAGCTGCCGACCTGGCTGACCAGCGGCGTGGCCGACGGCAGCATCGACAACACCGAGCTGCGCGCGCTGCTGCGCAAGCACGTCACCGACGAGGTCACCCACTTCAAGGGCTCGATCTGGCAGTGGGACGTGGCCAACGAGTTCTTCACCGACGCCAACCCCTCGGGCATCAACCCGAACGACTTCTGGGTCGCCCACCTCGGCACCGGCGTACTGGCGGACGTGTTCCGCTGGGCCCGCGCCGCCGACCCGCGCGCGCTGCTGTTCTACAACGACTACAACATCGCCGGCGAGGACGGCTCCAACGCCAAGAGCGACGCGGTGTACGCCTGGGTGCGGCAGATGCTCGCGCAGCGCGTACCGGTCGACGGCATCGGCGACCAGGGCCACCTGGACACCCAGTTCGGCTTCCCCACCCAGATGCGCGCCGACCTGCAGCGCTACGCCGACCTCGGCCTGAAGGTCGCGGTCACCGAGGCGGATGTGCGTACCTTCGTCAACACCCCGACCGCGCAGGTGCCGACCGACCACCTGGCCACCTTCGCCCAGCCGTACGAGTTCGACCAGATGCTCCAGGCGTGCCTGGCCGTACGGGCCTGCCTGTCCTTCACCGTCTGGGGATTCGGCGACGCGAACTCCTGGATCCCCGGGTTCTTCACCGGTGAGGGCTTCGCCACCATCTACGACGTCAACCTCAACCCGAAGCCGGCGTACCAGAGCCTGCAGCAGGACCTGACCCTCGCCTCGCACGGCGCAGCGCACCGGCCCGGCAGCGGGCGCTGAACGCGGCCACGGTGCGGCGCCCTGGGCCGGTGCCGCACCGTGGTTCCTGAATAGACTTCGACACCGTGGCGGTCGGTGACGGTACGGCCCGCCGGACGCGGCGTGGCCGGGAGGTGACGCTGGGGGACGTGGCCCGCATCGCGGGTGTGTCCGGTCCGACGGTCTCGCGGGTGTTGAACGGTCGGGCCGGTGTCGCATCCGGGACGCGGCAGCGGGTCGAGGCGGTGCTGCGCGAGCACGGTTACCGGCGGCAGGAGGGCCGGTCCAGCCTGGCGATCGTCGAGCTGGTCTTCCACGCGCTGGAGAGCCCGTGGGCGCTGGACATCATCGTCGGGGTGGAGCAGGTGGCCCGCGAGCACGAGTTCGCGGTGGTGCTGACCGAGATGCAGGGGCAGCTCACCCCCGGGCGGGCGTGGACCGAGCAGGTGCTGGAGCGGCGGCCCATGGGCGTGATCGCGGTCTTCTCCGAGCTGACCGTCGCCCAGCAGTCACAGCTGGCCACCCGCGGCATCCCGCTGGTCGTGATCGACCCCACCGGCGAGCCGATGCACGAGACCCCGTCGGTCGGCGCCACCAACTGGAGCGCGGGCCTCGGCGCCACCCGGCACCTGCTCACCCTCGGCCACCGCCGTATCGCGATGATCCGCGGGCCGCAGAGCTGGCCCTGCTGCCGGGCCCGCTTCGACGGCTACCGCGCGGCCCTCGAAGCCGCCTCCCTCCCCGTCGACCCGGCCCTGACCCCCGTCGACATCCTGTACGTGGAAGGCGGCCTGCGCGCCGCGACCGCCCTGCTCGCCCAACCCGAGCCGCCCACGGCGATCTTCAGCACCAACGACCTCCAGGCCTTCGGCGTCTACGAGGCGGCCCGCCGCGCCGGCCTGCGCATCCCCGACGACCTCAGCGTGGTCGGCTTCGACGACATCTCCTACGCGGCCTGGTGCGGCCCCCCGCTCACCACCGTCCACCAACCCCTCGCCGACATGGGCGCCACCGCCGCCCGCACCCTGGTCACCCTCGCCGCCGGCAACCAACCCAAACACCCGCGGGTAGAACTCACCACCCACCTGGTCATCCGGGAAAGCACTGCCCCACCCGGGTGAAACAGGGATGAAAGCGGGACGACAGCGGCCGGAGTCAGGGTGCCGGTGGGGGTCGCGTCGCAGATCGTCCTTGGGGGCGCTCGCGGCCACCTGAGGAGGGGTCGGTCGTGAGGGGACGGCGTTGGGTGGGCGCGCTTGGCGTGCTCGCGGTGGGGGTATCGGGAGTAGCGCTGACGCGGGCCGCCCGGCAACCGGACGGGCCGGCGCTGGTGGTGCCGGTGGCCGGCGCGGCGGACGCGGCGACCGCGTTCCGGGCGGCCAGCACGCAGCACTCCCGGGTGGAGGTCACCGGCCTGCGCGGCGCGGAGCGGACGATCTTCGCCGAACCGAACGGGACGTTCACCGCGGAGCTGTCCGCCGGCCCGGTCCGGGTCCGGCAGGGCGGCCGCTGGGTCGCCCCGGACACGATGCTGGTACGACGGTCGGACGGTTCGGTCGGCCCGCGCGCCGCGGCCGTGCCGCTGGCGTTCTCGCCCGGCGGCACCGCCGCGCCGCTGGTCAGCCTGGGTGACGGCACCCGGCGGCTGGCGCTGGGCTGGCCGGGCCGGCTGCCCGCCCCGGCGCTGGACGGCGACACCGCGACGTACCGGGAGGTGCTGCCGGGCGTCGACCTGACGCTGCGCGCGCTGCCCGAGGGGTACGCCGAGCAGTTGGTGATCCGTACCGCGCGGGCCGCCCGGAACCCCGCCCTGGCCGCGATCCGGTTGCGCGTCGCCAGCACCGGCCTTCGGCTGGTCGCGACCCGCACCGGCGGCGTGCGGGCGCTGGACCGGGCCGGCAAGGAGGTCTACACCGCGCCGCCGTCGCTGATGTGGGACAGCTCAGCGCGGGCGCGCACCGCGACCGCGCGGGTCGACCTGACCCCCGGCGCGCTGACCATCCGGCCGGACCGCGCCCTGCTGGCCAGCCCGGCGACCCGCTTCCCGGTGACCCTCGATCCGGACTGGAACAGCCCGGGCTGGTCCGGCTGGACCTCGGTGCTGTCCGGCGCCGACTCCCCGCACTGGAACAGCAGCGGCGCGCCGCCGTTCGCGCAGGTCGGCCAGTGCTACCGGCCCGGCGGCGACTGCAACGGCATCGGCGAGGCGTGGACGTACTTCCAGTTCAACACCGGCTTCCTCGGCGGCACCCGCATCCTGAGCGCCACGCTGGACACCGTCGTGGTCCACAGCCCGAACTGCGCCACCCCGGCGCACCAGCTGTACCTCGCGGCCGGCCCGATCGACGGCGGCACCCGGTGGGGCAACCGGCCGCCCGGCGGGCTGCTCGAGACCCGGGCCGTGCCGGGGGTGTGGGACGCCTGCTCGGCGTGGCAGCCGATCGGCTTCGACACCCACGGCAGCATCCACATCAACGACGGCGGCGGCATCTCGACGTACTTCCTGAAGGCGGCCGACAGCGGCGACCAGATCGCCTGGCGCAAGTACGACCCGGCGCAGACCCGGCTGCGGGTCAACTTCAACCGGGCGCCCAACCCGGCGTACGGGCTGGCCACCGACCCGCCGGTGCCGGCGGCCTGCCGCTGGTGCGCGGGCACGCCGTACGTCGGCGGCAACTCGATCCGGCTGATTGGCCGACTGTCCGACAACGACCCCGGCGAGACGCTGCGGCCGGAGTGGGACATCTACACCAACGGGGCGCGGGAGGACCGCGACCCGAACGTGTGGCTGGTCTCCGGCAGCGCCCACGACACCACGCTGGACCTGCGGGACAAGGACGGCAAGACGATCGACTGGTACCTGCGCGGCTGGGACGGCTACGACGCGGGCGGCTGGGGGCAGGGGCCCGGAGCCCCGTTCGCGGTGGACCGGACCGCGCCCAACCAGGACTACCAGCGGCCGCAGGTGAGCGCGCGTGTCTACCCGGCAGACAATCGCTGGCACGGCGGGGTCGGCGTACCCGACGTGTTCACCTTCACCGCCAAGGACGCGGCCGGCGTCACCCCGGACATCGACCACTTCTACTACGGCTTCAGCGATCCGCCGTCGACGAAGGTGGACGCGAACGCGCTCGGCGGGTCGGCCAGCGTGACCCTCACCCCGCCCGGCGACGGCCCCCGCGACCTGTACGTGCAGAGCGCCGACCGGGCCGACAACCGGTCCCAGACGGTGGTCCACCACTTCTACGTCCGGGCCGGCAGCGGGCCGCTGGCGCAGTGGCGGCTGGAGGGCAACACCGAGGACACCGCGTTCCTGGGCGACCGGGACGCGACCCTGTCCGGCGCGGCCAGCTACACCCCGGGTGCGGTCGGCTCGGCGATCCGGCTGGACGGCACCGGCCAGCACCTGGAGGCGCCGAACACCGTCCGCACCGACGCCAGCTTCACCGTCAGCGCCTGGGCCCGGCTGGACAGCACCGGGTACGCCCGCGCGGTGTTGAGCCAGGATCCCGCCGGCGGCGGCAGCTTCGGCGGCTTCGCGCTGTGGTACCGGCCGGAGAACGGCGGCCACTGGGTGTTCGGCATGCCCAACTCCGGCACCACCTACGCCGGCACCGACATGGCCACCTCCGCCGCGCCCGCGGTCCCGCGCGCCTGGACCCAGCTCACCGGCGTGTACGACGCGGAGCAGCGTCAACTGCGGCTGTACGTGAACGGCGTACTGGCCGGCACCGCCGCGCGCACCGCCGCCCCGTGGAACGCCAGCGGTGCCATCCGGATCGGCCAGCTGACCTGGAACGGGGCGCTGGTCGACCACTGGCACGGCGCCGTCGACGAGGTCGCGGTGTATGACCGTCCGATCAGCGCCGCCGAGGTGGCCGGCGCGGTCAGCGGCGACAACGTCCAGCTCGGCTACTGGAAGTTCGAGGAGACCGCCGCCGACGGCAGCACCGCGCGCAACGCCGTACCCGAGGGCGAGATGGCCGTGCTGGCCAACGGCGCGACCTTCACCGGCCCGGGCGGCGGCGCGGTGGGCGGCGGGCTGCGGCTGAACGCCGAGCCCGGCCAGGACGACTACGCCGCGACCACCGGCCCGGTCCTGCGTACCGACCAGAGCTTCTCGGTCACCGCGTGGCTGAACCCGACGCTGGCGCCCAGCACCGGCAACAGCCGCACCGCGCTGTCCCAGGAGGGGCAGGTCAACAGCGGGTTCTTCCTCGGCTACCGGAGCACCTCGGCCACCGCCGGGGTGTGGGAGCTGTACCTGCCCTCCGCCGATGCCGGGCCGGGCCGGCCGGCCGACGAGCTGGTCCGCTCCAGCGTGCCGGCCAGGCTGAACGACTGGAGCCACGTCGCCGCGGTGTACGACGACACCGCGCACCAGATCCGGCTGTACGTGGACGGCCAGCTCGCCGGCAGCGCGCCGCGCACGCTCGGCTTCGACGCCGGCGGCCCGTTCACCTTCGGGCGCGGCAAGTGGGAGGGCACCCAGACCAACGCGTGGATCGGCGGCATCGACGAGGTACGGGCCTACAGCCGGGTGGTCTCGCCGGCCGAGCTGCAGGCGATCGTCAGCCGGGACAACGTGACCCTCGGCCGGTGGGCGCTGGACGGCAACGGCGCCGACACCTCCGGCCGCGGCCGGACCGCCACCCCGGCCGCCGGGGTGGACTGGACCGCCGGGCAGGCCAGCCTGCCGGACCAGACCGACCTGGCCGCCCGGCTGGACGGTGTCGGCGGCTACCTGGCCGCGCCGCACGCGGTGGACACCGGCAGCAGCTTCAGCGTCAGCGCCTGGGCCAAGCTGGACCGGGTCGGCGGCTACCCGACCCTGGTCTCCCAGGACGGCGCGCAGACCGCGGCGTTCCAGTTGCAGGCCACCCCGGACGGGCACTGGGCGTTCACCATGTTCGCGGCCGACGTGGCCGGCGGCGGCAGCCCGCACGACCGGGTGGTCGGCGCGGTGGCGCAGCCCGGGGTGTGGACGCACCTGGTCGGCGTGTACGACGCCGGCAACCAGCAGCTGCGGATCTACGTGAACGGCGTACTCACCGGCACCGGCCCGCACCTGCGCTCGTGGAACTACGGCACCGGCGCGCTCACCATCGGCCGGTCCCGGTGGAACGGCGCGCCCAGCGACTACTTCCCCGGCGCCATCGACGACGTGGCGGTGTTCAACCGGCCGCTGTTCGCCGCCGAGATCGCCACCATGGCCGGCCGCGACCTCACCCTGGTGCACCACTGGCCGCTGGACGAGCCCACCGGCAGCACCGCCGCGGACGCGGTCGGCACCCGCGCCGGCACCCTGCTGGGCAGCGCCGGCCACGTGCCCGGCCGGCTGGGCAACGCCATCCACCTGGACGGCGCGGACGGCGCCGTGCAGAGCGGCGGGATCGACCTGCGTACCGACCAGAGCTTCACCGTGTCCGCCTGGGTGTACCTGGACCGGCGCAGCGACCCGGTCTCGCAGTACACCGCGGTCAGCGTGGACGGGGTGACCACGAGCAAGTTCCGGCTCGGCCACGTGGCGGATGTGAACCAGAACTTCTGCCTGGACGGGGTGTATGACGATCCCAACAAGTGCGGCGCGTGGATCTTCGAGATGCCGAACGGGGACGACGGCTCGGCGCCGCTGAAGGCCGCGGTGTCCACACTGCCGGCCGAGATCACCCGGTGGACCCACCTCACCGGCGTGTACGACCGGGCCGCCGGCAAGATCTGGCTGTACGTCGACGGCAGCCGCATCGGCGACGGCACCATCACCAACCCGTGGCCGTCCAGCGGCCGGCTGCAGATCGGCCGGTCCCTGGTCGGCGGCGCCCCAGGGCAGTACTGGCCGGGCAGCGTGGACGACGTACGCCTGTACGCCGGCGCGCTGGACAAGGACCGGATCGGCACGCTCTACCGGGCCTACCCGGCGCCGGCCGGCCCGGTCACGCTGCCGCGCGCGGACGCCGGCCAGTGGGCCCTGGACGAGAACACCGGCACGGCGGCGGCCGACAGCAGCGGGCGCGGGCTCACCGCGGCGCTGCGCGGCGGCACCGGCTGGATCGGCGGGCGTACCGGCGCGGCCGGCTGGTTCGACGGCACCAGCGGGTACGCCGAGACCGCCGGCCCGGTGCTGGACACCGCCGGCAGCTTCGCGGCCAGCGCCTGGGTCTACCTGACCGGCACCGCGACCGGGCACCGTACCGTCCTCGGCCAGGACGGCGGGGCGGGCAGCGC
>Ga0081455_10003368_pt1 | contig 18431 bp, 9 predicted proteins | sample TabmetS3T2R1_FD_70207 | JGI IMG/M metagenome (GOLD analysis project Ga0081455, IMG submission 70207) | Tabebuia heterophylla rhizosphere microbial communities from the University of Puerto Rico - S3T2R1 | ecosystem: Host-associated > Plants > Roots > Rhizosphere ... | reverse complement strand
ACTCCATCGCCGCGCGCATCGAACAGCAGTTTCCCGATACGAACACGAAGGTCGGCGCGACGCTCGTTCCGCTGCGCGAATTTCTGGTCGGCCCGGTGAAAACGCGGATGATGGCGCTGCTTGTCGCCGTCGGCTTCGTATTGTTGATCGCGTGCGCGAACGTCGCAAATCTGCTGCTGGCGCGGTCGGCGACGCGTGAGAAAGAGATCGCCATTCGCGCTTCTCTGGGCGCAGGAAGATGGCGCATCGCACGGCAGTTATTGTCAGAGAGCCTGCTGTTGGCTTCGATCGGCGGAGCCGCCGGGTTGTTGCTGGCGTATGTGTTGGTTGATCTGCTGGTTAGTTTCAGCCCTCAGGGAACGCCGCGTCTGGACGAGATCGGGATGGATTGGCGCGTGTTGGGTTACACGATTGGGGTCACGGTTCTGACCGGATTGTTGTTCGGCTCGGCGCCTGTCTGGCAGCTTTTCAAGGCCGACCTCAATCAATCGCTCCGCGACAGTGGCAAAGGTTTGCAAGGCGCGCGGGGCGGCCGCCGCGTTCTCAGCGCGCTGGTGGTGGCCGAGACCGCGCTGGCGCTGACGCTGCTCGTAGGCGCTGGGCTGCTGATCAGAAGCTTCATCCAAATTCAACGAGTTGATCCTGGCTTCAACCCACGCAACGTATTGGCCGCCGTCGTGACACTGCCGCAGGCGGTCTATCCTGAACGTACTCAGATCGCTCCTTTTTACAGCCAATTTTTGGAACGCGTGAAGGCGCTGCCCGGCGTGCAATCGGCGGCGGCGGTTTCGTCGCTTCCGCTCGCGGGCAATGACAACGACGCCGGGTTTCTGATCGAAGGCCGTCCCGCGCCACAGCCTGATCAACGGCCTGTGGCATGGGTCAGCTCCGTGAGCCGGGACTATTTCCGCACGATGGGCATGCGGCTCATCGCGGGACGCGAGTTCACCGAACGCGATAACGAGGACTCGCCCAAAGTAGTCATCATCAGCGAGGCGACGGCGCGCCGCCACTTCCCGAACGAAAACCCTATCGGCAAACGCATCCGCCCCGGCATTTCGATAGAAGATGTCCCGCCGATGCGCGAAATCGTTGGCGTGGTCAGCGACGTGCAGAGTGGTAGCCTGAGCGCGGAGGAACCGCCCGCCGTCTATCTACCCAATGCGCAATACCCGTTCGTCTCGCTCACGATGACCATCCGCGCGGAGACCGACCCGCTCAACCTCGTCGGCGCAGTGCGCAACGAAATCGTCGCTCTGGACAAAGACCTGGCGATTGACAAAGTGAAGACACTCGAACAGTACCTGGCGGATTCGGTGGCGCAGCCGAAGTTCAACACGCTGTTGCTGACAATCTTCGCTTGTGTCGCGATGACCTTGACGGCGGTCGGACTCTACGGCGTGATCGCCTATTCGGCGGCGCGGCGCACGCATGAGATCGGCGTCCGGGTGGCTCTCGGCGCGCAAGGCCGTGACGTGCTCCGGCTCGTCATCGGCCAGGGGATGAAGCTGGCGTTGATCGGGTTGGCGGTCGGGCTGGCGCCTGCGTTTGCGTTGACGCGGTTGATGAAGGGCTTGCTCTATGGCGTTAGCGCCGCCGACCCGTTGACCTTCGCGGGGGCGGCGCTTTTGCTGTGCGCGGTGGCGCTCGCAGCCTGTTACTTGCCGGCGCGACGAGCGACTAAAGTCGACCCGATGATCGCGCTCAGATGCGAGTAGATGCGACGCGCCTGAGGAAAGAAGAGAAAACAGAAAACTGTCGGACAACAAAATAGAAATAGCGCGCGTGATGTCATATTCTATTTTCCTGTCCGACATTTTTCTGTTTCCAAATCGCTGAATCGGAGGTTCCAGACAAATGCTTTCGAATCGCCAAATCGCTTCAGTTCTTCCCGTCATTTGCGCGCTCGCTCTCTTTAGCGGCGACTCTTACTCGCAGCAAGCGTCGGAAGGGAATTCGCATGTTTTAAAGCCGACGCCCAAGACGGTCGCGTGGGGATACTATGACGCCACGACTCCGCCCGCGCTTCGCATCAAATCGGGAGACACGGTCGAAGTACATACGCTGATCACATCCACGCCGCCGAGGCTGGAGGGCGCGGGCGTCAAGCCCGATCAGATCGAGTCGTCGCTCCGCGAGATTTTTACCACCGTGACCAACAAGGGCCCCGGCGGACACATCCTGACCGGCCCAATCTATATTGAAGGCGCCGAAGCGGGCGATGTACTCGAAGTGCGGATTCAATCCATCAAGCTGGCCATCCCCTACGCTTACACCGCATTCAGGCCGGGAGCCGGGTTTCTGCCGGAGGATTTCGCTTACTCGAAGATGAAGATCATTCCGTTGGATGAAAAGCGGATGGTGGGGCGTTTTGGCGACGGCATCGAAATCCCGCTGCGCCCGTTCTTCGGCAGCATGGGCGTCGCGCCGCCCGAAGCCTACGGCCGCGTCAGCAGCGCCCCGCCGGGGATTCACGCCGGCAACCTGGACAACAAAGAACTGGTCGCGGGCACGACGCTCTTCATTCCCGTCCACGTGCGCGGCGCCTTATTTGAGGTCGGCGACGGCCACGCCGCGCAAGGAGACGGCGAAGTCTGCATCACCGCGCTCGAAACCTCACTCATAGGCAAGCTTCAGTTCGTTGTGCGCAAGGACATGAAGTTGCGCTGGCCCCGGGCCGAAACGCCTGCGGCCTTCATGACGATGGGAATCAATGAAGACCTGACCGAAGCGACCAGGATCGCGGTGCGCGAGATGATTGATTTTCTGGTCGGCGAAAAGAAACTCAGCCGCGATGACGCTTATATGCTGGCGAGCGTGTCGGCGGATTTGAGCATTACGCAATTGGTGGACGGGACGAAGGGCGTGCACGCGATGATCCCGAAGGCGATCTTTCAGGCGGGCTCAATCCGATAGGCTTCTAAATCGAGCCACGCAAGATCGGTACAGCGCCGCGCGCGTAAGCAAGCGGCCGACCGATGAGTCCGCCGCTTGCTGTGTCCTTGCGGCGACGCGGATACTGTTGGCGAATCCCAAAAGCCGTGAGCTTTCGGCGCCCCGATAAGATAACGGATACCAGCGCGCCGAATGCTCACGGCTGAGCAAGCCACCAGCGGAATGTCTCAAGGCCCTTCCGTTCGGTATCCGATAGCGATTCAAGCTCGATCTTGGCAAGCGCCTGTCGAACCTCGGCGTCGCCCGCGGCGGCTACGAAGTAGAGCGGCAGCTGCTCGACGCTCAAGTCCCACGTTCCGAGAACGGATCTGATTGTTTTTGTCAGATCCGAAGGGCATGGTGGCTGTAGCGATAAAAGGAAGGCGCCTGCATACTCCTGATCGAGGAAGCGCGTGTGCGGACGGGACACATTCGTGAATACGCCGAACAGGGCCTGGAAGACCTCTTCCGCAGGCCTCCTCCTGAGCACGCCGAGCCACTGCCGCGCCAGTTGCGCATCAAGCCGATGGATTGTGTCTACGGCGTGATAGAACTTATCTACGATGTCTTGAGAGGTCAGCATCGTACAGGAACCTTGTGCGTAGCAGCCTAACGACTACGCTCACCGGGCGCGCGATGTGCCACGGCGATGAGAAGCAAACCAAATGTGAACTTTCGGTAAGCTAGTACGCTTTCTTAAACCATAAGCCCTACCATCCCACCGAAAGCTCACTATAAACGGAAAAACGTGTCCCTTATAGGTATTAAGCCGATTATCAAGTGTGTGAGGCGCCAATCATGTGAGCATATGGAAACTCGACCATCCCCGTCCGGGACCGGGAAAAATTTCGTTAGACAAGAGCCATGAGTTCGCTTATGAAAACACCTCGTTCGATTACGAATTCGTGTCCCAACCGCGCGACGGTTAGCCGAAGAGCTTCGAATCGAACGAGGTGCTTTGATCGACAACGCATTCTCAGATGTTGTCCTGCGAGGACTGTACTATAAGGGTTGCGCTAGATCAAAGCCTGAAGCGCTTATCAACTTCACTGATAAGGAGAATCAGGTTATGACTCATTCAGAGATCAAATCGACCGAATTTGCGGCCTACATCGGTATCGATTGGGCCGATCAAAAGCACGATATTTGCCTGCGGGAGGCTGGTTCGAATCGGATCGAGTCTCTACAGATTGATCACAAGCCCGACTCGATCAGCAACTGGGTTTCACAGCTACGGCAACGATTCCAAGGCAGGTCTATTGCGATCGCTTTGGAGCAAAAGCGCGGCCCATTGCTTTACTCGCTCATGCTCTATGAGTTCATCATTCTATATCCAGTCAATCCCCATGCGTTGGCTAGCTATCGGGAGGCCTTCAAAACCAGCGGGGCGAAGGATGATCCAGTCGATGCGGATTTGCTGCGCGAGATGGTCTACTTGCACCATGACAAACTGCATCCTTGGACACCCGACGACCCGTTGACCAGAGAGATCTCTTTGCTGGTCGAATATCGCCGGCGGCTGGTCGATGACAAAACTCGCCTGACCAATCGGCTGCAGGCTTTGCTCAAACAGTACTTTCCGCAGGCGCTCGACTGGGCAGGTGAACTCGATACTTTACGAGCCCTCGAATTTCTTACCCGCTGGCCGCAACTGGAGGCCATTCAGGTAGCCACGCCCGAGCAAGTGCGGGATTTTTATCGGCAATATTATCGCTTGGGAGAGAAACTCCCCGAACGCCTGGCCGAGATCAGCGCAGCCCAACCGCTGACTCGTGACAGGGCCGTCAACAATGCCTCAATCATAATGGTTAAGGGACTGCTCGAAACACTGCGCGGTCTGATTGCGGCGATTGAAGCCTTTGATCAACGAATCAAGACTTGCTTCGAGCAGCATTCTGACAAGGATATTTTCAATTCCTTGCCGGGAGCCGGCGCCATCCTGGCCCCGCGATTGTTAGCCGCCTTTGGCGCCGATCGCGCGCGTTATCAGAGCGCTAAGGAAATCCAATGCTTCTCGGGCATCGCGCCGGTCACCGAACGCAGCGGCAAGACCAAATTTGTCCGGCGCCGTCTGGCGTGCCCGAAGTTTGTTCGCCAGAGCTTTCACGAATTTGCTAAGAGTTCGATCAACTGGTCAGCTTGGGCGCGAGCCTACTATGATCAACAACGGCGCCGCGGCAGCAAGCACAATGAGGCGATTCGTTCATTGGCCTACAAATGGGCAAGAATCATTTATCGATGCTGGCAAGACCACAAACCCTACGATGAGTCTGTCTACATCGCCAAACTCGAATTACGTGGTTCACCGCTGGCTAAGCTCATTCCGACAGCAGCTGAGCAAGCAGAGGCCTCTTAACATTCGGAGGTAGTGGCCTACTGCGAAATAGTACTCGTACCCAGCGCCAATTCGTTAACAGCGCTGTTTACCAGAAGTGTATCCCTTCCGGTTTTCAAATAGCTTTAGATAAGCGAGGCGCTATGAAAAATATCTTGACAAAAAACCTCAGATGTCTTCGGCGCGCTGACGGGACACGGCGTACCGAAAGCTCACGCAAGTTTGACGTCCTGTGCGCGGCGTCAAACTTGCCCGCGAGACAGCAATTCCTGTAAAAGCCATTTCACTCGCTAATCTGTCTCGCTCGAACCCCTTGTCTGTCAATAAGAATTACAAGTGAGACAGCCCTATCCTGTCCGCTCAAAATGTATTCCGCTCAGTTTGCTGTCTCGCTCCTCGCATCGCCGCCGTATTTTATGATTCGTGAGTGAATAGAGAGCTGATTGTAAGAAGATGAAAGGAGCCGGAATGCTTGTTCGGTTAATTGTTTTCCTCCTGTCTGTGACGGCGTTTGGAGCGCCGACTTTAAGTCGGCGGCGTTACGACTTTAGTCGGCGTTCCAAACGCCCTCTTTCGATGGTTGATGTTTAACCGATTACTGAGGCGGCGTGATGCTCTGACACTGTGGCGCGAGCGGCTCGACCTTGATTCGCGCGCCACGGACTGTCCCGCAGCGGATTGCGGTGACGACCCCGTCTTCGTTGCGTTCCTCAGCGTTCGAGACGCCGACAAACTCATCCTTGTCGGTGACGGTCAGCTTGACCCGGACTTTGACCGTGCCCGCGAAATTTCCCATCACGTCAACGAGTTCTTCGATGAAGGTAAAGCCGAATTCACGACCTCCGAGATGCTCCCAGGCCCCGTGCCGGATGTTGAACAGTCTGCGGGTGTCCGTGCCGATGAGCGCGCCGCCTCCAGCGAAGGTCCCATAAGCGCGGAAAGAAGGCGGTTGCGGCACGCCGGGTTGAAATAGACTCAGTCTGCCTTCTTTCGAAAATTGCACCAGAACCAGTTTGTGGAAGACAGTGTTGCTGGCGACATAAAGGCTTGATAAATGCGCTTTTGGAGCTTGTACACTCGTCGCTCGGTGTCTCTCCAAATGAGGGTGTTCCATCCATACATCGGTTAACTAACCGTGCTCATAGCTTCTGCACTCCTAATCCCCTCTCTATCTTCCAGGTCATCGTGTCTGCGTCAGCCTATCCTGTGGCTTTCCCACAGACAACGGATCGCAGTCACTCGCATCTCAAAGCGATCAGCGGATCAACCTTCGTCGCCCGTCGCGCTGGGATGTAGCAAGCCAGCAGCGCCACCAGCGCCAACGCCACTGCGACCACCGTAAAGGTCACTGCATCAGTCGGACTCACATCGAACAGCAACGTCTTCAGCAGGCGCGTGAGCGCCAGGGCGCCGCCAACGCCAAGCGTCACACCAATGAGCGCCAGCTTCATTCCTTGTCCGATGACGAGCCGCAATACATCGTGCGACTGCGCGCCTAAGGCCATCCGAATCCCCAGTTCGTGCGTGCGCTGCGTCACCGCATAACTCATCACGCCGTAGATGCCCACGACCGCCAGCGTCAATGCAATTGCCGCGAACAGGCCGAGCAACAGCAGCATGAATCGCTGCGGCGCAATCGAGGCGGCACGCAGTTGCGTGAGCGGCTTGACGTCATAAATCGGCTGGCTGGCATCTACGGCCCGCACCTGCTCCCGCGCGGCAGCGATCATCCGTTCTGGTTCGAGCGTTGTTTTGACGACAAAGCTCATCACGGGTTGGGGATATTCAAGGAAGGCAAAGTAGCCTTGCACCTCACCCATTGGCTCATTCGGGCGGTCAAGCTTGACGCGCCCGACTACGCCAACGACGGTGAGTGGTGAATCGTCTCCGCCACCGACGCCCCACAGAATTTGCTTGCCCACCGGGTCTTGATCCGGCCAATGTCGGCGCGCAAATTCCTCATCTACAACGACATTCTTTCGCCCCAACCGCATCCTGTCGCCGCGCTCCAGGCCGCGCAATTGCTCTTCGCTGAGATGGGAGCGGTTGTCCCGTTCGGTGAAATAACGTCCGCGTAGCAGCGGGATGCCCAACGTGCGGAAATAATCAGGACTGACAAAACAAACTTGCATTGCGCGCGCGCGCGGTGGCTGGCCGACGACGCGGAAGGCGTTCGCGTTATTGTTCCCGTCCAGAGGCACGCGCGACGCGATGCCGACGTCCTTCACCCCCGGCACAGCGCGCAGCCTCTCGATCACCTGCTGATAGAAATTGAGCCACTGATTCTCGTGCGCGTACTTCTGCACCGGCAACGAGACGCGGAAGCTCAACACGTGTTCGTCAACAAAACCGGAATTGACCTGTTGCAAACGATAAAAGCTGCGGACCAGTAAACCCGCGCCGATGAGCAGCACCAGCGTCAGGGCGACTTCTGTGACGATCAGCGCCTGGCGCAACCGCTGGCCTCCGCCGGTCGTGCTGCGCGCAGTCTCTTTGAGCGCCGCCTGCACATCCGCCCGGCTGGCTTGCAACGCAGGCGCCAGGCCGAAGACGATACCGGTGAGCGCCGAGACCGCTACGGTGAAGACCAGCACCTGAGGATTGAGGCCGATTTCACTGCTGCGCGGGAGGCTGTTGGCGCTGAAGGCGAGGAGCAATTTCACGCCCCACTCAGCCAGGAGCAAGCCAAGCCCGCCTCCCACGACGGCCAGCAGCAGGCTCTCGGTGAGCAGTTGCCGCACGACGCGCCAGCGACTGGCGCCCAAAGCCACACGCACAGCCAGTTCCCGCTCGCGAGCCGTCGCACGCGCCAGCATCAGGTTCGCGACGTTCGCGCACGCAATCAGCAACAGCAACGACACCGCGCCTAACAACACCCACAAGGCGCGGCGCGCGCCCTGCACATAGTTTTCCAGCAGCGGGGTGAGTCGCGCCCCCACATTCTTTTTTGTGTCAGGGTACTGTTGTGCGAGTCGCGTGGCGATAGCGTCCATCTCGGCGCGTGCTTGTTCCAACGTGACGCCCGTTTTCAGTCGCGCCACACCGCGCAGAAACGGATGGGCACTACGCCCCCGCAAAACAATCTCGGAGGTATTGGCCTCGACCGGAACCCAGATCTCGTTGCGCTCCTCAAAGCGAAAGTCTGGTGGCAACACGCCGACTACAGTGTATGGGCGGCCATCAAGGGTCAGCGCTTGATTCAGGATGTTTGGATCGTCGCCGAAGCGCCGCTGCCACAGCCCATGACTGAGCACGACGACGGCGGGCGCGCCGAACTTGTCTTCTTCATTCGTGAAGAGCCGCCCCAACGCCGGGCGCACGCGCAACGCGGAAAACAGATCAGCCGAAGCGCGTCCCGCTCGCAACTGCTCCGGCTCACCGCTGCCCGTCAGGTTGAAACTGACGGTGTTATGGACGCCGATGTACTCGAAGACGTGGTTCTGCGCGCGCCAATCCGCGAAGTCCGGATAGGAGAGGGTCATGTCCTCATTCTGCGGATTGCGCTCGGTCAGAAAGACCAGGCGGTCAGCCTCTTCGTAAGGCAGCGGGCGCAACAACACGGCATTGACCACACTGAAAATCGCTGTATTCGCGCCGATGCCCAATGCCAACGTCAGCACGGCAATCGCCGTGATGCTTTTCTGCTTCATCAACATCCGCGCGCCGTAGCGCAGGTCTTGCCATACGTCTGCGATCATATTTGTCCTCCGATTGGTTCCGAGAATGATGGGGTCGGGCACGACCTGCCGCTCGACGCGCCGCAGTTCCTGCGCCAGCAAATCATTCTCGTTCAAGTCTGTCAGCACTTGGCGCTGCGCTTCGGCTTCACTCATCCCACACGCCAACAACTCCGCATAGGATTCATCCAGATGTTGCGCGAGTTCTTCAACGATGGCGTTCTCGCGCGTTGGCGCAAGCTGTAGCCTTGCCAGCCGCCGTCTGATTTCCGGTTTCCAGTCAGGCATCGTTGCGCTACTTTGGGCTTTCGAACTGCGTGAAAGTTTCATTTGGAGACGCGCAGATTGGAGAAATGCGCGACCGTTCCCGTTCCAACCCACAATGCAATCTGCCCTGCGCTTTGTCCGTGCTTGAGATCGTTGACTACCAGGACAGGCTGCGGCTCGTCATGCACGTACAAGCGCGCCTTGTCGCCGCGCACCTCGATCTTCACTTTCGTCCACTCGCCCGGCGCGAGGTCTACGTAACTTTCGTACTTTTCTGGGAACTCCTTGCGCAACCGCTGCCACGGGAAGTCAGGGTAAGAGATGTACTGCGTCGAATGGTTGCGCCGCACTTGATCGTCGGCGCGGCCATTCGTCGGGCGCAGGTAAAAGCATTCGTATTTCGCCGCGTCAGGCGAGACGCGGAAAGCTACGCCGACGAAGCCGCGCGCGCCTGCCCCCGCAGCGGCGCCAGGTTCACCCGTCAGTTCGATTTCGATCACGCCGTCCTGAAATTCAGTCTTATTCAATATGACGAGCTGAATTCCGTCTGCGACGTTGGCCGGCGCAGCATCAGTCGCGCGCAACGATTTGCGCCCCTTGTAGGTCACCTGTTCCGTTTTTACATTGCGGGGCTGCAGCTCGTTGGGATTGTCCAGTGGAATGGTTGTGGTCTTGATCTGTGTGAACCCCGTGCTCAACGCCAGCGTCCAAACAGCGATCAAGATAAACATGGGTTGTTTCATCAACCGGCGCGCACGGAAGCGCGGGTCTCGCCAAAGTCTTTGCATAATTCCTCCTTGTTTAAATTATTGACTTCTTACAGCGATCATCGGATCAACCTGCGTCGCCCGCCGCGCCGGGAGCCAACAGGCCAGCAGCGCTATGGCGCCCAGCAACAGCGCGATTCCTGCAAACGTCAAGGGGTCGTTTGTGCTGACGCGAAACAATAGACTGGACATCCATCGCGTGAGGAAGAACGCCGCCGACAAGCCAATCACAATGCCGATCAGCACAGGCGTCATGCCTTGTCGGATGACCAGCCTGGACACGTCACGGCGTTGCGCGCCTAGCGCCATTCGGATGCCCAGTTCACGTGTGCGCCGGCTGACGGAATAGGCCGTTACGCCGTAAATGCCGATGCCGGCGAGCAACAGAGCAATCACCGCAAAGAGCGCGAACAAGACGAGCGACAACTGCCGCCCGGCGTTTGCATCCGTCAGCACGTCCGCCATCGTCTTCACGTCGGAAACCGGTTGCAGCGGGTCGAGTGATTGCACTACGCCGCGCACGGCGGCAGCGACGGCGGCGGCATCCAGCGACGAACGCACGGCGATCCGCAGCGTCGGCCAGGGGAATTGCAGGATTGACATGTACAAATGCGGACTCGCATCGAGGTGTAATCCGTCGTGCTTCACTTCGCCGACGATGCCGACGACTTCGGCCCAGGCGGTGGCTAAGCGGGCCAGCTTCATTCGTTTGCCGAGTGCGTCTTCACCCGGCCAGAGCGCGTTCGCCGCGCTTTCGTTGATGACCACGGCCAGGGGCGCATTCTCGTCATCGCGCTCGGTCAGCGTCCGTCCGCGTAACAGCGGAATTTTCATCGCCCGAAAATACGCGGCGTTGACGGTATGTCTGCCGACCAGAATCCCTTCGCCCGGCTTGGGCAGCGGGCGGCCTTCGACGGCCGGATAGGTTGACGAATCGCGGCCCCGAATCGGCAAGTCGTTGCTGATGGCGACGCCTTCCGTGCCCGGCAATTTTTCCAGCCGCGCGTTCAGCTCCCGGATGAACGCACGGCTGGCGGCGACCTCGGCGTATTTCTCCTCCGTCGGCCAGACCAGCATCGTCGTCAGCCGCGTGGCATCGAAGCCGGGGTTGACCTTTTGCAACCGCCAGAAACTTTTGACGAGCAAACCCGCGCTCACCAATACAACCAACGCCAGCGCGACTTCCGCCGCGACCAGCGCGCCGCGCGTGCGATGGCTGGCTCCGGCGCCGGCGTCGCGTCCGCCTTCTTTGAGCGTTTCATTCAAATTCACCCGCGCGGACGTGAGCGCCGGAAGCGCGCCGAAGACGATTCCCGTCAGCAACGACGCGCCCAGCGCAAAGGTGAGCACACGCCAGTCCAAACGGATTTCCGTCAGACGCGGCACGGCTGCCGGGCTAAGCGCGACGAGCAAGCGCAGGCCCCACGTTGCCAGCCCCAAGCCGCAAATGCCGCCCGCGACCGCGAGCAAAACGCTTTCGGTCAACAACTGCCGGATCAATCGCCCCCGCCCCGCGCCCAATGCCGAACGCAACGCGAATTCTTTGGTCCGGGTCGAGGCGCGCGCCATCGTCAGATTTGCGACGTTGGCGCAGACGATCAACAGCACCAGTCCGACCGCGCCGAACAGCAGCAGCAGCGTGGGCTTCGTATCTCCCACGACAAATTCGTGCAGCGCGATCAGCCGCACGCCTTTACTGCCATAAACGTCTGGATATTCCTGTCGCAGTCCCGCCGTGATCGCGTCCATGTCCGCCTGCGCTTGCGGCAGGGTCACGCCGGGTTTGAGCCGCGCAATCACGCTCAAATAACTGTTCCGCCGCACACCGGTGATGTCATCGCGCGAACTGGTGGCGAAGTCCGGCACGATCTGGCGCGGATTCGTCCAGAGATCAACGCCCGCTTCGCGGAAGTCTGGCGGCATCACGCCGACGATGGTGGCAGGCTCGCCGCTCAGCGTCAGCGACTGGCCCACGACGCTTGCCTCACCGCCGAACCGTTGCTGCCAATACCGGTGACTCAGCAAGACCAACCGCGCCGCGCCAGCCTGTCCATCTTCCGGCGCGAAGCTCCTTCCCAGACGCGGCGCGACACCCAGCAACACAAAATAATTGGCGGAAACGATGCGCCCATCCACACGTTCCGGTTGCCCCGTACTGCCCAGCGCAAAGCTCATGTTGCGGTAGGCCGCCATTTGCGCGAACGACTGATTGCGCCGCTGGTAATCGAGAAAATCGGCAGGCGTATGCGGAGCCTGCTTCCGTGCCGCCTGCTCGCCCCAGACCCAAACCAATTGCTCCGGTTCGTGAAACGGCAGTGGCTTCAGCACAACGTGATAAACCACGCTGAAAATCGCCGTGTTCGCGCCGATGCCCAGCATCAGCGTCAGCACAGCAATCAAGGTAAAGCTGGGCTGCTTCAGTAACATTCGCGCGCCGAAGCGCAGGTCTTGCCATAAGTCTGCGATCATATTTGTCCTCCGATTGGTTCCCAAAATGATGGGTTCAGGCGGGGACTGCCGCTCTACACGCCGCAGTTCCCGCGCCAGCAAATCATCCTCGTTCAAGTCTGCCAGCACTTGGCGCTGCGCTTCGGCTTCACTCATCCCACACGCCAACAACTCCGCGTAGGATTCATCCAGATGCTGCGCGAGTTCCTCGACGATGGCGGCCTCGCGCGTCGGCGAAAGATGTAAGCTCGCCAGCCGCCGTCTAATTTCTGGTTTCCAGTTATGCATAGTTGGATTACTTGTTGTTGGTCACTCGGCGCGCAAAGCAATGATTGGATCAACCTTCGTCGCTCGGCGCGCTGGAATCCAGCAAGCCAATAGCGCGACACTCAAGAGCAGTAGCGCAATCACGACAAACGTCAATGAGTCAGTCGGACGCACACCAAACAACAAGCTTTCCATCCAACGCGTCAGCGCAAACGCCGCCAGCAAGCCGATTGCGGCGCCCACGAGTGTTAGCTTCAAGCCCTGCGCGAGAATCAGCTTCAGTACATCACGTCTCTGAGCGCCCAGCGCCATCCGAATGCCGAGTTCGTGCGTGCGCTGTTTGACCGAGTAGGAGATCACGCCGTAGATGCCGACCGCCGCCAGCAGCAAAGCCAGCGCGGCAAAGCTCACCAGTACGGTCATGGTCAATCGCCGTTGCGCCCGCGCATTGCCCAGCACTTGATTCATGGGCTGAATCGCAAAGACCGGCAGGTCTTTGTCAATCGCATGAATCGCTCGCTCAATAGCGGCAGTGGTCTGCAACGGTTCGCCGGTGGTGCGGACGACCAGCCAAAAACTCGATGGCGGCATTTGCGCCACCGGCGCGTAGCCTTGCATCGGCGTCTCGCTTTCCACGCCGTACGCTTTGACATCCGCCACGACGCCCACCACCTCAAGCCAGGGCGATTCGTTTTCGGGCAGCCCGAGTTTCAGCCTTTTGCCTAGCGGGTTTTCGCCCGGCCAGATGCGCCGGGCCAGCGTTGCATTGATGATTGCCACCGGAGCGGCATTCGCCGAGTCAGCGGAATTGAACCCGCGCCCTTGCAGCAGGCGAACGCCCATTGCCTCGAAATAGCTCACGCTGACGGGCGTGAATTCCGTGATGGGAAATTGCGCGCGCTCCGGGATGGGCTTATCGGCGGCATAGAAGCCGGTGCCCCATTGCATCCCGGCGGCAATCGGCAAGGCATGTGTGATCGCGGCGGCGCGCACGCCCGGCAACGCCGAGACGCGACTGAGGCATTCGTCATAAAAGGCGCGGTAACGCGCGTCATTGTAAGCCGTGGTTGGCGGCCTCATCTGCATCGTCAGCAGATTGTCGGGATCAAATCCCGGATCAACGCCGAGCACCCGCTGCATCGAACGCACCAACAGTCCCGCGCCCATCAGCAGCACCAGCGCCAAACCGACTTCAACCACGAGCAGCGTCTTGCGCGTGAGGGCGCGCGCAACTCCTGCGCTCGCCCTCCTGCCGTCTTTGAGCGCCTCGTGCAGGTCAGTGCGTGCGGCTTGCCAAGCAGGCAGCAACCCGCTGAGCACGCTGGTTAGCGCTGCAAGCGAGAGCGTGAAGAGCAGCGCCGCCAAGTTCAACCCGACGCCTTTGATTCGCGGAATGCCCGGCGGCGCCAGCGCGAGCAAGCCGGCCAGCAGCCAATATCCCACGGCCAAGCCAAAGGCTCCGCCGAGCAGCGCCAGCAACAGGCTTTCGCTGAGCAATTGCCGGACAACGCGCCAGCGCCCCGCGCCCAAGGCTAGCCGCAGCGCAATCTCTTTCTGCCGCTCTGCGGCGCGCACCAGCATCAGGTTGGCGACGTTGACGCAGGCAATCAACAAGATGAACCCGACCGCGCCGAGCAGGATCCAGAGTGATTGGCGCACGCCTTCCGAAAGGATGTCCTGCAAGGGTTCGGCCTGGGCGCTCTTGCCGGTGTTCACGTCCGGGTGTTCGCGTTCGACCTGCGCGGCCAGCCGGGCCATTTCGTCATTTGCCTGCGCCAGCGTGACGCCCGGTTTCAACCGCGCCAGCGCCGTCAATCCCATGGATGTGCCGCGATCTGTCATGCCCGTCTTCGGCTTGAGGAGTAATCCGATAGGCGTGAAAACATCGGTGGGCGAAAAGTATTCAAAGCCTGGTGGCAACACGCCGATTACTTCGTAAACCTCGCCGCTCAAGGTCAGCTTTTTGCCGATGACATCGGCCGCGCCGCCGAACTTTTCCTGCCACATTCCGTGACTGAGCAAAACGGTACCCGGCGCGCCGTACCGGTCATCTTCGGCGATGAACAGCCGACCGAGTTGCGGCTGTACGCCGAGCAGCTTGAACAGATTCCAATTGACCGTCCGCCCGCGCAATCGTACGGCATTCTCTACGCCAGTGAGGTTGAATGACTCACTGCGAAACGCCGCCATCCCTTCAAAGGACTGCGCGCGCTCCCGCCAGTCGCTGAAGTTCGGATAGGAAATCCCGGTACGCGGGGCGCGGCTGGTTTTATTCGTCAGCCACACCAATCGCTCTGGCTCGGGGTAGGGCAACGGACGCAGCAACAGCCCATCCACTACGCTGAAGATGGCCGTGTTCGCGCCAATGCCCAACGCCAGTGTGAAGACGGCAATCAACGTAAAGCCGGGATTTTTCCTCAACATTCGCGCGCCGTAACGCAAGTCTTGCCATAGGTCTGCAATCATATTTGTCCTCCGGTTTGTTCCGAGAATGATGGGTTCTGAATTGGTGAATCGTTCAACGCGCCGCAATCCGTGCGTCAATAATCCGCCGTCGTACAATTCCGCCCGCAGTTGGTGATAGGCGTCAGCTTCACTCACACCGCTGGCCAACAACTCCGCATAAGATTCATCGAGGTGCTGTGCCAGTTCCTCGACGATGGCGTTCTCGCGCGTTGGCGCAAGTTGTAGCCTTGCCAGTCGCCATCTGATTTCTGGTTTCCAGTCAGGCATCATCCTCACTCATAACGGAGAGCGGTGAGCGGATCTACGCTGGCGGCTTGGCGCGCAGGCAGCCAGCAAGCCAGGATCGCCACGGCGATCAGCAAGAACGGCACAGCCACGAAGGTCAGCGGATCAGTCGGCTTTACCTCGTAAAGCAGCGTCGCCAGGACACGCGTGAGCGCCCACGCGCCAGCAAGACCGATCACAATGCCGAGACTCACCAGCTTGATTCCTTGCCGCAAGACCAGCCCGATCACGTCGCGGCGCTGTGCCCCCAACGCGACGCGAATGCCTAATTCATGGGTGCGTTGGGCGACCGAGACGGCCATTACCGCGTACAGGCCGACCACGGCCATCACCAGCGCGAGCGCGGCAAAGACACCGAGCAGCACCGTGCGGAAGCGTGGTTGGGCGACCGATTCAAACAACCGCTCTTCCATAGTGCGCACTTCGAAGACGGGCAAATTTGCGTCAATGGCTGTCACCGCGCGGCGCAATGTGGCCGCGAAGCTGGCTGGCTCTATCTGTGTACGCACTGCCACGTTGAGCGAATCGGGGGGAACCTGGCTCAAGGGCACGAACATTTCCGGCTTAGGTTCTTCCCCTCTGGCCAGATGCTGCACGCTACCAACAATGCCGACAATCTCGCGCCAATTTCCCTCGTTGATAGTTTCATTGATGCGCTGCCCAATCGGATTGGCATTGGGCCAATACCGTTTGGCCATCGTCTCGTTGATGACAGCCACGAGCGGCGCGCGCTCGTGATCCGCGCTCGAAAACTCTCGCCCCGTTCGCAGCGGAATGCCCAGCGCCCGAAAATAGTCCGGGCTGACCGCGCGGAAGTTGGCCCAGGGCATACCCGGCCGGCGCTCCTCAATTTTTTGGCCATTCATGAGAACGCCAAACATATGGTTGCCGGTGGCGAACGGCAGAAAAGAGGTCAGCGCCGCCTCTTGCATCCCAGGCTGTTTGCGAGTCTCTTCCAGCAGCCGCTCAGCAAAACTCAGTCGCTGCTGCGGCGTCGCGTAGGTGGAACGCGGCAGTGAGATGCGCGCCGTCAGCAACCGTTCAGGCCGGAAACCCAATCGTGTTTGCTGTAACCGCACAAAGCTCTTGATCAGCAAACCCGCGCCCGTCAGCAACACCACGGTCAACGCGACCTGCGAGACGACCAATAACGCACGCAGGCGGTGCGCGCCGGAGCTACCGCCTAGCGTTGGGCTGCCCGCCTTCAGCGCTTCGGTCAACGCCGTCTGCGAAGCGCGCAACGCTGGCAGCGTGCCAAATAACAGCCCGGCCAGCACGGTCAGCGCGCAAGTAAACGCGAGCACTCGGCCATCCACGCTGATCTCGCCGTTACGCGGAATCGTGCGGGGTAACAGCGCATTGATCAGCGTCATGCCTCCAGCAGCGAGTAACAAACCGGCCACCCCGCCGGAGGCCGCCAGCAGCAAACTTTCGGTCAGGAATTGCCGCACAACGCGGTTGCGGCTGGCGCCGAGGCTCAAGCGGACAGCGATTTCTTTCTGTCGCCGCGCCGCTGCCGTCAGCAGCAGGTTCGCCAGATTGGCGCAAGCGATCAGCATGACGAAGCCGACCGCGCCCAGCAGCATCAGCATCATCGTGCGCGCGTCACTCAACAGCGCTTCTTGCAAGCCCATTACCCGCAGGCGCTGGAAGCGGGGGCCTTTCTCTCCCGGCCCCTGCTTTTTGATGATCGTCGCCAGTTCGGCATCGGCCTGTGGACGAGTTACGCCTGGCTTCAAGCGGGCAGTGATGTTGATATAAAAGGGGCTGAAATAACTGTCCAGCTCCCTAGCGTTCAAGGCCAAGGGCACAAACAGTTCTTTGTCCGCAGGAAAATTGAGCGTCGGCGGCAGCACACCGATCACCGTGTAGCTCTGCTCGTCAAGGCTGATCGCGCGGCCCACCACGTTGGGGTCTGCGCCAAACTGTCTTTGCCAGACTGCGTGACCGAGCAGGACAACCTTGGCGCCGCCCTCCCGATCTTCTTCCGCTGTCAGATTTCTGCCGTACAGTGGCTGCACGCCAAGCGTCGGCAACAGGCCAGCCGAGACGCGCGCGCCATTGACGCGCTCCGGCACACTGCCCCCAGCCAGGTTGAACGTTGCTATCGCGTAAGCGCCGAGTTGCGCGAAAGAACGGTTCGGCAGCGCCAAGTCGCGAACATCCGCGCCGGCAAAGTTAGCGGGCGCCTTCCCATCCACCAAGAGCATCAGGCGTTCGGGTTCAGGGAAAGGCAAAGGTCGTAGTAAGACGGCATTCACAACACTGAACATCGCCGTGTTGGCGCCGATGCCCAATGCCAGTGTGAGCATGGCGATCAAGGTGAAGCCGGGCTGCTTCAGCAACATTCGTGCGCCGTAGCGTAGGTCCTGCCATAAGTCTGCAATCATATTTGTCCTCCAATTGGTTCCGAGCACGATGGGTTCCGGGTTGGCGGATCGTTCAACGCGCTGCAATCCGTGCGTCAATAATCCACCGTCGTGCAATTCCGCCCGCACATGACGATACGCTTCTCCTTGACTCACGCCGCTGGCGAGCAACTCCGCATAGGATTCATCGAGGTGCTGCGCGAGTTCCTCGACGATGGCGTTCTCACGCGCGGGCGCCAGTTGCAAACCCGACAGGCGCTTGCGAACTTCGGCTTTCCAATCAGGCATTTTCCAATCCCGTAACTTGATTGATCGCCGCCACGAACGATTGCCAGAGACTGCGTTGCGCCTTGAGCACTTGCTTGCCTTCCTTCGTCAGCTTGTAGCAGCGCCGCCGTTTCTCGCCGGGCTTTTCCACCCAGTGGCCTGCGATCCAGCCACGTTTTTCCAGCCGATAGAGCAAGGGGTATAACGACCCCACTTTGAATTTCAGCACGCCTTTGGAACGCGCTTCGATCAGTTTGCCGATTTCGTACCCGTGGCGGGCACGGGTTTCCACGAGCGAGAGGATGAGCAATTCGGCGCTGCCTTTTTTCATCTCGCGGTCGAGCATGGG
>Ga0081455_10003365_pt1 | contig 18435 bp, 17 predicted proteins | sample TabmetS3T2R1_FD_70207 | JGI IMG/M metagenome (GOLD analysis project Ga0081455, IMG submission 70207) | Tabebuia heterophylla rhizosphere microbial communities from the University of Puerto Rico - S3T2R1 | ecosystem: Host-associated > Plants > Roots > Rhizosphere ... | reverse complement strand
TGAAGGCGATGGAGAATACCAGCTACTTCCGCTTCACCCGTGAGGTGCACAGCGTCGCCGAATTCGACGATCTGTTGCAGTCCGGCAAGGTGCTGTTCGGAGTCGAGATCCCGCGTGGCTTCGAGCGGGCAGTGCGCCGTGGCGACCGCCCGGCGCTATTGGTCGCCGCCGACGCGACCGATCCGGTCGCGGCAGGATCAGCGCTCGGCTCCCTCGGCGCCCTGGTGCAGACTGCGCTGGCGCACGACCTCCACATCGGCGACCCGCCCGAGATGCCGTTCGAGATCAGGGCGCATGCCCGCTACAACCCGGCCGCCGAGTCGCGGCTCAACATCGTGCCGGGCCTGGTCGGCACCATCCTGACCATGACCATGCTGATCTTCACCGCGCTGTCGGTGACGCGCGAGATCGAACGCGGCACCATGGAGAGCCTGCTGTCGATGCCGATCCGGCCGGTGGAGGTGATGTTCGGCAAGATCATCCCTTATGTAATCGTTGGCTTCATTCAGGCGACGCTGATCGTCAGCATCGGCGTCCTGCTGTTCGGGGTGCCGATCCTCGGCAGCGTGGTGCTGCTGGCGGCGCTGACGACGCTGTTCATCACCACCAATCTATCGATCGGCTACACCTTCTCCACCATCGTGCAGAACCAGTTGCAGGCGATGCAGATGTCGATGATGTTCTTCCTGCCCAGCATTCTCCTGTCCGGATTCATGTTTCCGTTCGCGGGCATGCCGGTGTGGGCGCAGTATCTCGGCGAGGCGCTGCCGCTGACGCACTACATCCGCATCGTCCGCGCCATCATGCTGAAGGGCGCGGCGCCTTCCAACCTGCAATACGACACGATTGCACTGATTGTACTGATGCTGGTGGCCATGACGATCGCCGTGACACGCTTCCGTCGCACGCTGGATTGAGGGTATATTTTTGCAGTCATTCCGGGGCGCCTCGAAGAGGCGAACTAAGATGTGCTATTGCACATCTGAGAATCTCGAGATTCCGGGTCTGGTCCTTCGGACCATCCCGGAATGACAAAGGAAGAAGACAGTGAAGTTCTGGGGCAAGGGGAAGAGCGACCAAGACACCGGCGTCTCCGCCGACTTCCAGCGCGCGTTGACGCAGGAAGTGATGGCGACCGAGCTGCTCCGCATCAAGGCGCTGATTGGAACGACCTTGGCGTTGTCGGTGATTCTCTGGACCGTATACTTCCTCGCGCCCGAGAAGGTGAGCCAGGTCTGGCACGGCAATCTCAAGCCGCACTATCTCTATTCGGTCATGGTACCGTTCATCCTGTTCGAGCTCTGGGTGCACGGGGCGATCAGCCGGCACATGCGTGAGGGGCGTGATCTGCCGTTGTTCCGGCGCTATCTCGGCGCGCTGATCGAAACCTCGATGCCGACGGTTGCGCTGGCGCTGCACATCAACAGCATGGGATCGGTGGCCGCGCTCGGCTTTGTGGTCCCGATGACCTATTTCATCTTCATTATCCTCTCCACGCTGCGGCTGGATTTCTGGCTCTCCACATTCACCGGCTTCGTCGCCGCGGCGCAGCTACTGGCGATGGCGATATTCTATCATCCGGATCCCGGTCAGGACGTAAACGTCTTCTATCACGCAGCGCGTAGCCTGATTCTCCTGATTGGCGGCGTGCTCGCAGGCGCAGTCGGGCACCAGTTGCGGCGGCAGTTCGAAAAGAGCATCATGGCGGCGACCGCGCGCGACCGCATCACCAACCTGTTCGGCCAGCACGTTTCGCCACAGGTGGTTGAGCGCCTGATGGCCGAAGGCACCAAGACCGACAGCGACATCCGCCGCGTCGCCGTCATGTTCGTCGATTTCCGAAGCTTCACCGCCGGCGCCCGCACCCGCTCGCCGCAGGAGGTCGTGGACCGGCTCGACGGCGCCTTTGCCATCCTGGTCGACATCCTCGATCGCCACGGCGGCATCGTGAACAAGTTTCTGGGCGACGGATTTCTGGCGCTGTTCGGCGCGCCGCTGGAAGCGCCGGACCCGGCGCACCGCGCGGTCGCGGCGGCGCGCGAGATGCTCGAAGCCAATGCGCAGGTCAACGAAGCCACGAGCTGGCCGCTGCGCATCGGCATCGGCATTCACCTCGGTGAAGTCGTTGCCGGCAATATCGGTTCGCCGCGCCGCAAGGAATATACCGTGATCGGCGACACCGTGAATTTTGCCTCGCGGTTAGAGGCGCTCAACAAGGATTTCAACTCGCAATTCCTGATCTCCGAAGCGGTTCGCGATGCGCTGGGGGAAGCGTGCGGCGATGCCATCTCGCTCGGCGAGGTCGAGGTCAGGGGCTACGAGCAGCCGATGGCCGTGTGGCGGCTGGGATAAGGGCTTGCCCCGAGCATTTAGGAATTCGCATGTCATCCAACGACAAGTCGGTTACCCAGTTTCTCAACGTTGATCTCGACATTCGTGTGCAGGGCGGATTGGAGACGCTCCTCGACGCCATGGGATCTTCCGTGATCGTGTTGAACCAAACTGCACAAGCTGCGTCTGTGGAGCTGAATGCGTACGACTTATCGCTTGAGGAGACCGCTGCAAGGCTCGCTGAGTTGGTCAATTCGTTGCCGCCCGAAGCGAGGACGATTTGGGGACAGTGCGAGTTGCGAAGTCTCAACGTCGGTATCCAGGCAGGCATTGAGCCGTATTCGTCCGCTTTTGCTATCTCGAAGGAGACCGTGTCGGCGATCGCTGACGCCGGGCTTGAAGTCGTCTTCACGGTTTATGCCTCACGCAATTGAGAATCAGGAGCAGCATATGCAGCGCCGTTACATCACTGTGGACGTTTTCACCGATCGCGCCTTCGGCGGCAATCCGCTCGGCGTGGTGCTCGATGCCGGCGGGCTGTCGACCGAACAGATGCAGGCCATCGCCAGGGAGTTCAATTATTCGGAGACGACCTTCGTGCTGCCGCCGCGCGAGCCCGGCCATGACGCTGAGGTTCGCATCTTCACCGTGAACCGCGAGATCCCGTTCGCCGGCCATCCCAATGTCGGCACCGCCTTCGTGCTGGCGACGCTGGCGGAAAAGCCGCCGGCGCGGCTGTTGTTCGAGGAGAAGGCCGGTCTCGTGCCGGTCGAGGTCGTGACCGAACAGGGCAAGGTCGTCAGCACCGAATTCACCGCGCCGCAGCAGTTGAAGCGGATGTCGCAGGTCAGCGCCGAGCAGGCGGCGGCGCTGCTTTCGCTGTCGGCAAGCGACGTGAGAACCGACCGGCATCCGCCGCAGGTCGTTTCGGTGGGGCTGTCGTTCATCGCGGTCGAACTCGCCTCGCGCGAGGCGCTGCGGCGCGCCAGGCCCGATGCGGCGGCGTTCGCGAAAACCTTCCCGTGTGATGGCAGCGACGCCGTCTACTTCTATACGCGCGACGTGCCATCGGGCGAAAAGCCGCTCGACTTGCAGGCGCGGATGTTCCATCCCGGCGCCAGCGGGCTGTCAGAAGATCCCGCGACCGGCAGCGCGACCGCGGCCGCCGCGGCGCTGCTCGCCGACCTCGATGACATCAGGGATGGCGAATTGAAATTGCGGATTGGGCAAGGCTTCGACATGGGCCGGCCGAGCCTGTTGCTGACCCGCGTCCGCAAGCAGAACGGCGCGATTGCATCCATTCACGTCGGCGGCAGCAGCGTGAAGATGATGGAGGGAACGTTCGAGCTGAAGGGCGCGGCGTGAGCTTCGTAGCTTCGTAGCCCGGATGGAGCGCAGCGTAATCCGGGACAGGTCGATCCGCCTGCGGCACCGTTCCCGGATTTCGCTGCGCTCCATCCGGGCTACGGCTACATTCTACACCTGCGGCGCGGCCAGATTCTCCACCTTCACGCCGTCGCGGTCCTCGATGATCTCGGCGATCCATTGCCGGTGGCAGTGCGTGTGGTCGCGCTCGTAGCAGAGAATGCACACCGGCCCCGACTTCCGTACCAGCGCCGACAACTCGTCGAGCTCCTCGCGGGCCTGCGCCGTCTTCAGATGCGCCGAATAGATTTTGTGCAAGAGACCGAACTTGCCGCTGCGTGCGGCCTCGCGGCCGGACTTCGGCGTGCCAAGTCCCTTCAGGTGCAGATAGGAAATGCCGCGCTCGTCGAGGCCGGCCGCAAGCTGATTCTTGGAAAAGCCCGGCCGCCGCGAGGCCGCCACCGCGCGCACATCCACCAGAAGCTTGACGCCGGCGGCTTCCAGCTCGTCGAGCACCGCCTTCGCCGGCGTCTGCTCATAGCCGATGGTGAAGAAGCGTTTGGTCCTGCGGGCCATATCGATCCAGACATTATGTCGCTGGCACAAGGCTACGGTAATGGCCGTTCGATGGCTACATCCGCGTTGCCGGCAGGGGCGGCATACCGCATAGTTCCGGCAAAGAGCCAGTCGATGGCCATTGCCACAGGGGGAAACGATGAACCGAATCTGCCGCTCGCTGACGTGGATGCTCGCATGCCTTGTGTTGGGCATTGCGGCAGCGCACGCCCAAGGCGGCTATCCCGATCGTCCCGTCAAAATCATCGTCCCGATCGGCCCCGGCGGCAGCTACGATCTGGTCGGGCGGCAACTCGCCGACGCGTTGTCGAAGCGGATGGGGCAGGCCTTCGTGGTCGAGAACAAGCCGGGCGCCGGCACCGTCGTCGGCACCCAGGCCGCAAGCCAGAGCGATCCGGATGGCTACACGCTTGTTGTCGGCGGGCTCTCCAACATGGCCTTCAATTCGGCGCTGTACTCCAAGCTCGCCTACGATCCGCGCAAGGATTTCGTGCCGGTCGCGCTGATCTACAAGTTCGGCTACGTCATGGTCGGCCGCAAGGATCTGCCGTATGGCAAGCTGGCGGACATCGTCGCGGCCGCCAAGGCCAACCCCGGCTCGATCTCGGTGGCGACCGCCGGCGTCGGCACCGGCCAGCATCTGGTCGCGGCCGCATTCATGAAGGCCGCGGGCGTCAAATTTCAGGAAATACCCTACAAGGGTTCGCCGCCGGCCTTCACCGATCTGCTCGCGGGCCGCATCGACCTGTTTTTCGATTCGAACGCGGCCGGGCTCCCATACGTTCAGTCGGGCCAGGCGAAGGGCATCGCGCTGCTGTCGTCGAAGCGCAGCCCGCTGGCACCCGACGTGCCGACGATGTCGGAAGCCGGCGTGTCCGGTCTCGATGTCGATTCCTGGCTCGGGATATTTGCGCCCGCCAAGACGCCGCCGGAGGTGATCGCAAAACTGCGCCGGGAAATCCGCGCCTCGCTGCCCGAACTCAAGGACCGCTTCGAGAAGAGCGGCGGCGAGGTGTGGGATCTGCCGGATGACAAGGTCGACGCCTTCGTCGCCTCCGAATACGAGAGCTGGACCAAGCTGATCCGCGAGGCCGGCATCAAGCTCGATTGACGCCGGATTACTTGACGCGCTCGATCAATTCCATGGCGCCCGCCGGCGCGCGCACCTTGCCCTCGTGGATCACATAGGCAAACACGTCGCGCGGCGCCTTCGCAGGCTTGGCGGCCTTGTCGACCCGCGGCAGATCGTCCGGCTCGCCGCCTGTGGCCCAGGCCTGGAAGCGCTTGGCCCAGGCGTCGAGCTGCTTCGGCGGATAACACGTCTTGAGCTCATCATTGCCCTTCTGCAGCCGCGCATAGACGAAGTCGCTGACGACGTCGGCGATCGCGGGATATTTGCCGTGCTCGGCGAACACCACCGGTGTTTCGAACTCGCGCAGCAAGGCGACGAATTCCGGCACGCAGAAACTGTCGTGCCGCACCTCGACCACATGGCGCAGCGCGCGTCCCTCGAGTTTGCGTGGCAACAGTTCGAGGAACTTGCCGAAATCGGCACCGTCGAATTTTTTGGTCGGCGCGAACTGCCAGAGCACCGGGCCGAGCCGGTCGCCCAGCTCCATCACGCCGGAATCGTAGAAGCGCTTTACGGAATCGCCGGCCTCCGCCAGCACGCGGCGGTTGGTCGCGAAGCGCGGTCCCTTCAATGAGAACACGAATCCGTCGGGCACTTCACGCGCCCATTTGCGAAAACTCTCCGGCTTCTGCGAGCCGTAATAGGTGCCGTTGATCTCGATCGAGGTCAGTTTCGACGCGGCATAGGACAGCTCCTTCGCCTGCGCGAGCTTCTCGGGATAAAAAACCCCGCGCCACGGCTCGAAGGTCCAGCCGCCGATGCCGATATAGATGCTGCCGCTGTTTTTCGCGGTCGATTTCGCTGGCTTGCTCACGGGAGGGCTCGTCGGAAAATGAGGGGGAGGGCTCCGGGCGATGTTAACCAAAACGGCCCTGATTGGCCAGTTTGTCGCAGCGGATAGCACGGCCTTGGAAATGCGGGATGGTCACCGTGTGCGACGGCCCGTTCTATGGACATGGGAGTTCCTTCGGCGGAGAATTGGCGTGCCTCTTGCAAAGCTTGCGGGGGCCGGAGCGGGTGCTCCGTCTGTATCGACGCAGCATAGGATGTAGGTTTGGCTTCGAGCGGATCAATGATGAGCAAGCACCACCCGTCGCAATCCGCGTCTGCTGTTGGCAAGGCCGGTGCGCCGCCGCAGTTCGGCGCGCTGCTGATGACGGACAGCGGCGCGCAGCGGAGCGGGCCGCCATATCTGTTCCATGGACTGACCGAAACCGAAATCGCGCACGTGCTGGGTTCGGGAAAGCGCAGGGTGCTGTACCGCGGCGCGCAACTCTTCAGCCAGGGCAGCCCGCAGGACGGCATCTACCTGATCGAAAGCGGACGCATCAAGGTATTCTACACCGCGCCGTCGGGACGCGAGATCACGCTGGCCTATTGGCATTCCGGAAATTTTGTCGGCGGTCCCGAAGTGTTCAAGCAGGGCCTGCATGTCTGGTCGGGCGTTGCGGCTGTGAACAGCACGGTGCTGCATTTGCCGGGCGATGTGCTGCGACGGATGGTGATGACGATTCCGGCGCTCGCGATCGGAATCATCGAGGGGCTCAGCTTCAAGGGACAATGCTATTCGGCGCTGGCGCAGATGCTGGGCACGCGTTCACCGACCGAAAGGCTGGCGCAGCTCCTGCTGCATCTGATGAATCTGTACGGCGTGGAAGAGCGCGACGGGATGTTGATTGCCGCATCATTCACCCATGCCGACCTCGCGCACATGACGGGCGTGACGCGCCAGTCCGTCACCATCAGCCTCAAGAAGTTCACTGAGCTCGGGATCCTCGCCGCGCACGGCTCCAACCTCGTGATCAAGAACGCGGACATGCTGGGCGAAATCCGGGATGGCAAGCTCGCCAAGACCACAGCCTCGGACGAAGCCTGAGGATGGACGGCACGGTCGGCTTCATGCATGCCGCACGCGTCGATGGCTTGGCGATTCCATGCCTTGGAGCGGTCGTTGGCCGGCACTGGCTGGCTAATTTATAGCCACCGCGCTCATCCGATAGCCAAATCGGACGGCATTCTTGTCCATTAATTGAGCATCGGGATATTTCTTCGCAATACGTTGCTGGTTCGACGCGATCGTCGTTTCGGATTCAAAGGCCGCCGTTCAGAGTTTGCGTACCGGACGTCTCAAGCGTCCGGGATGGAAGCAAACGAGTTCACGGCAAATGACGTCTATCCCCTTCATTTTCCATGTCGTTCGCGAACCGGGCCATCGCGCGCCGGATGCGCTGCAGGCCACCGGCAGGCTTCCCCATGGCATGTCGCTTGCACCATCAGACCATCAAGCCAGTCCACCTGCTCAGCGCCGAGCAACTCAGCCGCCTTTCGTCATGGTCGCCGGGGAGTCCCGCATGGGCATTGCACAAAATCCAGCACAGTTCGGTTTGAAAGGATTTGTCTAATGAGCGTCGGCCCTGCGTCCAAACTCTCTGGCTTGCTTCCCTTGCTTGTCGCCGCAACCGTCGGGTTCGTGCCTGTATCTGTTAACGCGGAGGTTCTCGAGATCGGCATCGGCACGCAGAACACGACGACCAATACCGTGACCGGCGGCGTTGTTCTGAAGGAGCTCGGCCTGCTCGAGAAGCACCTGCCGAAGACCGGAAAGTACAAGGACATTCAATACAAGCTGAGCTGGCAGAACGCGACGTCGGGTCCGCCGATCACCAACGGCATGATGGCCAACAATATCCAGATCGGCATGATGGGCGACTATCCGCTGATGGTGAACGGCGCCACCGGGCAGGCCACCAAGAACGAAACGCAGCTCGTTGCCATCATCGCCTACAATGCGGTGGGTGGCGGCAACGGCATCGTCGTCCACAAGGACTCGCCGTTCTATGAACTCGCCGACCTCAAGGGCAAGAACGTGTCGGTGCCGTTCGGCTCAGCCGCCCACGGCATGATGCTCACTTCGCTGCAGAAGCGTGGCCTGCCGCCGGATTTCTGGAGTCTGGTGTCGCAATCGCCGGAAGTCGGCACCACCAATCTCCAGGAAAAGCGCATCGATGCGCATGGCGACTTCGTGCCGTTCGCCGAACTGCTGCCGTTCAAGGGCTTCGCCCGCAAGATCTATGACGGCGCCGAGACCAAGACGCCGACATTCCATGGCGTCGTCGTGCGCAAGGATTTCGGCGAGAAATATCCGGAGATCGTGGTCGCCTACATCAATGCCTTGATGGAGGCGAACGACTGGATGCGCAAGAATCCCAAGCTCGCCGCCGAGAAGATCGAGGAGTGGACCAAGATCAACAAGGAAGTGGTCTACATCTTCCTCGGCCCGGGTGGCGTGCACACGCTCGATCCGACCGTCAAGCCGCAGTGGATCGAAGCGATCGGCGCGAATTATGCGATCCTGCAGAAGCTGAACATGATCAAGGAGCTCAATATCAGCGCCTGGGTCAACGACAAATATGTCCGGCAGGCCTTCAAGGAGCAGGGGCTCGACTACGACAAGCAGCTTGCCTCGTTCGCTACCTATAACGTGACCGGCTCCGATCCGATCTGCAACGCGCCCGTCAACGATCCCAGGAAGACCGGGGAGATCTGGATTCAGGGCGGCGACATCGTCGCGCTCAGCTCGCCGATCTGCACGCTGCTCGGCGTCAAGAAGTACGGCGCCGAAGGCAAGAAGTTCAACGCGGTCTACCTGGTCGATCATCAGCTCGGCATCAAGGTGTTCGCCGACGCCGCGTTCTATTCCGTCGGCGGCAATGATCCGAAGAAGCCGGACGTGGTGCCGTTCCTGCTCAAGAAGGACGCGGAGGAGTACGCGTCCAAGCATGGGGCCAAGCTCGCGACCTATTCCGAAGTGCTGAGCGCGATCAACGTCGGACAATAAACGGGTGGTCCCATGGGCAACATGGCAAGTGCGAAGGTTGTAGTTCTCCCGATGATCGACAAGCAAACCGACCACGAGCCGGCGGCCGTGAAGCCTTCCGCCACGCAAGACGTGGCGGCTGTGGCTTCGCCTAATACGCCCGCGCCGGCTGCGGCGGAAATTCCGGTGCCGGAGCCGGAGCAAATCCCGACCGTTTCACTGACCAAGGTGTTGCGGCGCCTGCTGGCGCAGATCACCCGGGAGCGGATCATCACGGCGGCGCTTGCCTGTGTTTCGCTCGGGGCCTTGTTCCTGTTCTGGTATCTCGGGACCAAATATCGCCTCGAATTCTACATCCGCTTCAAGAACGTTCCGACGCCCTATGAGGTGTTTCAGCAACTGACGCAGGTCGGGCTGTCGAACAAATATCTGGTCAATATCGCCATCAGCGTCCGCCGCATCCTGACGGGCTTCTTCATCGCGATCGCGATCGGCGTGCCGCTTGGGCTCGCGATCGGCAAATATCAGCGCGTGCGTGACCTGTTCATGCCCGTGGTCGAGGTGCTGCGACCGATCCCGGCGATCGCCTGGGTGCCGATGTCGATCATGCTGTGGCCGAACAACGAGGCCAGCATTGTCTTCATCACCTTCATCGGCGCGTTCTTCCCGATCCTGCTCAACACCATCCACGGCGTGCATTCGCTGGACGGCGTCTTGATCCGGGCCGCGCGGTGCCTCGGCGCCAGTGAATTCCGCCTGTTCCTGAACGTGATCCTGCCGGGCTCGCTGCCGCACATCTTCACCGGGCTCGCCGTCGGCATGGGCGTGGCGTGGGTGTCGCTGATCGCGGCCGAGATGATCTCGGGCCAGTTCGGCGTCGGCTATTTCACCTGGGAGGCCTATTCGCTGGTCGACTATCCCGCGATCGTGCTCGGCATGATCACCATTGGATTCCTCGGCCTGGCCTGCAGCGGCATCATCCGCATGGTCGGCAATCTCCTGATGCCCTGGCTGGCATTCGCACCTGGAGGCAAGCGATGACGATGGCAATGGCAGAGGCCCAGAAAGGCTTCATCGACGTTCGCAACATGGGCGTGACGTTCGGCGCCAACGACAACAAGGTCGTCGCCGTCGAGAGTGTGTCGCTCAATGTTCAGCCCGGCGAGTTCGTCTCGCTGATCGGACCGTCCGGCTGCGGCAAGTCGACCTTGCTCAGTATCGTCGCCGGCTTCGTCAAGCCGACCAGCGGTGAGGCGAAGCTCGACGGCAAGGCGATCACCAGGCCGGGTTCGGATCGCGGCGTCGTGTTCCAGCAATATTCGCTGTTTCCCTGGCTCTCAGTCCGCAAGAACGTCGAGTTCGGCCTGAAGATGGCCGGTGTCGACCAAAGCAAGCGCAACACGACCGCACGTGCTCTCCTTGATCTCGCAGGCCTGCTCTCGTTCGAGAACCATTATCCGGATCAGCTCTCCGGCGGCATGAAGCAGCGTATCGGAATCGTCCGCGCGCTGGCGACGAGCCCTCAAGTGCTGCTGATGGACGAGCCGTTCGGCGCGCTCGACACGCAAACCCGCGTCGTGATGCAGGAGATCCTCACCAACATCTGGCAGCAGTTCAAGATCTCGGTGCTGTTCATCACGCACGACATCGAGGAGTCGATTTTCCTCTCCGACCGCATCTACGTCATGACGGCGCGGCCGGGTCGCATCAAGGCGGAAATCAAGGTGCCGCTGCCGCGTCCGCGCAAGGCCGAGATGACCGACACGCCGGAATTCATGAACCTGGTGCAGGAGCTCAAGGGCCTGATCCGCGAGGAATCGCTGGCGGCCATGGCTCCCGAGATCAAGGATCGAGGCCTTTCAGGCTTTGGAATGAAAGTGGGACCGAAAGGAGTAGGCGAAATCTTCTGACACAGTTCTGAACGTCGCGGCCGGACAGGCGCGAAACACCAATCAACTTCACCAACCAAGGAGAGACGCGAACAGGCGTGCGCGTCAACGATGACTCGCGCCTTCCGTCAGAATCGGAGAATTCAATGGCAAGGAAACCCAACATACTGTTTTTTCACGTCGACAACCTCGGCATGGGCGAGCTCGGCTGTTACGGCGGCGGCATTTTGCGCGGCGCCGATACCAAGCGCATGGATAGCTTCGCCAAGCAAGGCGTCAAGCTGACGCATTACGTCGTCGAGCCGCAGTGCACGCCGACGCGTTCGGCGCTGATGACCGGCCGTTTCCCGATCCGGTCAGGTAACCACACCATCGCGCTCGGCGGCAATGGCGGCGGCATCGTCAAGTGGGAGCGTACCATCGGCTCGATCCTCTCCGACGCCGGCTACGCCACCTCGATCTACGGCAAGTGGCACATCGGCGCCGAGGACGGCCGCTTCCCGACCGATCACGGTTTCGACGAATGGTACGGACCCCTGCGTACCTACGACGAATGCATGTGGCTGACCGACCCGCATTATGTCGCTGAGCGCGACGGCTTCTCGCATATGCATGAGGGCGTCAAGGGCAAGGGCGCATGGCCGCTCAAGGACGAGCAGCTCACCATGGAGACCAAGAAGACCTGCGACCTCGAGTACCAGAAGCGCGCCATCAAGTTCATGGAGAAGTCGGTCCAGGCAGAGAAGCCGTTCTACTGCTACTTCAACCACTCGCTGATGCACTTCCCGATGAGCCCGCGCGACGAATTCGTCGGCAAGAGCACCAATGGCGACTGGGGCGACTGCCTGTTGATGCTCGACCACGATTTCGGCGTCCTGCTTGACAAGCTCGATGAACTCGGCGTGGCCGACAACACCATCGTCGTGATGTGCGGCGACAACGGCGCCGAGGACCATCTCGCCGGCCGGGGCACCGGCGGCTTCTTCGACGGCTCCTACTTCAGTTCGGCCGAGGGCGGCATCCGTACGCCGCTGCTGATCCGTTGGCCGGGCCGCATTCCGGCGGGAATCGAAAGCAACGAGATGGTGCACGTCACCGACATGTTCACCACGCTGTTGTCGATGACCGGCTGCAAGGCGCCGGCCGACCGGCTGATCGACGGCGTCGACCAAAGCCCGTTCTTCCTCGGCAAGCAGCAGAACTCCAACCGCGAGTCCTGCATCGTCTGGCTGAAGGACGAATTGCATGCCGTGAAGTGGAAGGACTTCAAGATCAACTTCAAGCGCCAGCAGCACTTCCACGACCCCGAGCTGCCGCTCGGCTTTGCCCGCATCACGCATCTGCAGGAAGACCCGAAGGAGCGTGAAGCCGTCAACCAGCGCTATGTCCGCTGGTGGGTGATGCAGCACGCCCAGCGCGTTATCAGGGAATTCGAGGAGAGCGCCAAGAAGGAGCAACTGATTCCGCCGGGAGCGCCGCTCGACTTCGTGCCCAAGCAGCACGAAAAGGCGTAGGTCACGATGACTGCACCGACGAGAGCGGAAACGATCGTGCTGGGTGCAGCCGGCCATCGCCGGAGGGAGGGCTGCTGTGCTCTCTCCGGCAAGGCCGCAGCGGGCAATGCGCCTGCTGCCGTCAACCCGGAATCCATGAACTGGATTCCGGGCGGCGGCTTCCTGATGGGCTCCAACAGCTTCTATCGGGAAGAACGCCCGGTCCGTCCGGCCTTCGTCGAGGGTTTCTGGATGGACATCTATCCCGTCACCAACGGCGAATTCCGAAAGTTCGTCGAGGCCACCGGATACGTCACTTATTCCGAGCGGCCGCCGAATCCAGCGCTGTATCCCGACGCCGATCCGGCGCTGCTGGTGCCGGGCTCATTGGTGTTCGTCAAACCGGATCGGCCGGTCAGTCTGCGCAACAACCTCGCCTGGTGGGAATACCGGCCCGGCGCCGACTGGCGGCATCCCGAGGGGCTTGCCAGTTCGATTGCCGGACGTGACGATCACCCGGTCGTGCACGTCGCCTATGAGGACGCGCTTGCCTATGCGGCGTGGTGCGGCAAGGAGTTGCCTACCGAAGCGGAATGGGAATTCGCTGCCCGCGGTGGCCTTGAAGGCAAGGCCTATCCGTGGGGTGATGCCGCCAATCCCGAGGGACGGTTTCTGGCCAATACCTGGCAGGGCCGTTTCCCTTACGAAAATCTTAATGAGGATGGATACGAGGGGACGTCGCCGGTCGACGCGTTTCCGGCCAACGGCTACGGCCTGTTCGACATGGTCGGCAATGTCTGGGAATGGATGTCGAGCCCGTATGACGCCGCGCCCGATCAGCCGCCGCAATCCTGCTGCCACCCGAACGCAGGCGATGACCGATCGACGCGCCGCGTCGTGAAGGGTGGCTCGCATCTCTGCGCACCCAACTACTGTCTTCGGTATCGGCCGTCGGCCCGTCAGGGCGAAACGGTCGATTCCTCCACCTGTCACATCGGCTTCCGCTGCGTCGTCCGCAAACCGCCGGGCTGACGAGCCTGCCGCCATTTTCCAACGTGCCGCCAATATCCGGATAACTTCATGCAAGTCGCCAGCTCCGCCGCCACACAATCCGAGTTCGAGGACTCGCCATCGATCCTTGCGGTGCTCCGTGCGCCGAACCTTTTCGTCCGGGAATCGCTCGCTGGTGTCATCACGGCGCTCGCCCTGATCCCCGAGGTGATTTCATTTTCGTTCGTCTCGGGCGTCGACCCGAAGGTGGCGTTGGTCGCCTCGATCGTGCTGTGCCTCGTGATGTCGGTTCTCGGCGGCCGGCCCGCCATGGTCACGGCCGCGGCCGGTTCGATTGCGCTGGTGATCGGACCGATGGTGAAGGTGCATGGCGTCGGCTACATCCTGCCGACGATCCTGCTGGCGGGTATCATCCAGATCGCGTTCGGCCTTGCCGGATTGGCGCGGCTGATGCGCTTCATCCCGCGCTCGGTGATGATCGGCTTCGTCAACGCGCTTGGTATCCTGATCTTCACCGCGCAATTGCCGCACGTCTTCAACGTTCCCTGGCTGGTCTATCCCTTGTTCGCGCTGACGATCGCCATCGTCCTCGTGATGCCGCTGATAACGACGGCGGTGCCGGCGCCGCTGGTCGCGATCATCGTGGTGACGGCGATCGTGATCATGGGGCACCTGGCGGTTCCCAATGTCGGCGGCGAGGGCGCCATGGCGCCGGGGCTACCGGGCATCACCGCGTTCGCGGTGCCGCTCGATCTCAATACGCTCCGCATCATCTGGCCGACCGCCATCAGCGTCGCCTTTGTCGGGCTGCTGGAGACGCTGTTGACGGCCAAGCTGGTCGACGATCTCACCGACACGCGTTCGCACAAGGGCAAGGAATCCTGGGCGCTTGGGGTGGCCAATATCGCCGCCGGCTTCTATGGCGGCATCGGCGGCTGCGCGATGATCGCCCAGACCGTCGTCAACGTGAAGATCGGGCAGGGCCGTACCCGAATTTCGACGGCGGTCGCCGCCATCGTGCTGCTGGTGCTGGTGACCGGCCTCAGCGAGCTGATGGCGCAGATACCGATGGTTGCGCTCGCGGCTGTCATGATGATCGCGGCGCTCAAGACCATCGATTGGCATAGCGTCAGGCCGGCCACCCTCAAGCGCATGCCGCTCCCGGAAACGTCCGTCATGGTGACGACGGTCGTGGTGACGGTCGTCACCGGCAACCTTGCAGTCGGCATCGCGGTCGGCGTGCTGCTGGCCATGGTGTTGTTCGCGCGGCGTGTCGCCCATGTCATCCGCGCCGAACGGGTCGTGAGCGCGGACGGCGCATCGGTCCGCTACAGCGTCCATGGGCCGCTGTTTTTCGGAAGCAGCAACGACCTCGTGGAGCGGTTCTCCTATGGCGAGGACCCCAAGCGCGTCCTGATCGATCTCACCCATTCCCAGATCTGGGATGCGTCGAGCGTCGCCGCGCTGGATTCGATCGAGACCAAATACCGCGAACACGGCGCCACCGTCACCTTCGCCGGGCTCGACCAGCGCAGCTCCTCGTTTCACCAGCGGCTGACCGGCCAACTTGGCGCGTGAATTGCAAGATCGCAGGACGAAAGGATCAATCGATGGCCATCCTCCACTGGATATCGACCTTCACCCGCAAGATCATGCGGACCTGGGCCAGCCGTTACCGGCCGGAGCGGCACTACATGCGCGGGGCAGGGCCGGCGTCGAAACGAAGCCGGAGCCAGGGCGCCGGCTCAAAGGCATGATCCTTTGGACGTGATCCCTCGAAAAAAGGCTCCGGAAAACCGGAGCCTTTTACTTCCACCCATTCACCCCAAACAGTTCGCGCGATGCTCTAGGACTTGCCGCGTGTTTCCGGCGCCTTGCCCACGAAGCCCTGAAATGGCTGAAAGGTCTGCTTGGCGAGCTTGCTGTGGAGTTCGCAGATCCTCTGCGACTCGGCCACGGAGTTCTCGTAAGCCCGCTTCACAAATTCGCTTTGAACCGTCATCGCCTTGTCGAGCGAGCGAACGCTGCTGAGCTGTTCGACAAAGGACCCGAATTCCTCAAGCGATTTCCGGGTGTAGTCGCGATAGGCGTTGGCAATGGTCTGCAGGCTCACCGGCGCGGGCTCCGCCGCCGCCTCGACCGGCGCGGGCTGAACCGGCGCGGACTCGACCGGTGCAGGCTCGATCGACGCGACCTCGGCCGGCGCCGGCTCGACCGGCGAGGGTGCCGGCTGCAACTCGGGCGCGGCGACGGCTTCAACCGGGGTGTCGACCGCCGGCTGATCCAGCTTCGGGCTCTCCGCGTGAACCGGCTCCGGCTGCAACTGATGATCCTGATCCGGGCTTTGCAATTCAACCGGCGCCGGGCTCACCGTCGGGTTCTCGGTAGAGCTCTGCTGGGGCGCGGCTTTTTTGCCCCGCTCTCCCTTCCGGTTGCGCCGCCCGGATTTCCCGGCCGGTTTGCCCTGATCTGTATTCGACATCTTCATCCCCTATTCCCTGTCAAATCAAAGGTCGAGACTCTGCCATGTTTGCGATCTAATAGCGGTTCTTGCTTGTCAGTTACACGGCACTGACGTGGTGAGATTTTGAAAGGCCCCCGTTTTCTCGAGGGCCGACCTCAGGGCCTATTCCGCCGTGCGCTTGTTCCATGATATCTGTTCCCGGTCAGGTGAGGGGATAGCTAAGCATGAATTCGCAGTCCGTCGCGGGTCTTTTGGGAGCCATCGTCGCCTCGATCGTGATGGTGGTTGCGATCGCCTATGGGCCGATCGGCCAGTTCGGAAAGCCCGCCAAGCCGGCCAGCATCCAGCAACCGACGCCGGTGCAGGTGCAGCCGGTTCCGGGGCCGGCCCCGCGCGGGCCGGTGATTCGGGAAGTGCCGAACTAGACGAGGCGGGACCTGCCCCCTTGCGGAACGCCGCTGGCGTTCCCATATTGCTTCTAACGGCGACGTTGACGCTTCAAGGCTCCGGCGCTGGGACGACCATGAATAGTTTGGCTGCGCCGGATGTACGCGCGCCCTCTGTTCGTGGTCGTTGGCATTTTAGGCGCTTTTTTAAGGCCGTTTTCCCCTACTGAATGACGGTTCCGGGACCCCCGCCTTGGCATGTCGGGCGGCTGCGGATATACGCTGGCGGCCATGAATCAAGCCATCAAACCGGCCCCCGAATCGCCGCTGCAGGCCGGTTTGCCTGAGCTTTCGGTCGTTGTTCCGACCTTCAACGAACGCGACAATGTCACCGTGCTGTACCGGCGGCTGGAAGCCACGCTGGCCGGCATCTCCTGGGAAGTGGTGTTTGTCGACGACAATTCCCCCGACGGGACCTGGGAAGTGGTGCGGGGGCTGGCGCGGAAGGATTCCCGCGTCCGCTGTATCCGCCGGATCGGGCGACGCGGACTGTCGGGTGCCTGCATCGAGGGCATTTTGGCCTCGAGCGCACCCTATGCGGCGGTAATCGATGCTGATCTTCAGCACGATGAAACGCAACTGCCGAAGATGGTCGCGCTCTTGCGGAGCGGCGAGGCGGAACTCGTGGTCGGCAGCCGCTATATCGAGGGCGGCAGCGCCGACAGTTTCAACACGAAGCGGGCAGGAGCCAGCCAGCTTGCGACCGAGGTCGCCAGGCGCACGCTGAAGGTCGAGGTTGCCGATCCCATGAGCGGCTTCTTCATGATCCGCCGCGACCGCTTCGAGCAACTGGCGCCGCAGCTCTCGACCCAGGGCTTCAAGATCCTGCTCGACATCGTCGCGACCGCGCAAGGCAAGCTGCGCACGATCGAAATTCCCTACACCTTCGGTTCGCGCCAGCACGGCGAGAGCAAGCTCGATTCCATGGTCGCGCTGGACTTCCTCGGCCTGGTGCTGGCGAAGCTGACGCACGACGTGGTGTCGCTGCGCTTCATCCTGTTCGCGATGGTCGGAGGCACCGGCCTTGTCGTGCATCTGGTGGCGCTGTTTATTGCGCATGAGATCTTCAGGGAGCCGTTCGCGGAGGCGCAGGCCGCCGGCGCGCTGGTCGCCATGACCAGCAATTTCATCCTGAACAATTTCCTCACCTATCGCGACCAGCGGCTGAAGGGATTTGCCATCCTGCGCGGCCTGCTGCTGTTCTATCTGGTTTGCGGCGTCGGACTGCTCGCCAATGTCGGCGTCGCGTTCGCGGTCTTCGACCAGGAACCGATCTGGTGGCTTGCGGGGCTTGCCGGCGCGCTGATGGGCGTGGTCTGGAACTACGCCATGTCCGGACTGTTCGTCTGGCGCAAGCGATGATCGGAAGATGACCTCGAACGAGGCGCGGGTTGCCCGGAATACGGGCCTTGCGATCCTGGCGCTGGTGGCATTGCGCCTGATCGCGGCGGCGTTCACGCCGATCACCTTCGACGAAGCCTATTACTGGATGTGGTCGAAGCATCTGGCCGGCGGCTATTACGATCATCCGCCGATGGTTGCCGTCGTGATCCGGCTCGGCACGCTCATCGCCGGCGATACCGAGTTCGGCGTGCGGCTGGTTTCGATCCTGCTGGCGCTGCCGATGAGCTGGGCGATCTATCAGGCCGCCGCCATCCTGTTCGGCAGCCGGCGCGTGGCGGCCTCGTCGGCGATCCTGCTCAACATCACACTGATGGCCGCGGTCGGCACCATGATCGTGACGCCGGACGCGCCGCTGCTGGTGGCATCCAGCCTGCTGCTGTTTACGCTCGCCAAGGTGCTGCGGACCGGCCATGGCGTGTGGTGGCTCGCGGTTGGCACCGCCGCCGGCTGTGCACTGCTGTCGAAATACACCGCGCTGTTCTTCGGGCCCGCCATCCTGATTTGGCT
>Ga0081455_10003364_pt1 | contig 18438 bp, 16 predicted proteins | sample TabmetS3T2R1_FD_70207 | JGI IMG/M metagenome (GOLD analysis project Ga0081455, IMG submission 70207) | Tabebuia heterophylla rhizosphere microbial communities from the University of Puerto Rico - S3T2R1 | ecosystem: Host-associated > Plants > Roots > Rhizosphere ... | reverse complement strand
AAAAAAGGAAGCAAACACCAGCCTTATTATTTGATCTATGATTATGAGCTTGACAAATTCTATCCTTTCGTTCCTATCATAGGCCGACAAAAGGCGAGAAATAGTCGCGAAGAGAAGACCATAATGCGAGCTGTTTCAAATGATAAATTGCCACTTGAGGAGGACGAATCCAGATGGGATCCAATTTGGCAACTTCCATTCTAGATTTCAGTTGGCTACACTAGGTGTAAATGAAGTGAAGCGTCTTGATAGAACTTCAAAATGCAGTATTGGAATCCAAAATAACGATTAAGCTCTACATAAACTACGAAATTATTGAAACTATTTCAAACATCTCAAGTCTCATTTACCCGCATCCAACTTCAATGATCGGTTGTACTCTAATCGGTAACAGAAGGTTATTGGAATCTCTTGCTGAGATAATATAAGCATTGCATTCTCGTTCTATTGCCTCATCTTCAAAGTAAATCAGGTATATTGGTTGCATGATACTAATCGTTAATTGGTAGATTGCACAGTTGATTAAGAGTTGGTTGTTCCTACGAAGAGAATAAAATATCTCTTCAGATTAGTTAGAGGATTTGAAAGTTAATAGGACAGATTAGCCATCATATCAAAGGGCAAACCCTCGTATGCCATCAAAAAACTCAATCCATACATCGAATTCTCAATATAGGATTTCATGCAGTGAAAGATGCTGATAGCCATTCTCTGGCCTCACTTACATCACTTTGGGTTAGTTGATGTCCGCTATTTTGCCATTTCAATGAAACATTTGATCCGGTTTTCCTTAATAGATAAAGTAGATCTTTTGTTCTGCGGCTTGGTATGATGGGATCGTGTAGACCAGCAGACATGAATATTTGCTTACCTGATAGGTTGGGAACTGATTCGGGTTCAAATGGAACCATAGCTCTAAACAGAACAGCCCCGGCGAGTGCCTCGGGTCTAAGCAATAACATGCTCGCAGCAATGTTAGCACCGTTTGAATACCCTACTGCAATAGTCTGTTCTGGATCAAACTTGTAGACCTTTGACGCATTCTGCAAGAAATCCGCTAGTTCGTACGTACGAAATTTCAAATCTTCTATATCAAAGACTCCTTCTGATAATCTACGGAAAAATCTTGGCATACCATTCTCGAGTATCTTGCCACGAGGACTTAGAATCGAGGCTCCTGCAGTTTCAATCATCCGAGCTATCTGAATTAGATCATTCTCATTTCCTCCAGTTCCATGCAATAATAGTAGAGTCATCGATCTGCCTTGTGTGTGATGCACCGATGGAATAAATCGATGAATAAATCCAAGTTGGTCTTTTTCTTTCATCTATCCTATCCAATGATTCCGTTATGAATGAGTAACTCCGTTAATACTCCCGCTACTGCTAGTCTTTATTCCCTTTTCTGGGTGGACAATTGGGGGTAAAATTTTCTCAAGGTCGCCACGAACAGATTCAAGCCATGGAGGAAGCACTAAGCGAGTGCCAAGCTCATCACCCTTCTCATCGACAGTAAATCCGGGAGGATTTGTGGCGATTTCGAAAAGGACACCCCCAGGTTCACGGAAATATACAGAATGAAAGTAGAACCGGTCAATTACAGGAGTTGCGTTCAATCTTGCTCTAACCAATTTGCGGCGAACCACTTGTTGTTGAGCGTCTGTAGGCGTACGATAGGCTACATGATGTACTGAACCAATTCCTATAATTCCTTGTTGTGTATATGGTAGACAAAGAACATCAACGATTTTTGCTCCGCCTTTCAATCCCCCTTCCTCAGTGTCGACTTTGGCGGAAGAAGATGATTTGGCGGTAGGAATTTCATAGCGGAACCGGCTTCCGTCCTGACGTGTTGGAACAAATCCCAATTCATTGGTCAAAACAGAGGCAGTTCGTTCGTATCCTTCCTCTGACAGAGTTACGGAATAAAATCCTCGAACGGCGTGCTGTATTGGTACTGGACCTTCCTTCCAAATGTTTGAGCTCCGATCATCTGCAGACCTATGTGCAACAATTTCCAATTCTAATCCATCTGGATCGTGTAGAGATAATACCTGTTCGTCATCAAAACGCGTAGATGGACCATGAAATTCTATCTGATTTTTCATTAATCTATTCATCCAGTAATTTATGGATCCTTCAGGAACCAAAAAGGCAGTGGCGACCACTTGGCTCGTTCCCCGATGTCCCCTAGGAATATTGGGCCAATGAAAGAAAGTAAGAATAGTGCCTGGCCGTCCAAGCTCATCTCCGTAATAAAGATGGTATGATGTTGGGTCATCTTGATTTACCGTTAATTTTACAAATCTTAGTCCTAAAATTCCAGTGTAAAAATCGATATTTCTCTGCGGATCACTAGTTATTGCTGTAACATGATGAATTCCAAATATATCTCTGCTCATAATGATGATACCGACCTTTCGCTTTCTTTCAGCTTAAGCGTTTTATATAGATGCATCGTAATTACTCAGATCTAAAGAATTCATGTAATATTTCGGTAACGATCGCGGGCTTCTCTGCAAATGGGGCATGCCCGGCATCTTCTACCATTTCAAGCGAGGAGTTCCTTATTGCTTGTTCAAACAATTTAGAATGCTCAAGTGGTATCAAATTGTCGTTTTTGCCCCATATAATTAGGGTGGACACATCCTGAATTCTTCTTAATCTCTCCAGGCCGATCTGTGTATTTGTACTATTGATAAACGCTGACTCAAAGGCATGCTTTGCTCCTGGTCTATTGATCCTATTTATAAAAACGTCAACCAGTATTGGAAAGACCCTCCAAGACTGAGCAACTAATTGTTCAAATACTCTCTTTACTTTTTCAGGAGATGCACTGATAGCGGCTGCAAGATACTCATTTAGTAACGGAGTAGGTCTCTCAAGCATCCCCGATGAATTTATTAACACTAAACTGTTTACCACGCTCCTATTTTCAATTGCAATTTCAGCTGCAATGTAACCTCCAAGAGAGTGTCCTATTATGGTCGTCTTACCATCGTCAATTTGAATGGAACTCATGAAATCCAAAACAAATTTCCTAAAAGCATTTATTGTATAATCAAAGTTAGGACAGTCGCTTCCGCCGAAACCTATTAGATCAACGGCAACCGTGTGGTAATGCCTTGAGAACGCATCAGGAATATCGATCCATCTATCCGATGAAGATCCGAGGCCGTGAAGAAACAAAAGATGCTTAGGGGTTCCGCTACTATTTCCAAATTCTCTGTACCTTATATTGGAACCATTTACTGTTACGTTGCGATCAACCATTTTATTTGTTATTATTCATTAACTGAATACTTATTGTTTGCGAGTTATCTTGCATCAAATGCACTATGTTAACGTCATATGCTTATAATCGCATAATATCACAAGCGATATCACTTGTGAAAATTAGTAACTCTAGCCGATATTGAATTAAGTAACTTCAATAAGTGGCCCTTAAATCGTCTCCTAAAGCGATGAATAACTCAAGACACAGGAGCCCCTATTCTGGGATTTCATAGTAAGAGCGGGGATTGAAATCTATCAATTCAAGCAATCCTACGCCTACTAACTCCTTCAGATATCTAGTAGTTTGAAAAAGTGTGATGCCAGCCAAACGGCCGACGCGGGTCTTAAATCATGTAGTTAGAGCCAGAACTGGAAACAGTCCTTCTCACTTCTTTTAAAAATATGATCAAATCCCTCTTTGTGTCAAGCATTAGCCACTAAGCTTAAAGCTAGGCGCCGACTGTTCTGTCATCCTTTTTTCCTCTAGTCTCCGTAATTACCAAGTCTATATAATGTCTAACTTCGTTATCATCTAACATTGGAGATTCTACTGCTGTTTCTTTTTCCATAGCATCTGCGTGTTGGTGGATTAATTTTACAAGCTTTCGCATAATCTCTGCGTTCTCTTGAGCATTACCTAAAGTATCTAACAGAGAATACTCCTTTACATATTTTCTGGCTAATTGACGCAATTCTGCATCTTGGGCCACTGACAGAGCGACAGAGTATATTCCTAAGCTAAAGAGAAAAGAAGCAAACACAAGAAAGGCACGTTGGATTGCACCAAAGGGTGGATAGGAGTTGTTGGTTATCCAGTTATTGGTCGTTGGTGAAATTAAAATGGTTGCCACTGCTGCTATAATCAAATAGTTAATGATCTTAATACGAGAAGAGGTAATTTGCCGTCCAAGTGTTCTTGCTACTAATATAAATGCATAAGCTATTACAAAATCAGCTGCAACCCATCCTGCGGTACCTATTACCCTAAAGATAAGGAACTGGGACTCCATATATACCATATAACTTCCAGTTGACTTTAAAAATTGAGGACCAAATACCCCAGTTAAAAAAAGTACAGGTGGTAAAATTATAATTGTCCAAAATATTGCTCTTCCTATCTGATCCTTAAAATAACGAAGGAAAAATGCAACACCAACTATTTCTGCGATAGCAATGGCAGTAACTTGAGGGACAAGAAACCCATAGAGATGAATGATAAGTTGTATAGGAGTTAATTGTCTGTGTGCCATAGAATTGCTAGCGGGGTAATTTGGATCTATGGTGGGTGGTCTTGAAACGACTAATTGCTTTATATCAAGAGTAATAGCAACTGTCTGGCTGATGCAAAGGAGCATCGATGACACAGCAAATGCCAATATCATGATATAGTGTCGTTTGTTGGTACTCGAATTGAACCATGACAAGAATTTGTAAGTGCGAAAACCAAAGAACAAGAGGGCTACTGCACTTATTAAGAGAAGTAGAATCAGCAGGAAAGTGCTATAATGTGAAAATAACACCATTTCAACAATGATAGCTCCAAAGACGACTAAGAGTGCATAAAGAAAAATAGGTGTTGCCTTGTACAGCCTATTAAAAAACGAAGGAGCCTCAAGATCTTTGCGCAATGCAACCATATAATGTCTAAGGGCATACAGACTTGCAAAAAACACAGTGATAGTCATTGCTATAAATAAAATTAAACCAAAGGAAGAAGTAAGAGGCTTTCCCAAAACGTCAAAAAAGGTGCCAAAGATTACATCGGTAAGTATTATTGCCCAAGCAATAAACGTCATCAAGTAAGTTTTTTTGTTAATGATACTTGTAGTAACTAGCCATGGCATTTTTGTAGTCGACATGTCACTATAGAGATATTAGTTTTAAACCTTTTCTTGCAGGTTCTGGTAATACTTATTTGTTGCATTACTTTTTGTCTATCAGGACAAGATATTTCGATCGCTTTCGTGAATAAATATATTATTCAGAGAGATTTGAAGAGGATTTTATTCTAGCTTACCTCAAAGAGGTTCAACGACGCCTCTAATTCTTCTGCAACGTCACCTGTTCATTATGGGGGTGAAATTATTTCGATTGTTCATGAAGCCGTCTCTCTAGCTTTATGGTCAGTGATTTCAACTAATCGCGGGGTAAAAATATAGCGGATAATAGAAATGTGTCATGAACGAGCTACCATCATACAACATTAACCTGGATTTGAAAGTACGCAGAATCCTCAATGGCATGTGGCAGGTTGCAGGCGGACATGGGCATATTGATCATGAAAAGGCAGTTGAAGATATGATCAAATATCATGATTCAGGATTTACGACTTGGGATCTGGCTGATATATATGGGCCAGCGGAAGATCTTATCGGGGAATTCAGACGTAGGTTACTGAAATTAAGAGGAAAAGGAGAGCTCGATAGAATTCAAGCACTGACAAAGTGGGTGCCACGTCCAGGAAAAATTACTCGTACTGCGGTTATCGAAAATATACAAAAATCTCTCAACAGGATGAATGTTAGCTCGATCGATTTACTGCAATTTCACTGGTGGGATTATAATAATCCGTATTACATGGATGCTCTCAAATACCTAACCGATCTCAAGGACAATGGAATTATCAAAAACATTGGCCTTACAAATTTTGATACAGAACGATTGCAAATCATGATGGATGCCGATCTACCAATCGTGTCAAACCAGATACAATATTCAATTATTGATCGAAGACCGGAGGTAAAAATGATCCCTTTTTGTCAGAAGCAGGGCATCAATCTTCTAGCCTATGGAAGCCTCTGCGGCGGATTGATGTCTGATCGTTACTTCGGAAGAGAGAAACCCTCTATTGGTGAATTAGACACATTAAGTTTGCGAAAATACTATCAAATGATAGAAGCATGGGGGGGATGGAATTTATTTCAAGAATTACTTTCGAATTTGAATACAATTGCTCAACAGTATAATGTGAGTATTGCAAATATAGCAACTCGATACATACTAGATAGTCCAACGGTAGCTGGAGTTATTATTGGTGCTCGACTCGGAATAGTAGACCACAGATTCAGCAATGAACAGGTATTTAATTTAAAGCTAGGGAAGTCAGACCTTGATGCTATAGATGCCGTATGCAAGAAGTCAAACAACCTGTTTGAAATGATCGGGGACTGCGGCGATGAGTATAGATGATTTTGAATTTGAATTTAAATTTAATTTTGATTTTGAATACCAAATGATACCTCAATGAAAAGAATGAATGCCTAGATTCATGTATATATGCGAACCATGGTATTCAGGACTGACTTGAGTTATGTTGCTACTGTGTGATAATAGATCTAATTATGATAATCATGATAAATGTCGGATTTCACTCTTCTTGCTTCTCATAAAGTACTATGGGGCAGTGGATGAGCGATGTTTATGATTGAGGGACAGATCTATTTAGTTTCGATTATCCAGGTCCCGCATAAGGACCACTAATTCCAGATCTACCCACTACAATTTCTATCGCTTGACAGAACGCAAAGAGTAATCGCGCATATGAATGACGTAAATACCCAAAAAGCCTGTGATGCCGCCTACCACAGCTAAATACATGTTATTGGGTAGATTGGTGGGAAACCCTATCTCTCCCAACAGGAGCTGAGCAACGAGCGTAATTATGATGCTCGAAGAGCCTATGGTAGCTGTAAGAGATGCTCCGATCCTACTTAGGCCAGTAGAATATGACAATGATCCTACAAAGGGTAGCAATGAAAATACGATTAAGATCACAATGATGATTATTAGTTGTTGGCTATTTTCGATATTGTAAGCTAGTATGGATCTTCCATCAGTTGATGGGTAATGCACCTCAACCAACAATACTCCTACAATCATAAATCCAATTAGGATAAACCCAGAAATCAGCATTGAAGAAGCTGCCACTTCGATAGATGAATGTCTTGATACTAGCTTTGTTAGAAAGAGAACACCTAAAGCAAATCCAAATGCAGAAAGTATTGCCTCCAAATCCCCAAAAGTGATATTGAATGTGTCTTGTAGTGTGAATGCATTTGATAACCCACCTAAGTCTATATTTTCATTATCCCCATTGATGCGGGAGTCACTCATAATGGCCAGAATGAACCCGAACAACGCCAATGCTATACCAATGATGTGAATACTTTTCAATATCTCTTTCAAGAAGGCTCTTGCTAGAAGAACTATTATCACAATTTCTAGAGGTCCTGCAATAAGGAGCTCTTTTGAAGCACCGATCTTATTAATGGAATCATACCATGTAAATATCCCAATTGATAGAAACAGAGAAGCCAACAAAAGATTCTTCCAGGATCTCATGAAAAGGATAGTAATCCCGTCCCTTTTCTTAAGAACAATGACCGTTACCACTAATAGCATTATACCCCCCAAGGTTATGCTTATAGCTGATAGAAGAATCGGAGAGATTTGTATTGACGAATGAGTTGTTAAATATTCAATGACTATCGATTCGATAGAAATTGTTATTGCATAAACAAATACAACCCAAGACTTTTGGATCAAGAGTGGCAATACGAGAAATTCCAGCATTTAGAATAATAATACATTCCGATTGTCTTCAGCATTGTATATTCTGCAAATTAACCCATAAATTGGTTAACATATATTTCTACCCCTACTTTGATTTGGGCGGGTAATGGGAATAAAACGACAGAATTAGAGGAGATAAATAAAGGTATTTGGAAGACCTAGTCCCAATTGCGAATCGAATTAGTTTTGGTTATTATCAATTACTATTTCAACGCTATTTCGCTTATCAAGAGTATTAACTAGGGTTGATCGGAAATTAGATGGTATTAAGAAGCATGAGGAACTGAAATAACAAGCTCTTGTCCTCCGCCGGTGCCTATGGCTTTAGGCATTGTTGTTAAGTCGAAGAGACTTATCACTCCATAATAGAATTCGATCGATAGCGAGATAAATGAAGTCGTCATGCAATGCATCCACAAGGAGGCAAGGCGAAACGCCACTTCAGATTATCGCCCCACCTAACCATGCGGATTCGTGACAAACTCGTAGTAAGGTTGACATTTTCACATAAAAGGTATTCCGGAACTTAGTTATTCTTTGGGTTAACCGGTCGTTCACCAAGGAATATCGTTTGATCGTCTATCTACCCTTAATCCCTAGATAAGGCATAATGGCATACTTCCATACATTCTAACCTATAATCACTCCTGCCCCCTCCTACTCTGTGAGCATGAATATATTAATAAATGATGTTGGTCTTTAACGTTTGAAAAGAAGCATGGGTAAATGGAGATGCCTGTGGTGTTCTAAAGTGCTGGAAGGTGAGTCCTTTATGGATCTGGTAACTAGAACCTATGTGCGAGGAGAACCTGTACACGCGTGGGAAAATATAACATTGGTTGAAGAAGAAAAAGCTGTCGCATTAGCGAACAATTTGTTATCAGTATAATATGTCTAATTAGTCAATCTAGAACAGATGGATCATAGTGACTTGTTCTTGTTCTGTATAATCGACATGTATATCTCTCGCTTTCTTGATTAAGTTCGTCCCATGTTAGCATTATTATCATCTAACGTTTATCCAGGAGCATCAGTAGACATGAGGATTGCGGTCTATCCCAAGAGCGCGAAAGTTACAAAATGAATTTTCCAATTATTGGAAACTGACAGACTCCAATATTCGTAAAATGGTCTGAGCGGCAGCCATATTTGTACTCTAAATTATTGTTCTCTAATTGAATATATCTTCAATAATCTTCCAAAGGGGGTAGCATTACTAAGGGTTGCTTATTGATGAAAATATTAGGTGCTGTATACTCATTCCCTACTAACTTTGTTTGTTTAGAATTTAGGCAACATAATGACGGGGTTTCACCGGGCAGTCCAGATGGATCAGAGTTCTTAATCTGCAGATTTAATGATGCGCCAACGATAACAATATCTGTACTGAGCGAAGTTTGAATTAATACTGAATACTATGCCCACCTGATAGTATATGACATTAATAAGTTTAGACTAAATAGCTAAATCCACGGAAGAATTTATGAAACAAAAAAACGTGTAAGGCTCCAATTTTATGGAGCGGCTCCATTCGGATCTATTCATTTCTATCGGATATTAATTCCCACCAAAGAGTCTTGATATCGCTTGGCCCAATTGCTCGAATGGATTCTGTGATTGGGTCTGGTTTTGCTGCTCTGCTGAGCTAGGAGGTGCTGCTGCTGGTGCTGGTGCTGCTTCTGTCTGGTTTTGCTGCTCTGCTGAGCTAGGAGGTGCTGCTGCTGGTGCTGGTGCTGCTGTTGCTCCTCCTGTCTCGTTTTGCTGCTGCTGCGTCTGGCCAGCTTCTCTTACTGCTGCTTCAAAAAATGTCTCATTCGCTTCGCCTTGAGCGAACAATATTTGCGGTGTTGCAAACAGTGAGCCAAAAGCTATCGAAGTAATTGTAAGGCATGCTATGTACATAAGAGTAGAGAATTTTTGCGGACCTGTTATTTTCATCAGGAAGAAGGTAATAGAATTTAGATTTAAATGTTTACAAGATCTGTTAAATTGAGACTCTTAGAATATCATGAATAAATTCTAGCAATTTATCTTGGTTTTCGATCCTTTCATACAAGTCAGACATTCCTCACAATAAGCTTAGAAACGCTATGACAAACCTCACCTTTGAACAGATTTGAAGTCATGTAACGAAAAAATGTCAATAATAAATATAGAAGTCGCTTGATATAATTTGATCTAGAGCAATAGACTCGCTCAGGCTAAACATGCATCAGTCAGCTAATAACTACAACATATTCTATGCTATAGGCTCTTGAACTAGAATTTTAACAGTATTAATGTCTAGATCCATCTGTTCAGCAATCAAGTCTTCAGTGATACCAGAATCATAAAGATTTCTAACCATCCTTCTCTTTTCTTCGTCTACCATTTTTCTTGGCTTCTCCAATTTCAGTTCTGGTTCGATGCTCTTGATATAATCTGTAATCGTAGTTACAATGCCATTTACATTTACTCCTTTCTCAGTAGAAAATACCAATATAAAATCTTCCAAAATGGGAATACTGAATACCAGTACTTTATCATGGGCATACACCATATACTTGAGCTCTCCCAAATCAGCAGAAAAATTTTTTCTCATCTGAACTATGTGAGCCGTCTGCGAAAGGCTGACTTCAGAATTCCTACCTGTTAGATGCTGCACGATGCCTTCTATGGGGCCACCAGAATAGAGATGACCTGATTTTTCCAATAAACCTATGAATCTGATATTTGAGTCCAACTTGAGTATACCATTTAAAAGATCTGCACTATTCAATGGAAATCCTTGTTACGAGGAGGGAAATATATTCTTTAGTTAACCAAGTTAACTAGCTGATTGCTTCGATAACCTTAAAAGAAGCACTTTTAATCTAAGTCTATGAAAATCGTAGCCGTTCTTTATTCAGGAGGAGAGATAGCTAAAAGGACCCCAACACTCTTGGGCTCTGCAGAAAATGCTCTCGGATTAAGGGAATTTCTTGCGGGAAAAGGACACGAGTTTATTGTATTAACCGACAAAGAGGCAGAATTAGAAAAACATCTCCCTTCAACTGATATTATAATAACGACTCCTTTCTGGCCGGCTTATCTTACAAAGGAAAGAATTTCGCACGCACCCAACTTAAAGCTGATCCTGACGGCCGGTATAGGGTCAGATCATATAGATCTAGGAGCAGCAGCCACACGTAAAATAACTGTAGCAGAGATTACAGGTAGTAATGTGGTAAGTGTAGCCGAACAGGTTGTCATGCATATTTTGGCCTTGGTACGAAATTATATTCCGGCCTATAAACAGGTCTTAGAAGGAAGATGGGATATAGCAGAGATCGCAGCTAGAGCACATGATCTAGAAGACAAGGTAGTAGGAATCCTTGGGATGGGTAGGATTGGACAAAGAGTTTGCGAACGATTGAAACCATTTAACGTAAAAATGCTCTATTACGATCAGTTTCCATTACGCACTGTTGAGGAACACGTGCTTGGTGCTAGATTCGCCTCTAAAGAACAGCTTGTGGAACAATCCGATGTAATTACGATCAACACCCCATTGACCCCTGAGACGGATGGTATGTTTAACCGTAACCTTATATTCCGCATGAAAAAAGGTGCGTACCTTGTGAACACGGCTAGAGGAAAGATCGTCGATACCACCGCACTTGTCGAAGCTTTGGAAGTCGGTCATTTAGCCGGATATGCCGGTGACGTTTGGTACCCACAGCCAGCTGCGAAAGATCATCCCTGGCGAAGTATGCCTAATCATGCAATGGTACCTCATTATTCTGGAACGACGCTGGAAGCCCAAGCGAGATACTCAAATGGGATAAGGGATTGTCTTTCACGTTTTCTCGAAAATCGCCCCCTTGAGCAGCAATACCTAATTGTAGACGATGGTAAGGTGGTAAGCGCTAGTTACAGCTATGCTTTCAAAACTTGATTTTTGTCTGTAAGATCATTTATAGTCGGATGCTCGGATGTTTGTGGTAAATTTCCAGAAGATGAAAGAACAATCACGTCAGGTCTATTCCTAACCTGGCTCATATGAGTAACCTAGATCTGGCTTTTGGTTTCTGACCACTCAATCAATTCCAATAACTCTACTTCAAATGTTGAGGGTCTGTACTATACTATCCAAAATTACACGTTCTAACTTGCGATTTGTATGCATGATTACATGAATACAGACCGAAGAAAAAATAGGAAACTAAGGTGATAGCAAGGATTAGATGTATAATCTTATAAGAATCTACTTATAATGGATTTGATTAGAATTCAGCACACGAAATTAAGTATTAAAAGTCTTGCGAGTAATATCTGTAATACAGAAATAAACGTTAACTTAAAGACAATAATTAATATGAAGGATAGAACCTTCTCTCTTACTTATTCTTATTTCTCAAGTTTAGTAACAGTATGTACTGTACTTGGCATTCTCTTGTTTGTGGCTCACCTAGCTGAAATGAATCATACCTTGGTTTTTGCACAGGAACCCAATGAGACGATGTCCCTATATAGCAATCCAGGAGTCGATTTCGAAATCAACTATCCGCCATCGTGGGAAAAGAGAGAGTTTCCAGCTGCTGAGAATAGTTCCATTATTGAGTTCCTCGGTCCATCTACAGGAGTTGAACCTCGTACCCCGTCAGTAAATGTATTCATATTTCCTTCAGGAAATCAATCTGTAGAACAAGCAGTGAATGAGGTTATAGCTGAATTAGAGGATATCCAGGTAAACTCCACTACAATGAAACTTGACGAGTTGAATGTAACTGCGCGTGTGTTAGAGTACATGGTCACTACTGCCCATCAAGAATTTCAGAAATTACAACTGTGGATAGAAAGGCCTCAAAGAACTTACGTAATAACATATACGAATTTGCCTGATAAATTTTCAGATTATCTTCCACAATTCATGGAAATGATCAAGACAATTAAAATAACATAGGCACTAAATTAAGCGTAAACCAGGGTTGCAATTATTTAGCTATTTTATAATAATAGTTGAAGAGACAGGTACTGTTATGACGATTCCAATATTATGCGTCTTAAATCAGTCCAGATCATCGACAACAAGTATGTGTAAAATACCAATCCATCGTGTTACTTTCTGACTAACCTCTTTCCATCTTCAAGAGAACTGCAAATTTAAGTACGAGTATGCCCTCTATCTTACAAGTAGTACAGGGCAATGTGCATAAGCCAATATTCCTTGACTAACACTACCGAGTATTAGCCTTCTTAATCCCGTTTTTCCCTTTGTACCTATCACTATCAAATCAATACTCTGCTTTTCAGAATACTCTATAATATCTGCTACTACAGATTTTCCTTCCATCAAGATTTCAGTTTCAATCTTCACATTACTTGCTAAAGCATTTTTTTTGATGCCTGTAAACCACTCGCCTTCGATCTCCATTCGAGATAATTCAACCACTCCCTTTACAGGAGTCATAGGAACCTCCGGATCTACCTGATCAATTTCATAATCATATCTTAATTCCTGTGGTAATACTGTGAGAACGACCAATATTGCATCATACCTCTTTGCAACTCCTATAGCGCAGTTCGCCGCATGCATTGATTCCTTTGAACCATCGATTGCAACCATGATTTTACTAAATTTCTTATGCACTCCAGATCGTCATGATATTGAGAATTTCAATGTATTAAAGATACACCAAGGGCAACTTTGCTGCTTGCCTCCATACTTATACACTCTGGTACATTGGCCGTGACCCATTTCCATAAATGCTGGTCAATTAATACTCCATTTGTGTAGCTATATCTGGTGAGTGGAAAAAGAGAATGACCACAATAGTCGGTATCAGAACAAAGGAAGGAGTCGTACTGGGCTCTGACAGAAGAGCCAGTAAGGGTTTCTTTATTGGTTCTAAGATTACCCAAAAAATAACAAAAATAGATGATACATTGGCAGTAGCGATTGCTGGGCAGCTATCTGACGCAGATTACATGGTTAAGCTTGTTAAGGCTGAGAGAAATCTCATTGAGTTACGTAGAGGATTTCCTGTCACAGTAAAAGAATCAGCTAGGCTAATTGCGAATCAGGCATATACTGGCCTCAAGAACTATCAACCGTATTTCGTAGAATTACTGGTAGGCGGAGTTGATCAAGAAGGTGGACACATTTTTGTGGCAGATATGAGTGGAGCCATTACCAGCGAGGAATTTGCTTCCTCTGGTTCAGGTTCTCCTATTGCCTACGGAGTGCTTGAAAGCATCTATCATAAAGACATGACCAATGAACAAGCTAAGGAAATTGCCACAAAAGCAGTTGCGGCTGCAATGGAAAGAGATCCTGGTTCGGGAAACGGGATAGACATATTGACGATCCCAAAACTTTCCTTGGTAGTGAAGGAGAGGAGGAGATAATATAGTGGCTGATATAGGCAGTTCTGGAGTTAGTAACTCTAGATATCCTTACTACTATGGACCTGAAGGAAGACTGCTGTTAGTAGACAGTGCCCTAGAGGCGGTTGGTAGGGGTTCAACCACAGTAGGGATCAAGACCTCGACTTTTGCCTTGATCTCTAGTCACATTAAGCCTACGAAGCCTTTGGTAGAACCTTCAGAGAAGATATTTGCAATAGATGGACATGTCGGTGCTACTGGTTCTGGATATATTGGAGATATACTTCAATTAATTGATGAGATGAGAATTGCGGCACAGAAATACAGATTCACTTACGATAGTCCAATAGATATAAAGTCGCTCGCAAGACAGCTCAGCTCTTACTTGCACGACTTTACAATTTACGCAGTTAGACCTCAGGCAGCATCGATAATAATCGCTGGACTAGATCCGGCGGGGATTCAATTATATCAAGTTGATCCTAGTGGTACGTACTTTAGTGGATCTGGTTTTGCAATAGGACAATATTCAGACACAGCTATTGATACAATTCAGAAGGAATATACCGAAGACATAACGATTGCTCAAGCAGTCCAATTGAGCGATCGAGCTATAGAAAAGGCGTTAGGAGAAAAACCATTAGTAGAGAGAGGAATTGTTACGGCTAAGGATGCTACATTCAATAAGATGGTAGCAGCTAGCTAGTACCATCTTCCTTGTTTTTTATAATTTCCATTTACAGTGTATAATTGTTGATTGTAGGAATATTGACTTCACTAATAAGGGTACATTAGGAGTCGTAGTCCATCTTGGTTTTTCTCGTGTTGTTTTAGACGCCAACTAAAGTTTTTGAAAATCAATTGACCTAACCTTTTCTCCCTTGTTTTTGTGATATGATATAACAACACTTGTGGTAAAAGACATGTGCACAAACAGATGTTCCACATCATACATATTATCAGACATAAGTAGGAATATGACAGACATAACTTTCTAACACAACTGCATAAGTATGACGGGTGACAGATAACGAAAATAAATAATAATTCATAAGATTAGCAGTACTGTATTATCAGTCCTATTGGCAATATATTAATGTGGACTCGAATGTTTTACTCTCATAGAATAAAAATATGCAGCTAGTTTATTGAACATAGTTCCCTAATCATAGTTGTTACTTCTGTAAGACAGTTCTCCTTATCTCAAATTTAGTTGACCATTAAATGTTCCTCAAACCATAATAAGTTTGGTGCGCCCCATTCGAGTAGATTGAAGTCAACTATAAATGGCTGTATAACTGCTTATAAATTATCCTCAAAATTGGATAAAGAGGGAAAAATATACGTTATAGATAAGCAGAAAACGAGATTGAAATCTAATAGGGCTATTAGCTATGCATGACAATGTTGTAGGATATAATCAAAAGCCTGGCTCTAACGCTAAGAATGAAGTCAATGATCTTTTATTACCTGTCGCATTAAAAATGGAAAATGTTTCAAAGGTTTTTAAATCTCCAGCAGGGGAATTGATTGCTCTTAGGGAAATCAGTTTTGCAGTTAGAAAAGGTGAATTTATCTCGATTGTAGGCCCTTCTGGAAGTGGTAAGTCAACTTTACTAAACATTATCGGCGCATTGGATCGACCTTCCAATGGAAGAGTCTTCATCGACAATGTGGATATTTTTTCCCTAAAGGATAGTCAGATTGCCCAAATGCGAAATTCACTAATAGGTTACATATTTCAATCCTTTAATTTGATTAACAGGACATCGGTTCAGAAGAATGTTGAGATTCCAGCTATTATCTCTGGAATGAATAGTGAAGCGCGACACAGACGCTCACAAAAACTGCTAAGAATATTAGGGATCGAAGATAAAGCATCGCTTAAGCCAGTAAATCTAAGTGGAGGACAGCAACAGCGAGTAGCCATCGCTAGATCTCTTATGAATAATCCCGCCATAATTCTTGCTGATGAACCAACTGGGAATTTAGATTCAAAGACAGGAGAAGAGGTTTTTGATCTATTGAGAATGCTTGCTAATAAGTTCAAAAGAACTATCGTATTTGTAACACACAACTCAGACCTTGCATCTAGGACAGATAGAACCATTTTCATCCGAGATGGTGCAATTGAAAAAGAGATAATAAATAGAATATGATGGAACAAGAAAGAAATAACTTAAAGGAGAAATATATGAATGACCCTTGTTCCTTTTTCGAGGAATGTACGTTAGAACCCTTGCGAAGAAGAAACCCATTGAGTTGCTGTATGAATCCTGTCGCATCCATGAAGAGCAGAAAAAATTCAAGTCCTCTTATCAGCTTAGGGTTATGTCTTTTGTTGTTTTTATCAGTAATTTCATATATAATACTATTTACGACATCTGAAGTGAACGTATTTGCTCAATCATCTAATTCATCTCCTGCGACTGTTGTTCCAATCTCCGTGCAGACTGATAGAGCTCCTTCTTTTCTTGAAGCATATTGGACAGAAGATTCTGTCTCCACATCCACGTCAACTACAAACAACTCCAAGAAGGAAATTGGCCCTGGAGAAGGAACTTCTACCCTTGCGATAGTATTCGTAAATAGAGGAAGGACCGATATTACAGGGGTAACAGGTTATCTAACCCTTCCCTCCGGATTTAGAGCGATTGAAGGCGAAAATAATGTCACCTCTCCAAATGTAGCAGTCGCCAGTTATGATTCTATCATTAAAGCCGGTGACACTTTCACCATGTACTTCACAATGGACGTTCTTCCACAAGCCAAAGTGGGTCCATACACTGGTGACTTAACATTATCATATTCAAAGATTCTTGAGGTCGGACAGATCTCAACTTCAATGATGATCCCCTTTAGAGTGACCGGTAAGGTAATTTTAGACACTACATTGCTAAATCAAAATCTAACTGCAGGCTATCCCAACCCGCTACAAATACTTATTACAAATGATGGAACGGCCAACGCTACAGGAGCAGTAGTTACAGTGGTAGATGTTTCTGGTGGAACTACTGCCTCAAACAGTAGTACTTCTAAGAGTAGTTCAATGAATGGTTCGTCTTCTACGACGGTCGATTCAGAATCTTTTAACATAGGAAATATCCCCGCAGGCAGCTCTGTCATGATCACCCCAATTATATATCCTGACTATTCCTCTGAAGGAACGATACAGACTTTGGATCTGGAAATAGCATACAATAATGCATATGGCATCCGGACCGATTCCGATTATTCAATTGGAATGATCGTAGCACCGAATCCCCCGGAGTCAGTACTCAGCATAAATCCAGGGAAAATTTCAACAACGTCCAGTAGTCAGGATAATGCTGGCAATAATAGTAAGAGTAACGTAAATGAAGCTGAAGATGAAATTAACGAAAACCCCATAAAACTGACTGCAGGAAGGTTAGAAAATCTGCGCTTTAGCATAACAAACAATGGAAGCTTACCACTTACAGATATCGTTTATTCCCTTTCTTCAGGGACTAATTCTGTTAAGATATTAGGAGACTCAAGATGGAGAGTAGATTATATGGCTCCTCAATCAAGTTTCCCAATGTCCACGACCGTTTATGCAGCGGAGGATGTGATCAATACGCCTACGGAATTTGAAGTAAAAGCCGAGTACATAGAAAGGGGACAGTCTAAAACTGATACTCTAAGCATTGGAGCTTACGTTGATGGCCAAATACGCATTAGAACATATGATCTTGACATAAATTACGTAGGTGGTGCCCCAAATCTAGTCGGTAATTTATTGAATGAAGGAAATACAGTCGCATTATTTACCACAATAGAATTATTCAATCCAGCAAATAATCCAGAATTATCGCAGAGCAACTCAAATAAATCTTTGGTTACAGGTCCATCTCAACAACAATATCTAGGGGATCTTTCAGAGAACTCACCACTTCCATTTAGCATTCCTCTTAACATTGATAGTGAATTACCAGCAGGTAACTACCCTGTGAGCCTAAACGTTACTTATAGTGACAATCTTAGAATGGTTCATGAATTGCTATTAAATGATACAGTAGTATACGAAGGACAACCCTCGGCGTCCAGTAACAGTAACAGTAATAATGCTGCGTTTACTCTTGAGAATGGATTTTCAAGTATCTTTCCAATGGTGATCATTATAATCGTTGTAATTGCAATTGGATTGTTCTTGATCAGGCGTAGAATAAAAAGGAAGAAAGAGGGAAAAAGAATTAACACTGAAATTACTTCTGCTTCTCG
>Ga0081455_10003363_pt1 | contig 18440 bp, 16 predicted proteins | sample TabmetS3T2R1_FD_70207 | JGI IMG/M metagenome (GOLD analysis project Ga0081455, IMG submission 70207) | Tabebuia heterophylla rhizosphere microbial communities from the University of Puerto Rico - S3T2R1 | ecosystem: Host-associated > Plants > Roots > Rhizosphere ... | reverse complement strand
GCCAAAGCTGCATCGCTAGCCCGGCAGTTTTTCCACTTCATCTCACGCGCAATTACCCTATCACAAACGTGCCCTGCGCTGATTGGTGAAAGGTGTGGAGGGGATCAGCCAGCGGGAAATGCTGCACAGGGTAATCGTATGCCAGGAACGCGCCTCGCTCGGCTTGCCGTCTCTGTGACGATCACGGGGAGTGCTTTTCTCCTCCTTCCAGTGCAGCCGATTGTGGTGAAGCTCTACTCCCGTGGTTTGGGGGAATTCTAGCTGTCTAGACAGTGTGTATGTTGTTCTTTGCCGTTATGGCAAGCGCGCCACAGCCTGGTGTATGATACACCCTATAAGAGCCAGCGAGGATAGCCTGGACCCCCGGGAGGTGTTTCCCGAGGCAGCGTAACAGTCAGTTTCACAGGGGAAAGCAGTGATACTGCTGTGTTGCTCCCCCGCTATCATGCACGCGTCAGATGCAGGACAGGAGTCGGACAGTGCAAGCACTCATCAGCTCCCGCTTCGTTCTCGTTCTTCTACTGGTATGTTTCGTCTCCTCGAGGAAGGTTGCGGCTGAGCCTCCTGCGTCTTACACCTCGACAAGTTCAACTATCCCCGGCGTATATGGTACTAATACGGCGAACGGCGATGGCGTGTTTGGGAATGCGACTACCGGCCGCGGCGTGGTTGGTGCGAGCGAGGGCGGCATCGGCGTCCAAGGCAATGCTAGGGAAGGCCGCGGCGTTGTTGGGGTCAGCGACACCCAGGCTGGAGTCGAAGGGCAGAGCCAGGGCTATGTTGGGGTGTGGGGAGAAACCAGGGCGCCGTCTGGGGCAGGAGGAGAATTTCATAACAACGGCGGCGGGGACCTGATTCGTGCCGGGCCAGGGGGAGTGTTTCGCGTGTCGAACAACGGTGATGTCTTTGTACGAGGGCAGCTTATTGGTGCAATAGGACCAGAAGGGCCACCAGGCCCCCCAGGGTTGCCAGGCCCCCCAGGCCTGGCAGGCCCCCCAGGCACTCCTGTACGTACTGTCGCGGTATGTGGCGGTGGGGATGGTCAGGGCAAGTGCAATTGTACGGGTCGTGAAATTGCGCGTCAGATTGCTGGCCTCGCGACCCCAGGGTGCTCTGTGACTTCAGACACTGGTGCCTGCGGTATTCCGATAGGAGCCACCGGTGTGTGTTGTGTCTGTGCACCATAGGCAAGGGAGCTGGTCCTGCTGCCCGACAGGCATATATCCCTATTTGATCCCAGATTTGACCCTGGCCTAGGGGCTGCCGACCTCGACCGTTACCTCGAAGCGGGCCGCCAGCGTAGTACTCGCTTCCCACCGGTGCCGTAGCGACCACGCAATCCGCGCTGTGCCGGACTGCTGTACCGTGAATCGGCATGTCCGATCACCGCCCGTGCCCGGAGTGCTGGAGGAGATGGTGAAGTCGTCTCCGGTCTGCACCAGGCTTGCTGCATTCTCTACCTGCCAGCGGTAGCCCGTGGTTGGATGCTCCGCCAATCGGATAACGATAACGTCTACCGGGGCGGCGCTGACGCGTCTCCCGCTCTGTGTCTGTGTGAGAACCAACTCTGCCATGTGCAGCCCTTCAGTCTCACTGAGTTCATGCAGTGAGGCGCGATCGCTAAAGCCGTGGAATAGGGCTCCGCGTCCCGCCCGTTGACAGCTCTAACCCGGCGTGGTACGGTAGCCACCACGTTACATGCCTCTCAACACTTGCAGACAGCTATAGAGTATAGTGTACATATTAGGGAGACACAGCATGGCGGAATACGCACTCCTGGGTAAGCGCATCCCTAAGCCGGATGCTATCAATCGCGTCACAGGGCGCATGGTCTACGCCGATGACATGACGCTACCAGGCGTCCTGGCCGGCAAAATTCTTGGTAGTCCAGTCGCGCATGGGCGCATTCGTCGTCTCGACGTCAGCAAGGCCGCCAAGTTGCCGGGTGTGCGTGCTGTCGTGACGGCGCAGGACGCTCCCACCATACGCTATGGCGGCATCGTGCGCGACAAGTTGATATTTGCGACCGACGTGGTGCGCTACCATGGTGACCCAATTGCCGCGGTGGCCGCGGACAACGTCGATATCGCCGAGGAAGCCCTGCACCTGATCGAAGTAGAGATAGAGGCGTTACCAGCCCTGATCGATCCCAAGGAGGCCGCGCACAGTTCGATCATGATCCACGAGGGCTGGGAAGGGTATCCGTCAATTCCGAACCTGGGGCGTCAGGGGAATGTCACGTCGAGCGGCCGGGTGCAGTGGGGCGATGTGCAGCAGGGCTTTGCACAGGCCGATTATGTCTTCGAGGATCGGTATGATGTCGCGATGGCACACCAGACGTATATTGAGCCGCGTGCCGCCATGGCGCAAGTGGAGCCCACGGGGCGCATCTCCGTCTGGACGGCCACGCAGGGCATCTTCCCACTGCGCGACAGTCTGGCAGGGATTTTTGGTGTGCCACAGACCAAGATACGGGTTGTCCCCACAGAGATTGGTGGTGGCTTTGGCGGGAAGATCGCTGCGGTCACTGAGCCAGCGGCCATTTTACTGGCCCAGAAAAGCGGCCGGCCCGTCAAAATCACCTACAAGCGCGACGAGGATTTTCTCAGTAGCACGCCACGGCGCCCGGCCGTTTTTGAGCTCAAAACCGGTATCATGAAGGACGGCACGCTGGTGGCGCGTCAGGCGCGGGCCTACTTTGGCAATGGCGCCTATCACATTGCCACCGGCTACAACTTCGGCGAGGGCATGGCAGGTCGTCTGGCAGGTCCTTACAACGTGCCGCACGTCGATATGTATGCCTGCACGGTCTACACCAACCAGCCGCCGTGTGGGGCTTACCGTGCCCCTGGCAGCCCGCAGATTATCTTTGCGGTGGAATCGCATATGGATATGCTGGCCTCGCGGCTTGGTCTTGATCCCCTAACCATCCGGAAAAAGAACGCCCTGAAGGTTGGGGATCGTGCGATTATTGGGGCGCTGGATGACGCTGCTGACCTGCGCGAGATGATCGAGCGCATCGAGCAAGAATCCGGCTGGCATAAGCCCAAAGGGAAAAATCATGGGCGTGGGATTGCTGTAGGGTTCTGGGCCTCACGTGGTATGCCTGGCAGCAACACGTTAAAGCTCAATCCCGACGGCACTGTGGCCATCACCACTGGTTCGGTGGATCTCAGTGGCACGCATGTGACCTTGCAGCAGATCGCCGGTGAGGAGCTGGGCGTTGGCCTGGAGAAAGTAGGAGTACTGACGGGCGATACGGATGTCGCACCCGTGGCCCCTCTGAGCGCCGGGAGCAACATCATTCGGAGCATGGGCATGACGGTGAAGGTCGCGGCTGAAAAATTGCGGCAGCAGATTTTAGAGGTCACGGCTGGGCAGCTCGAGGCGAACATCGATGACCTGGAAATTCGCGAGGGCCGGGTCCAGGTCAAAGGCACGCCGGACCGCGGCCTGACCTTTAGCGATGTCTACAAAGTAGCGTCGATGTCCCAGGGTGGTCCACCAACGGCGTCGGCCTCCACGCCTATGCAAGGTACGACACTGCAATACTCTCTGCAGGTTGCTGAGGTTGAGGTTGATGCAGACACCGGCGAGGTTAAGGTAGTGGACCTAACGGTAGTCCAGGACGCCGGGTTTGCCATCAACCCGATGTCGGTGGAAGGTCAGATGGAGGGGGGTGCCACGCAGGCCCTGGGCTACGGCCTGGCAGAGCAGATGATGTTCGACCCGCAAACGGGACGCAACATCAACGCTGGTTTTCTGGATTACAAGATCCCCAGTGCCCTGGATGTCCCTAATATTAAAAGCGTCATCGTCGAAGTGCCGGCGAAGGACACACTCTACGGCGCGCGTGGCGTGGGTGAACCGCCCATTGTCGCTACGGCTACGGCCATTGCCAATGCGGTGGCCGATGCTATAGGGGCGCATGTCACGGCACTGCCGCTCACTCCGGAACGCGTGCTGGAGGCGGCGCGTCGGAAGAGGGGATGAGGGAGCGAGTTCTTAGAGACCTACACCACCCGATTCTGTACCTGTCCCTGCAAAAACGCCACGACATTCGCGGCGCACAGGTTTAGACCATTCATGAGTGCTTCTGGCGTCGTGCCAGCTGTGTGGGGAGACAGTACTACATTAGGCAGGGTGAGCAGTGGATCGTCAGGAGCGATAGGTTCCTGCGTGAACACATCCAGACCAGCTCCGGCGATTTTTCCATCCCGCAGGGCCTTATATAATGCCTGCTGATCCACGAGCTGCCCACGAGCGGTATTGATAAAAAGCGCGGTGGGCTTCATGAGGGCAAATTCCTGGGCCCCAATGATGCGTTCTGTGTCTGGGGTAGAGCGCAGATGCAAGGACACGACATCGGCCTCGCGCAGCACATCGACCATGGTCGGTACATAGTGGAAGCCAATGTGCTGCGCGGCTGCCAGGTTGGGATGGAAGGACCAGGCTAGCACCGACATGCCAATACCTCTGCCGAGTTGCGCCATACGCAGGCCAATGGCCCCAGTGCCGAGGATCCCGAGGGTTTTGCCACAGACTTGCGTGAGTGTGCCACGCACCCAGGTGCCGCTTTTTACCTGCGCGTCGAGGCTTGGCACTTTGCGGGCTACGGCTAGTAAGAGCGCTAACCCTTGCTCGGCGACTGAATCCGTGGCCGTGTTAGGGGTATTCGTCACCACGATACCCGCAGCCTGCGCCGCTGCTAAGTCCACATTGTCGGTGCCAGTGCCCCAGATAGCCAGATGTTGCAAGTGAGGACACGCCTGCAGGACCGCGGCGGTGAATTTACAATAGGCACGGATATTGACGACAGTATGCGCCTCGCGGATGCGCTCCACGAGTTCGTCCTGCGTCTCCGGACGCGAGGTGTGGACGGTTACATTGCCGTGCGCCTGCATGGTCTGCAACGCCGGCGTCCCCGAAATCACCGAAGGGAAATCGTCCGGGATGATGATCTGTGCCGCAGTGTGTGGCATGGTTAGCTCCTTGCGAGGGCCTTGCACAAGTATCGCTTCATGGGAGACGGCATCTGGTGCTCAGGATGCGGTATAATCTCTGCCGTTGTCAAGGTCCCGCAGGATAGATGTGCCCTCTCCCATAGGTAGAGGCGAGGGTGAGGGCCCTAAAACTAAGGAAGGACACGTCTATGGCGATCGCATCGCAGCAGTACAACGTTGGCGGGATTCTCCTGGCGCGCCCGTTCAAGGTGCGGCGGCTGGGCCATTTTGGCTTTAACGCGCTGAAGATGGCAGAAGGTTTGAACTTCTATAACGCCCTCCTGGGCTTCAAAATCTCCGACGAGCTCGATTTTGCCAAGGTGCCTGGCATGCCAGAGCAGGTGAAGGCGCTCGGGGACGCACGCGGCTTTTTCATGCGCCACGGCACAGACCATCACTCGTTTGTGCTGTTCAACAAAGGGGTCATGGACCTCCGGCCTGATCGCAAATTCCGTCCTGAAGTGACCATTAACCAGATCACCTGGCAGGTTGGCAGCCTTAAAGAAGTGGTCGATGCGTTTCATTACTTTCAGGAGCGTGATGTCCCTATCCAGCGCGTGGGCCGTGACATGCCTGGCAGCAACTGGCACTGCTATGTCTACGACCCGGATGGGCACACCAATGAGTTTTATTACGGTATCGAGCAGGTAGGTTGGAATGATCTGAGCAAGCCACGGGCCATCTACTATCGTGGCTTTCGCCAGGAGCCGCCGTTGCCGCAGATGTCTGAAAACGCTGAGGTGGTCGAGGCACTGCATGACAAGGGTGTGGATATCTTTGGCGGGCATCGTTACGAAGAAAAATTACCGGCTACGTATGACGTCGAAGGCGTCCTCCTGCCGCGTCCTTTCAAAATTACCAAAATCGGGCCCGTGCATCTGTTTGTCGAGGATGTCGATGCCGCTGAAGCGTTTTACACTGATACGGTGGGCTTTGTGAAGACGGAGGAGAGTACCTATCACGGCGCCCGTTGTGTGTTCTTACGCGCTGGCAGCGAGCACCACAGCCTCGCTCTGTTCTCCAAAGAACTACGCGCTGAACTTGGGTTCAGTCCCCACACCACGTGTAAATCCTTCGGGGTTGAAGTAGGCAGCTATCAGCAACTGCGCGAGGCGGTCGCCTTCCTCAAAGCGCACGGCGTCACCATGCTCGACCCCCTGCCCCCCGAGCTTTCACTCGGTACGGACTACGTCGCATACGCTCTCGATCCTGATGGGCACTGCATCCAGTTGTACTACTATATGGAGCAGGTTGGCTGGGATGGTCGGGTACGTCCGCAGAGCCAGCGGCGGCGTGTGACAACTGAGTGGCCGGAGACCCTGGAGCCGCTATCTGATACCTACATAGACCAGGTTTTTCAGGGGCCGCTTGGCTGAGCCACGATCTTTTGTCACAGAAGACACCATCTCTGTTCTCTCGCCCTCCGGGCGAGGGTTTTAGCACGGGGTGAGGGACCCCCAGGGCAAGCAGTACCCCCAATAGTCTCTCACCCCGGCCCTCTTCCGGAGAGAGGGTGCAGGAAGGAGATCTTGCCTTATTGTTCCCTCTGGTAGATAATCAGAAAGCCCTGAGAGCATGTTCAGGGAAATTCCGAGACTTTCGGAATACAATTTGCTATAGTACCTAAAAGTACCCTGTTGTCAGCGTTGTCCGCTGGGCCCTTATACGCTTCAGACAAGTACATAGGGCGCAGGCCGCCAACGCGTCAGACAGGCTTCCGAACACCTATGAGCCAAGTGAGAGAAGATGATGAACCTCCCTACGACCTCCTACATCCTCCTCGGTATGCTCAGCGCTCAAGAGCGGTCGGGATATGACCTGAAGCTCCTGCTCGATAAGCAGGTGCACCATGTCTATTGGAGCCCGGCGAAAAGCCAGATTTATGGGGAGCTGCGGCGGCTAGAGCAGGCAGGCTTGACGACGATGACAGAGGTTGAACAGACGAACCGTCCGGACAAACGCCTCTATCGGATTACTCCGGCTGGGCGGGAGGCCCTGCAGCAGTGGTTGGCGAAGCCCGATGTGGAGCCTGACGTCTTCAAGAGTCCCCTGTTGCTGCATCTATTCTTCGGCCACCTGTTGCCACGCCAGGTCCTCATCGCACAGCTTGAGAGGCGTCAGCAGAAGCTGGCTGCAGAGTTGCAAGGGTATGAGAAGCGCGAACAGGAAGTGCGTGACAGTATGCAAGCCCTAGGGGCCGAAGCAAACCTCCCATTTCTCTTGTTGACCTTCCAGTTTCAGAGGAGCATGCTCCAAGCCGCGCTGCAGTGGACCACTGAGGCTGTGGCGCAGCTCAAACGCTTAAAGGAGACTGCAGCGTAAGACTGCTGGCCTGGCCCATGCTCTTTCAACGCTGCAAGAGTGCTGCCCCGGTGTCCGGGTCGAAAAAGTGGTGTGGCCCCTGGCTGAGGTTGAGCCACACAGGTGTGTCTGGCGCGAGCAAGCAAGGGGCTGGTACCAGGACCTTGAGCAGGTGTGGACCGCATGTGGCCGACAGGAGTATTTCGCGTCCGAGTGGTTCGAGCAAGCTAATCGTCGCTGGGAGAAGATGCTCACCAGGATAGGGCTGGAGCAAGATGTTTTCTGGACGCAGGCCCAGGGTGTAGTGCGTTGCGCTGTGTGGTCTACGTTCCAAAGCAGCCGAGGTGGTCGCTGGCAGTGCAAAGCAGTATGCCGTGTCAACGAGTTGCAGCATGGGTGGGTGGCCGGCCGGCTGCACTGGGAGAAAATTCATCGGGGCACTGCTAATGAAACGCGCCACAAACTCATTGGCGGGCGCATGATACAGCGTATGCGAGTCAGCGAGCTGTTGCAGCCGCCCCTCGCGTAGCACTAGAATGCGATCGGCCATACTCAGGGCTTCAGTCTGGTCGTGGGTCACGAGTACTGCAGTAATTCCTAGGGAGCGTTGCAGGCGCTTGATCTCTGCGCGCATGTGTAAACGCAGCTCAGCGTCGAGATTACTCAAGGGTTCATCAAACAGCAGCAGGTCGGGTTCTTTAATAAGCGCCCGTCCCAGCGCCACACGCTGTTGCTGTCCACCTGAAAGTTGCGCCGGTTTGCGCTGCAACAGGTCCTGCAGTTGCACGAGAGCCGCAATATGCTCGACTTTATGCTGGATAACAGCGCGGGATTGACGCTGGACACGCAAGGGAAAGGCGAGATTCTCGTAGACGGTCAGATGTGGATAGAGCGCATAGCTCTGAAACACCATGCCAATATTGCGCTGGCGGGGTGGGAGGTCATTGACGATCCGTCCATCGAAGCGTAGCGTACCCCTGGCAGGGTGGTAGATGCCGGCCAGCATCAAGAGCGTGGTCGTCTTGCCACAGCCGCTGGGTCCGAGCAGGGCCAGAAATTCTCCCTGGGCGATGGTACAACTGAGATCCTGGACTGCTGGTACAGTGCCAAAATACTTATAAATCCCTTCGAGGGCGACAGTAGCCATGGGCGGTAGGTTAGCTTGGCAGTTGGTAGGTATAGCCTACCTGCCGACGCCGGCGCCCGCGCGCGCTCGTCCTCCCCAGGAGCCAGCCTAGCAGGATCACCCCAGCGCCACTGAGAAACCAGGCGAGCCTGGTCGAACTTTTGAGGGAGCTGTACGCGTCGTTCAAAGCGGCAAGGCGTTGTTGGGTCTCAGCGTGGGCGCGCTGCAGGTCGGCATACTTTTCTCTGGTCTCCAGGAACTCGGTCGTAGTGGCATCCTGGCGGAGCTGCTCGTACTTCTGACTGATATCCTGCAATTGCGCCTCTGACACACTGCTGGCTTTCTGCAGACGCTGATGCTCATCGCGCAGGGTGGTAAGTTGCTGCGTCAGCGTCGCCAGGCGTTCACGCTGTTGTCCGATTTCGAGTTGCAGGCGTTCGGCAGTGACTTTGTAGGGTTCACGGTCGATCAGGTGTCTTTTCTCGACGTAACCCGTGCGTCCATCCTCGAGACGCACCGTCGCCCAGGTGTCATCCATATCTCGCACCTCGATGGGTGCGCCAGACGGCAGGACCTTGATAATATTGCGTCCCACGATCTGTCTCTCAGAACGCACCACAATTTCAAAGGTATCTGTGGCATACATGGTGCGGGCAGACAACGCCGTAGCCAGCAGTAGTGGCCCGAGCAAGCCTGCCAACACCTGCAGCATGCGGTAGCCCATACCTTTCCCTCAACTCCAGATCTCCTTTGGGAGCGCCAGCTGCACGAGGCCGGTATCAATGTTATTCGCGGCAATGTATGGGGCTGCTTCGGCCAGCACGCGTTCCATATCGCGGTACAGCACCATGCGCTTGTAGAGGTCCTGCCGCGTGATGCCCATGGCCTCACCGACCAGGCTGATGAAGTTCTGGATCGCAAATGGATAGTCCCGCTCTGCAGCTACCAGTTCGCGGTGACAACTATGATAAATAGCGGCCAGGACATCGACGCTGGCAGCGGCAGCTTGATCCAGCACCGTACGGTGGACATTCTCCCTGGCTGCCGGAGCACTGCGAAACCCAGAACACTGATGGCCATGATCGTACAGTTGTGGGATCGTTACCAATTCCAGACCTGGGATAGCGCTTAGCAGGCGCCGGACATCCTCGGCTACACCATCCACCCCATGATGCTCATGCAGGGCGACGCGTTTGCGCACGGGATGCACGAAGTGCTGCTGCAACTCTGACAAATGCGCTACGAGATATCCCGTGACGTGCCGCATGGGGAAGTCCGGCGTCTCTGGTTCGAGCACAAAATCTTGCATGTGCACGTTACAGGAGGGGCACCAGGTGAGCACTTCTTGGGGCGTGAAGGCGGCCATATTGCTCAGAGTCTGGGCGGCCTGGGCATGCGCTATCGTCGGTTCCCCAGCACGCATGAAAGTGATGCCACAGCAGTTACCTGTGCCCCCAAGGACCTCGTAATCTACCTCCAGGCGATCCAGAACGTCCAATACAGTCAGAGCGATCTCGGGCGTGCGCAGGATATTACAGCCGAAGTAGAAGACCACGTCCGCTGGCCGGTGCCGCTCGCTAATTGCGCCTGGGAGTAGGCGTTGAATATCTTCAGGACGCAGTTGCACGCTGAGCAAGAGTCGCAGTGCTCCACCGAGGGCCTTAAAATCGTCGCGTGCGGCCTGCTGCGCCACCTGAGGATTGCTGGCGGTCTGCTGCCGACGCAGCTCCAGGCGAGCCAGCGCTAGCATCTTCCGCGGGTTCACCCCTTCTGGGCAGGCCGGGATACACCTCCCACTGTTGGAGCAACTGAGCGCCCAGGTTTTGGCTTCCGGGGAAGCCACGCCAGTGCGGAGCAACTCCAGAACTTTGCCAACCACTAGCACCGGATCAGTCTGGGCAATTGCCGGATCGTACTGCGGCATGGGACAAACTTCCACACATTTGCCACATTGGGTACAGTGGTCCAGAATGTCTTGCTTTTCGCGTTCCAGGTAATCGAGAAAGGCTGTCGTGTGCACGCTATGCTCCCCTATATTGTGATGTGCGGCGAGGATACTATGCTTTGGCGTTGCTTGTCAATTTTTCGGTCAGGCAGAGCAGCCATGGCCATGGCTCCTGCTGGCGATTACTTTGACAAGCCTTGTAACAGCACAACGCACCCCGCCAAACTGGCAGGGGTGCTGCGCACGGGTGCTTCGCACTGCTAATAGTCCCCGCCAAACTGGCGGGGAATAATCAGCCGTACGCAGTACCCCGCCAAACTGGCGGGGGTAATGAGCCCTACGCAGTAGCCGTGCGCAGCACTTAGCGCCCCTGGTAGCGCGGTTCGCGCCGTTCGGTGAAGGCACGGGGGCCTTCCCGAGCGTCCTCGGTCTGCCCGATGATCCAGCGTAGTGTGCTGCCAAAACGCAGGGACTGTTCCAGCGTCTCGTCTAAAGCACTCTGGGCGACTTCCTTCACCGCCTTGACGGCGAGTGGTGCATGGCCGGCAATACGCTGAGCGATCTGACGGGCGGTGGGTAGTAGCTCGTCCTCCGGCACGATCCGACTGACCAGGCCCATCCGCAGGGCAGTGGCCGCATCGATAGGGTCACCAGTTAGGATCATCTCCATAGCCACTGCCTGTGGGACTGCTCGCACGAGGCGCTGCGGGCCGCCACCCCCAGGAAAGAAGCCACGCGTAATTTCTGGTAGGCCAAAGCGGGCCTCTGGGGTGCAGATCCGGAGGTCACAGGTGAGTGCCAGCTCGAACCCGGCGGCTAGGCAATACCCATCAATAGCCGCAATCAAGGGTTTTTCCATCGGCAGGCGCGCAAAACTCGCTGCGCGGCTCGCCTCGATGACAGACGCCACAGAGGCATCGGCAGCCCGACCGGACTGCGCACGCTCTTTGAGGTCAGCGCCGGCACAGAACGTCCTGCCAGCGCCGGTGAGGACCACGACCCTGATGTCCTCGTCTGTACGCACCCGCTGCAGCGCTTCCATGAGCGCCTGACCCAACTCGCGGTTTAAGGCATTGCGCACTGCAGGACGGTTAAGCGTGATAACGGCCACCCTGTCAGTCAGATCAAAGAGTAAAGTGTCACTGGTCACGGTGTTTCTCCTGTTATCATGGCCGGCTGGCCATCGCTGACGTGTTGTGCACGTGAGCACAGCCCGGTCTTCCTGTACGAGCGCCATAGGGAAGTCTGGCGTGCTCCTTCCATCCCCTTGCCCCATCGATCACAAAGGGCGCCTTCTCATGGGGGATGTAATGGAGCAAAAACCCATCATCCTCCGGATGCGCCGCTTTGGCCCGAGCAAGAACCTCTTCAGGCGTATCCGCTACAAAGAGTTCCTTTGGGATGTAAGGCTCAGGCTGGGTAGGAACAGGGCTCTTTCCTACACGCTGACCCTTTGCGAGCGCCTCGCCGACGCCGGTTATGCAAAGGCCGCCACCGCTACAGGGTGCTGGCTCGCCAGCTCGTGGCGACGCCGTTTGATACGGTCAATTGGCGGGGTGGAGACAGAGACCAGGGGGAAGGAGCAAAACGCCTCTAGTGCTCCCTCTCCCTGAAGACTACACTGTGTGTAGCATAGCGCCGGCTGCCATCTCGGGCGTCAACAGCTCGTGCCAATCGGCCTCGCGTGGGATCACGCCTTCAGCGGCCCGCAGTGTATAGTACGTGGCCTCGGTGCCACGTGGGGTACCATCTGCCTGGACGGTCTTGACGGCCTCGACAAGCAAGCGGCGCGCCTGAATGATGGCCTTGTCGGCCGGCCCGAGGTGCTCTTTAGAGCGATCCACAATGCGCCCCATGCTTTCCTGCACGGCCCGGTCCTGCGTGTTTATGCCCTCGATACCCGTAAAATTTACCGTTTTTTGCATCTGCCGATCGATGAGGTAGTTGTTTTCTCTGCTCCTCTTCGAACGGAAGGTGGTTTGATCGACATCCAGAGGACCATTGCCTAGACGGAGTTCAAGACGGTCTTCCTCGTTCAGTGGCTCGTCCGTGAGGCTATACTCCCAGTTGTACACTATGGTGTTGTCGTCATCCATCGGCACCCAGATGTGGCCAGCTACCGAGGGGTTGCCCCGGTCCGTCGTGGAGGGACGGAGCTGATGGAACGGCATGACGAAGTGATAGGCCCGGATGAAGGATACCTCACCAGGCCGGGGGTAAATACCAGCATAGCAGTAGCCATAGTTCGTCACGTCAACTTCCACCGTCGGTGCACCACCTCTTGGCCCTCGGCTGGTGGGACCAATGGTCGCAGTAAAAGCGCGGTGCAGGATTTGGGCATGAGAGGTATCAATACCTCCTTCCAGGGCCTGGAGCCAGTTGCACTCTTGAATGACCTTGGTCACGTGGCGATGTGTCTCGGGCACCTGCGTCCAGGCAAAATTGGGCAGAGGCGGTTGCAGTGCCGGTGGTCCCATGTAGGCCCAGATAATGCCACCGACTTCCACCGTCGGGTAGGACGTGGTACGAATCTTATCCTTGAAATGCAGTTCTTCGGGCTCGTTCATCATATCGACACAGCGGCCCTCAACGTCGAACTTCCAGCCGTGGTAGACACAGCGCAGGCCACACTCTTCATTGCGGCCAAAGAACAATGATACCCGCCGATGCGGACAGTACTCACCGAGAAGCCCGATACGGCCTGTCGTGTCACGAAAGGCTACCAGGTCTTCGCCCAGCAACTTGACGCGCACCGGCGGGCAATCGGGTTCCGGCAGCTCCCACGCGAGCAACGCCGGCATCCAGTACCTGCGCATGGTATTCCCCATCGGCGTGCCAAGGCCAACACGAGTGATCAGTTCGTTTTCTTCGCGTGCTAGCATATGCCCATCCTCCTGACAAAACACGTTCCTACATGACAAAGAGCCCCTCGCCTGGTCATATCACTCTAGGCACTATAACACGGCTTTGCTACACCGTCACCGTGGTACGCTGTCACACTTAACTCCTTTGTCCTGCGAACACCGGCAGACGCTTTTCCACAAAGGCCCGCATCGCTTCCTTGCTCAACACCTCATTCTGCGTCACACACCACATCAACACGCACAGTAAAGCCCTGCAACAGTGAGGACGTTGCGGTATCACCGCGGTGGAAGACCCCGTGTACGACGTAGGTATCCCCTGCAAGCCTCAGGACTGAGATCGTGCCTTCTGCAGGATGCACGATCCAGTACTCAGGAATACCCGCGGCGGCGTAGTCAGCACGCTTGATCACTGTATCGCGTTCCACATCGTCGGGGCTGACGATCTCTATGACTAGATCGGCACCGAGCCAGAAGGCATTTTGATTGCGCGGGTCGTTGACATTGAGGAGCAATACTAAGTCTGGCTCGCGGAAGCGATTTGGCGCGACGCGCACTCGGAGCGGCGCGTAAAACACCGTGCCACCGATCCGCTCTATAAAGGCGAGCAAGGCCAGGAAAAGGTAGCGCGAGATCGCCTGGTGTTTACGCGTCGGCATCGGCAGGACCTCCACAGAACCCTCAGTGAACTCAATGAGACGATTTGTCTGGTCAGTGAGTCGAAGGTACTGCTCCTCAGTCCAGAGACCTTGCAGCGGCAAGAGATCTATCTCCAGCCCATCGGCCTCGAATACCAATTTGAACCCTGGGGTGCGTATACCAAGAGCCATACATCTCTCCCGACAGATTAAAGTCGTGCATTTGCCAGTGACGTTGCTGTCGCCAGACCCAGCAAAGATCACCCTTGCCTCTATTGTTCATCCACGTGCAAATTCGCCACGCGCCGCTCAGCACCGCATGCAGTATCAACAAGACCTAGCGCGTTGGCAGGCGCTCCTGTGGCGGAAGCGCCTCAGGGTCAAGCAACCAACCCGACCAACGGGGGTTTGAGACTCAAATGTGGCTTTATGAGAGTCTCTCATGGTGCACCAGTCACCTCATCCCTTCAGCGCCCCCTGAACACTGGCGGACGCTTTTCCACAAAGGCGCGCATCGCTTCCCTGGAATCCTCGTACTTCGACAATTCCGCCGTCATGCCCTGCTCAAAGCGGTAGCCATCGCGTAGGGTCATGAACTCCACCGCATTCATGGCGTGCTTGGCCAGCTTCATGGTGATCGGACTCTTGCCAGCGATCTCCGTGGCCAGTGTCCTGGCGGTCTCCATGAGCTTCTCCGCTGGCACACACTCCTCGACGACGCCGAGACGGTACAATTCCGCCCCAGACAAACGCTGCCCCGTAAACATCAGCCGCCTGGCTTTCGAGTGCCCGAACAGGCGCATGGCATGCCGTCCACCGCCCAGCAGTCCGACATTGATTTCCGGGAGCCCCAGCACAGCCTGTTCCGAGGCAATGAGGAGGTCGCACGACGCCACAATGGCCAGCCCTGCCCCCAAGGCCGCGCCGTTGATCGCCGCAATCACCGGCACCTTGCATTCCACCAGGGAGTGAAACGCCTCGCGCGCCTTGCGGCTGTGCTGCCAGATGTCCCCTGGTTGCCGTTCCTGCCCGGCGCGCTCTTTGATATCAGCTCCAGCACAAAACGTTCGGCCAGCGCCCGTTAAAATGGCCACCCGCACGTCATCGCGGTCGCTCAGGGTGTCGAACACTAGCATCATGTCGTCAAGGAACTGTGCGTTCACCGCGTTCACCGGCGGACGATCCATGGTGACCAGGGCGATGTAGTCCTGCACTTCGCAGCGTATGGTGTGTGTGTCCATAGCCCAGGCACCCTCCTACAGGCTAAAACGCTGCCGTGGAATGTACTGCCCGTCCCCTGGCTGACCGACGTACTTGCGCTCACGCACAATCGGCTTGCCACGCAACAACACCTCATCGGCACTGCCCCGCACCTGCATGCCTTCATACATGTTGTAGTCAATGTTCATCAAATGGGTGCTGGCGGAGATCTCGAGCTCACGGTTGGGGTCGAAGATCACCAGATCACCATCGCTGCCAATAGCGATGGTACCCTTGCGCGGAAACAGCCCAAAAATTTTGGCCGGCTGGGTAGCGATGAGATTGACAAACTGATTGTCGTTGATGCGTCCCCCATGCACGCCAGCGTTGTAGATCAGCGACAGGCGGTTTTCGATCCCGGGACCACCATTGGGGATTTTCGAGAAATCGTCCCTGCCAAGGGCTTTCTGGTCGGCGAAGCAGAATGGGCAGTGGTCTGTCGATACGACCGAGATATCACCGGCGCGTACACCCCGCCATAGCGCCTCCTGGTGCTCGGGTGGCCGCAGCGGTGGGGTGAGGACGTATTTGGCGCCTTCAAACCCTGGCGCATCATACCGCGAGTCATTCAGTATCAGATAGTGCGGGCAGGTCTCGGCAAAGACTGGCAGGCCGCGATCACGACCGCGCTGCAACTCCTCCAGCGCTTGACGAGACGACAGGTGCACAAAATACACCGGGCTCTCAGCCACTTCGGCAATGCAGATGGCGCGATGCACGGCCTCTGCTTCCAGGATGGGTGGCCGCGTCACTGCATGGTACTTGGGGGCTACCTTGCCGGCGGCGACGGCTTGCCGCACCAGCACATCGATGACATCGCCGTTTTCAGCGTGGAGCGCCACCAGGCCGCCGTTCTCCTTGAAGGCCAGCATGGTGCGAAACAGGGTACCATCGTCGACCATCATGCGACCGCGGTAGGCCATGTACATCTTGACGCTGGTGACTCCAGAAGCGATGAGGTCCGGCACCTCGGCGAGACGCGCCTCGTCCGCCTCAACGACGATGACGTGAAAGCCATAGTCAACGCAGGTACGATTGCGGGCTTTCCCCTGCCAGGTATCGTAGGCGTAGTGCAGCGTTTCGCCCTTGTTTTGCTTGGCAAAATCAATAATGGTGGTCGTCCCACCTACGGCGGCAGCGCGGCTGCCAGTGAGAAAATCGTCGCTGGTAACCGTCTGGCCTGACGGGTTTTCAAGATGGGTATGAGGATCAACCCCGCCGGGTATCACCATACGGCCAGCCGCGTCGATGACATCCGCGTCTGAAGCGCCGAGGTCACGCCCAATAGCTGCAATGGTGCCGTCGACGATGAGAATATCAGCATGATACGCATCGACCGCAGTGACAATGCGGCCGTTCTTGACGAGTGTACGCATGTTAGGCTCTCCCTTCATAGTGACGCATCAGGCTCTTAAACCCGGCGAGCGGCTTCGAATTGACACGCCGAAACGGTCCGCCCGCTAGGGGGGCACGCCGATGGCGCAGGCAGGCAATGGCCTGGGTGACTCCGGCGGCTACACTGGGGATACACAGCACCCCAACGCGCTCTTCGATCTCGCGGATCTGCTCCGCAATGCCGGCGCAGCCGAACAGCAGGCATTCAGCGCCACCTTTGACCGCCTGCTGGGCGTGAAAGACTAACGTATCGACCACGGCTGGATCCCCGGACTCAAAATCCGCCACGGCCAATGGGGTCTGGTAGGTTCCCACGAACTGGTTGGTGAGCCCCATGGTCGCCGTCACCGCCGCATAGCGCTCCGGTGTGCCCACGCTGGGCGTCACAATGGCAAAGCGCTGACTGAGAAACGCGGCCTGGGTAAACGATGCCGCCGCAATGCCGATCACGGGTACGCGCACGAGCAGCCGCAACGCCTCCACGCCAGGATCGCCAAAGCATGCTACAACCACGGCATCAAAGGAGTAGGGATAGGCGCCAACCACTTCGAGCATGCCGGCCACACCCAGAGCCGCATCCAGGGGACCTTCGATGGTATGTGGTCCTTGCAGACTGCGGCGCGTCATGATGTTGGCACTCGTGCCAGCCGCCTCCCAGGCAATACGGTCGATGGCGACAGTCATCGCTTCAGACGTATTCGGATTGACGACGAGAATAGTGGGTTTGTCCATACGTGATCCTCTAGTTGCATATCCCAGCGCCAGGGCTAGACTTGTTTCCTCAGGATTTGCCCTGGCAGTACCGGGTGCTGTATGCCGTGCTCGACTACGATCTGGCCATTGACGATGACATAGTCAATCCCATCCGGGAACTGATGCGGTTCCTCGAACGTTGCCCGGTCACCGACGGTCGCCGCATCAAAGATTGTGATATCCGCCGCTTTGCCTGTGGCCAGCACGCCTCGATCACTGAGCCCAAGCTTGGCGGCAGCCATAGAAGTCATTTTGCGCACGCCGTCTTCCAGCGTGATCACTCTCTCCTGGCGCACGTATTTCCCCAACACACGCGGGAAGGTACCATAGGTGCGCGGATGCGGTTTGCCGCCTTGTCCAGTAGCCAGAGCCAGGGAGTCAGAACCAATCATCACGTGGGGATGGGCAATGCCGCGTGCCACATTCTCTTCTGACATCATGAACATGATGATCGACGCCGTGCCCTCTTCCGCCAGCAGGAAATCCATCATGGCATGGGCCGGGTCCTGGCCTATGGCTACCGCAATCTGGGCCACGGTCTTGCCTTCAAACGCCTTCTGGTTCTGGCACGACGACACGACAATATCGTCCCAGCCCACAGAGCCGTTGGCCCGTGACCAGCCTTCTCGTCCACCCTGCACCTCGTCAATGATACGCTGACGTGTCGCCGGGTCAGCAATACGCGCTAAAAAACGCTCCATGCCGCCTTCGAGCGTCCAGGCCGGGAACAGGCTGGTCATGGTCGTACTGCCAGCGATATAGGGATAGATATCCGCTGTCACCGCCAGGCCGCGCACCCGTGCCTCGTCAATCATGTGCAGGGCGCGTTCCATTCGGCTCCAGTTCTCCCGCCCTGAAGCTTTCAGATGCGAGATCTGCACTGGAATACGGGCCTCTTCGCCAATGCGTAGTGCCTCAGCAATAGACGACTCTAGCGTAGCCCCCTCGCCACGCATATGGGTAGCGTAGATGCCACCACCGTCACGCACCACGTCGGAGAGTGCCACCAGCTCCGCTGTATCACCATAGCACCCTGGCGTATAGATGAGGCCAGACGAGATGCCGAACGCGCCATCCTCCATGGCCTCTCCTACTAGACGCTGCATCTCCAGCAACTCGGTGGCACTGGGGAGACGATTCTCGAAGCCCATGACTGCA
>Ga0081455_10000332_pt2 | contig 18440 bp, 23 predicted proteins | sample TabmetS3T2R1_FD_70207 | JGI IMG/M metagenome (GOLD analysis project Ga0081455, IMG submission 70207) | Tabebuia heterophylla rhizosphere microbial communities from the University of Puerto Rico - S3T2R1 | ecosystem: Host-associated > Plants > Roots > Rhizosphere ... | reverse complement strand
CGCTGAAGGCCGAGTCGTACGAGGACCGCGTCGTCCTGCCACACGAACGAACGCACCGCGGGCCGAAGGAGGGCCGCCTGCGCCTCCTGCGCGAGGTCGAGGCGCAGCTCGAGCCGCTGTTCTTCCTCTACGAGGGGGCGCCGCTGGCCACTCGTCCGGAGCGCGAGCCGGACCTCGAGGTCGACGGCGCGCGCCTGTGGCGCCTGGCGTCCAACGGCATCGCCGAGGCGTTTACCGACCGCCAACTGCTGATCGCTGACGGCCACCACCGTTACGAGACGGCCCGCACCTACGCCGACTCGATCGGCGGCGACGGCCCGCACCGCTACACCCTGATGGCCCTGGTCTCGCTCGACGACCCGGGCCTGACGGTGTTCGGCTATCACCGCCTGCTCACCGAGCTCGGCGACCCCGATCACCTGGCGGGCCGCTACGCCGACCGATCCACTGTCCTCATTGGACCGCGCACATACCTGAGCTACAAGCGTGCCATCGGCCTTGCGTGCCTGACCGTGTTGCCGATCACCTACCTCGTCAACGGAATCGGGCGCTGGGTGAAGCACGCCAACGCGGGCGACGCGATCTTCGGCCCGCTCGGCGTCACGCTGACCGTGCTGACGACCATGCTTGCCGCCATCACCCTGCTGCCGGGCCTGCTGACCCTGTTCGGCCGGCGGATCGAGCGGGCGGTGCGCATGCACGCCGCGAAGGCGAAGCGGACGCCGGGCGACCGGTGGCGGTCCTGGGCGGGCTTCGTCCAGCGCCGGCCGGTGCTGATGCTGGTGCCGGCCGTGCTGGTCCTGATCGTGTTGTCGCTGCCCGCGATGGGCCTGCGACTCGGCTTCGCCGATGCCGGAACGGACGCGCCGACCAAGACCACCCGCAAGGCGTACGACATGCTGGCCGACGGCTTCGGCCCCGGCTTTAACGGGCCCCTGCTGATGGTCGCCACCGTCCCCGACGACCGCGGCCGCCGGGGGCTGGAGGAGCTGCGCGGTGAGGTTGCAGCGACGCCCGGGGTTGCGGCGGTGTCGGAACCGACGTTCAATCCCGCGGGCGACGTCGCCGTGTTCAACGCGATGCCGACCACCGCCCCACAGGCCGCCGAGACCGCCGACGTCGTCAACCACCTCCGCGACGTCGTGGTCCCCGCGGCGACCGATGGAACCGGGCTCCGCGTGCTCGTCGGCGGCCAGACCGCGGCCTTCGTCGACCTCGACCGCCAGATGAGCGCCCGCCTACCGCTCCTGATCGGTGCCGTCGTGGCCCTGGCGTTCGTCCTGCTCATGGTTGCCTTCCGATCGATCCTCGTCCCGCTGAAGGCCGCGCTGATGAACCTGCTTTCCGTCGCTGCCGCCTACGGCGTGATCGTGGCCGTGTTCCAGTGGGGCTGGGCCAAGGACGTCGTCGGCCTCTCCGAGACCATCCCGATCGTGTCCTGGGTGCCGATGCTCCTGTTCGCAATCCTGTTCGGGCTGTCGATGGACTACGAGGTGTTCCTCCTGTCGCGGATACGCGAGGAATACGTCCGCACGAATGACCCGCGCGGCAGCGTCGAACGGGGCTTGGCCGCAACGGCGCGGGTGATCACGGCCGCAGCGCTGATCATGATCGCCGTGTTCATCGCATTCGTGGCCGATCCCGACCCGGTGACAAAGACGATCGGCCTCGGGCTGGCCGTCGCCGTGCTCGTCGACGCCACCGTCGTGCGAATGGTTCTGGTGCCCTCGCTGATGGTCCTCATGGGCCGAGCCAACTGGTGGCTGCCGAGCTGGCTCGATCGGCTCCTGCCGCACATCCACGTCGAAGGACCGGAGGTTCCGTCCGGTCCGATCCCGGAGGACACGACCCCGACGCCCCCGGTGCGCCGGCGGGAGCTCGTGTCAACTGGGCGCTGATCACTCCGCTCGGCCGTGGGAGCCCAGCTCGCTCTCACGGCCGAGCCGCGGGTGGCCCCTGTTACTGTCGCCGTCGTGCGGACGGTGGGCAACATCATCTGGTTGCTGCTGGCCGGGATCTGGCTGTTCCTGGGCTACGTGGTCGCCGGCGTGCTCGCGATCGTGGGGATCATCACGATTCCCTTGGCGGTGCCGGCGTTCAAGCTCGCCGGATACGCGTTGTGGCCTTTCGGTCGGATGGTGATCCCGCTGCCGGATCGTGACGTTGCGCTGAACGCCATCGGCAATGTCGTGTGGTTGATCCTGTGTGGGTGGTGGCTGGCGATCGGCCACCTCGTCACCGCGGTGCTGCTGGCGATCACGATCATCGGGATTCCCTTCGCCGTCGCCTCCCTCAAGATGGCCGGCCTCGCCCTGTGGCCCTACGGGCGCACGGTGGTGCCGATCCCGGGCGATGGCACGCTGCCGCCGGACGCCATCGCCGTCCGCGCCGCCTGAAGCGCGCCCCCGGCGGCCAACCGCGAACCGAATCGCGACCCCTTGCCGTAATGGAGGCCAGCGTCGTCGACACCGGGTCGACCGCGGCGCACGGAAGGGATCACTGACCATGAACGTCCATCGCATGCCCGGAGCCCGCCCGCTGTCCCTGACGGTGGGAGCCGCGGCGGCACTCACGATCGGATTGGCGGCGGGGCCCGGCTCTCCCGCCGGGGCGACGTCGTTGCCGTCGGCACGCGTCGCCAACGACACCTTGACGGTCGTCGGAACCTCACACGCCGATCGGATCGCACTCCGCCTCGCTCCAGGCGCGCCGGGCACGATGCAGGTGGACCTGAATGACGACGGCACCGCCGAGCAGAGCTTCGACCGCAGCACCTTCAGCCGGATCGAGGTGTTCGCGCGCAGCGGGAGCGACCAGTTCCGCGTCGATCAGGCCAACGGCATCATCGACGAACCGGCGACCATCAGCGGGGGGAGCGGCGCCGACAACCTCAATGGCGGCGACGGGATCGAGCTCTTCATCGGCGGGAGCGGCAACGACGCGGTCGACGGCAACCGCGGCAACGACTCGGCGGTGCTCGGCTCCGGGCGAGACACGTTCACGTGGGACCCGGGCGACGGCAGCGACGTCGTCGAGGGCCAGAGCGGAACGGACACGCTCGACTTCAACGGCGCCGCCGGTGCCGAGAACATGAGCCTGTCGCCCAACGGTCCGCGATCGCTGTTCCTGCGGGACGCCGGCAACATTCGCATGGACATGGACGGGGTCGAGCGACTGGACCTGACCGCGCTCGGCGGTCCCGACACCTTCACGGTCCAGGACATGTCCGGCACGGACTTCCGGCAGGCGGACGTCGACCTCTCCGGTCCCGCCGGCGGGCCTGACGGCCAGGCCGACGTCGTGACCGTCAACGGCACCGAGCGGGCCGACCGGATCGACGTCGAGGCCAACGGTGCGCGGGTCGACGTCGAGGGGCTCAGGACCGAGGTGCGGATCACCGGCAGCGAGGCCAGTGACCGGCTGGACGTGAACAGCCTGGGTGGCAACGACGACGTGGACGTCGACCAGGCGGTGTCGGCCCTCATCGGCGTGGCCGTGGATCTGGGCTCGGGGCAGCTCTGATCAGGGCACGGATCGGATCGGGGCCTCTGGGTGGGAGGCCCCGATCCGTTGACCAGCGGTTATGTGTCCGTGTGAGCCACAGATGTGAGCCAAACACACAAGTGCCCCCGGCGCCGCGGTAACGGCCCGGGGGCTGGCCCACGGAAACGAGGTTCCATGGACACACCAACGCTAGAGGAACGGGTCGCCACCCTCGAGGAAGCGACCGCCCGGTTCGGGGAGCTCGCCGTGATGGTCGCCGGCCTACGGGCCGACGTGGCCGATCTGGGTGGGACGGTCGAAAACCACGGCCTGCTGTTGGCCCGGCTGCTCGACGAGGCCGGCGGCGAGACCTGACACCGGCGCCGGCGTGCCGCCCCTCGGCCTCTGGTCGGGGGGCGGTTGCGCGTCGTGCTCGGGTTATGGACAGTTGGTTGCGTCGATGCCGTCGGTCACGGCGAACAGGGCGCCAAGGTCCCCTAGGTGCGCCTCCTCACCGACCACGGCTCGTGCCACGTTGCCGAGTCCGAGGCGCGGCGTGTCGAATGACGACGAATGCTCGCCGATGTCCTGCAAGGCCACGGCACGCTGGGAAGTGACGACCCCCCAACAGTTCGCGGTGTCGGGGCCGTCGGCAGCGGCGGCGGGTTGAGCAATCAGGATCCCAGCGATTCCTCCCGTTGCCAGAGCGCCGCTTGCCAGAGCGATAGCCAATCTCCGCATGACTGCCTACTTTCAGGGTGTTTGCTGGCGGATGTCCTGCCTCCTTCCAGGGTGTTTGCTGGTGGATGTGCTACCAGGCCGATCGTCGCGAGACGGTCGCTCTGTGTCAAAGTCACCGGAGGCGGATCGAGCTGTCGATTCGTCGAGCTGAGAGGCCCAAGCCGACCAGGCCGACCGGCTCGGCGAGCTCGAGGAAGCGTTCGTGAACGTGGCCGCCTCGTGGGCGAAACGCACCGGAGTCACCGCGGCGGCACTGCGCGAGGTGGGGGTGCCGGCCCGCGTGCGGCCAAGGCTGGTCTCTGAACCGGCCCCTTGCGTGGCCCGAGTTCCGAACGTATGTTCGTGGCATGGGTGGTGGTGACTGGCGACAAGCTTCGAGTACGCCTGGCAGACACCCGACCCGGCGCCCGACGAGGGCCCCGGCCTCACCTGGCGGCAACTCATCCCCCGCCACTGGTCCGGCACCTGGGACTCGAAGATCCGCGGCACCGTCACCCGCGACGGCGACGGCTGGGTCGCCTATCTGCGGCTCGAGGACCCGCCCGGCCTCTCACCCATCACCACCGTCGGCCGATTCGACACTACCGAGGCGGCGCAGGTGGCGACGGACGAGGCGTGGGCGGCGCGGTGACCTTGGGCCGCCCTCGGCCGAAACCGAGGACGTGTGTCTCCGAGGGTGCCGCAGCTCAGTCGACCGGGATCACCGTGAGACCGGCCAGGATTGCCGGCGTCACGAACGCGGCCGTAGCCACAGCAGCGGCCAGCAGCCCGGCCCACAGGAAGCGAATTCGTCCAGTCATCTCGGCCCGTCCTCAGTCGATCGCGTTGAAGGCGATGCCGGCCTGGACCATTGCCGGTGCCCCTACGAGGATGGCGGTGGCGGCGGCGGCCAGAAGCCCGGCCCAGAGCAGTCGTGTGCGTGTGAACATGTCGGCTCCTCCTCAGCCCAGCGCGTTTAAGGCGATGCCGGCCTGGACCATGGCGGGGGCCCCGACCAACACGGCGGTCGTTGCCGCGGCCAGAAGCCCGGCCCAGAGCAGTCGTGTGCGTGTGAACATGTCGGCTCCTTTCGCGGCGGCGATCTACCGCCCACCGCTACTTCGGCGCGACGACCACCCGCGGATGGTCGCCTATGCGTGCGGCTCGAGGACCCACCCGGCCTCTCACCCATCACCACCGCCGGCCGCTACGACACCGTCGAGGCCGCCCAGGTGGCGACCGACGAGGTGTGGGCGTCTCGCTGACTTCCGCCGAGATCGGACAAGTGAGTCTGGTGGTCGCGGCCAGCGGCGAGGATTACTGCCAGCACGGCTCGCCGCCCAACGACTCGCGATTAGTCTCTCTCGCTCGGTGAGCGGCAACGAAGGCGGTAGCCGGAACGAACCGGCAACGGAGGTCCACTCGTCGGGGAGCCTGTCGGCGAGGGCAGATGCACTTCCGAGGGTGGTGACGATTATCGCGGCGATCACCGGTGTCATTGCCACGGTGCTCGCATTTGTCCTTGCGAGCCCGGGTGACGGCAACGAGCCGCCGCCTCAGGACAACCCCGCTCGCACGACGACGACCACGATCGTTCCCACCTATGACATAGACAGCGATGGCCGCGCCGACTTCGCGCTCATCGAGGATCAGGTGGTCGCTGCACCTGCTGACGGTAACGATTCCGGACTGCCGACGTGGCTGCCGTTCGCTGGTACGGTCCTTGCTGCGGCGTTGGCCGCGGCGGCGACTTTGGGGGTTGCTTGGCTAAACCGGGACGGCGGCAGGAAGGTTGACGCGCTAGAAGCGCGCCTGAAGCAGCTTGAGAGCCCGCCAGCCCCCCTACCAGAGGATTGACCGACCGCAACCCTTGGCGCTGTTGCATGCCTTGTTCCCGACGCGCCGCCCGGCCACCCGCAATCCGGCGCTACTGCGGGTCGCCCGGCAGCATGTGAAAGCATCGGCCGCCATGAATGACCAACACCGTGACCGCCTGCAGATCGTCGCTGACAACGAGGCCATCGGTCGATGATTCCGGCGCGGCCCGGTACCACGGCAGTGATCGACGGTGACCTCGTGGCCGTCGAGGCGTGGGACGACGAAGGGCGGGCCCTCGTCGTCAACCCCGAACAAGGTCGCCTCGTCCCGGCCGAGGACAAGCCTGGATTCGAGGTTGTCTACGACTCGCACCTGATCTCGATCATTCCGGGTGGCAAGTGGCTCGCGCTGTCCGAACCTGACTCCGCCTCGCCCCAGAAATTTCGGTATGCGAGCCCGGTCGTCGCATTTGTGCTCAAGACCGACGGCTTCATCGTGCCCTACATCTGGAGGGGAGACGACGCCATTGCCGAGGCGGAAGAGCGTTTCTTCACCTTATGGCATCCGGACCAGCGACCCGTCGAAGAATGAGCTCGACGTAGGGCGCCTGCAGGTGAACAGCTGCAGGTCAGCCGACGGGCTGGGACATTCTGACAGTCCCAGAGTCGTACAGATGGCGAGAGGGGTGGGCGAGGGGCGAGCGTCAGCGATCCCGTTTCCGCTGGGCGTCGATGTAACGCTCGAGCTCGGCGCGGGGGATGACCATCACCTGGGGTGAGAGCCGGCGGGCCCGGATCTGGCCGGAGGCGACGAGCTCGTAGAGCCGGGACTTGGAGACGCCGAGGGCTGCGGCTGCGGCCTGTGGCCGATAGGCGAGCGGTTCGACGTCGATGGGCGCGGTTGACACGCGGCACCTCCGTGGAGGTTGTCGGGTGTCGGTGCCCAAATGGCCGACTATGCGGGCCTGGCGGATCCCCGCCCCAGCGGGGTAACCATCACCATGACTCTACACGGGTGGACGTGTAGGGACGCGGAGCCGGCCGTGGGTTTTCGGTGGGAAGATGATCGTGGAACGGAAGATATTGACGGTGCCGCGGTGGTCACAGTTCCAGCATCGCCACACTTCTTCGGGCCAACGGTCGGTGATCTCGCCGTTCTCGTCGAGCACTTTGACCGACCAGTTGGATTGGCCGTCCTCGCGGGCGAGTACCGCTTGGCAGTTGCCGCAGACGATGTCGATGGGAGGCGGTCGGTGTCTCATTGGTCGCCGCCCAGCTGCGAGAGCCCGCGGCGCTTCAAATCGGCCCGTACTTTGGCGTAGGTGTCGGCGGTGATCGCCAGGTTGGCGTGCCCGAGGATCGCCGACACAACCTCGAGCGGTACACCAGCCTCGAGCAGCAATGTCGCTGCGGTGTGGCGGGTCGCGTGGAACCGGCGGTGTTCGACGCCGGCCTGGTCGAGTAGTTGGGCCCAGCGTTCACCGATGCGGCGTTCGTCGATCGGTTTGCCATCGGGCCGACAGAAGACGTACCCGTCGATGCTGGAAACAATTGTTTCCAAGCGGTGCTGGCGCAGGACCCGTTTGGCTTCGGGGATCAGTGGGAGGGTGCGGCGCCCGGCGGCGGTCTTCGAGCGGCGGACGTGGAGCTCGTCGCCGTCGACGTCCGACCACCGGAGCTCGAGCAGTTCCCCGATGCGGAGCCCGTACTTGAGTGCCAGCCACCACAAGGCGTGGAGGTCGTCGGCCTCAGCTGATTTCAGTACTGAAACCGCCTCGTCGGCGGTGAGGGCCACGTCGGCGCCGCTGGTGGCTGGTACGCCTCGGACGTGTTCGGCGGGGTTGTGGTCGATCAGCCGGGCCCCCACGGCGTAACGCAACGCCTGGCGGAGCACCTTCAACGCCTGATTCACGACCCCGGGTGAGAGCCCCTGGCGGCGAAGCTCGTTAACCATCGTCTGCACGTGGGTCACCTGCAGCTTCGCTAACCGCACCTTGCCGATATGCGGGTTGACCCACAGGGTGGCGACCGTCCGGTAGTTCCGGAGCGTCTTGGGGGCGATGGTGCTGGCTTTGACCTCGTCGACCCACCAGCCCAAGAACTGCTCGACGGTGCGGCTATTCCCTAGGGAATAACCACTGCGGCCGACGCGGCGCAGCCGGTCCATCTCCGCGAGGACATCGGCCCGGCGCCGTCGGACCACCCGGGCGCGGCGCCGTCGGCCGTTGGGGTAGTGGCCGGCTTCGACCTGTCCGACCCAGTAGCCGTCGGCCCGCCGGTAGATCGAGCCCTCGCCCTTGCCTCTCATGTGAGCCTTCTTGTGAGCCGACATGGCTGGACGCACCCAAACACGTGTGGCACATTAGCAGGCGCTACCAGCACATCTCGGCGCTCACAGGGCGGATGGTGTTTCTGGGTGGGAGGCCCCGATCCGGCGCGTCAGGAGTTGCCTCGCGCCACGCGGCCGGCCGGGCCTGCATGGTAGGCATTCGGTTCGAGCACGCTGGGCTGCTACGAGATGAGGAAGCTATGACGATTCGGGCGGGCGGAGCCCTAGCAGCATTGGTGTTGGCTGTCAGCGCGTGCGCATCAGCGGCCGACGAATCAGCCGCCGACCGGGCCGACGGTGACACAACGACGACCACCGAACTCGAGCCGACCACCACCACCGAGGCAGAGCCGAGCACCGAGCGGGTCGAGCGTCTGTGGACCTTGGCGGTGCTAGCCGACGACGGATCGGCCCAGATCTCCGAGGTGATCGACTACGACTTCGGCGGCAACGAGCGGCACGGCATCTTCCGCATCGTCCCCGACCTCTCGCCGGACGCACCGATCACCGTCGATTCGCCCGACGCTCCCGACGCCATCCAGGTGACACCCGACGTGGTGAACGGCCGTGACGGCGCGAACATCCGGATCGGCGACCCCAACGTCACCGTCACCGGCCGTCACCGCTACCGCATCGAGTACCCGTTGCCGGGGGTGGCGCGTGGCACGACGCTCGACTGGGGGGCGATCGGTACCGCCTGGGAGGTGGGCATCGAGGAGGCCGAGATCCACGTGGTCGCCCCGTTCGAGCTGCTCGACGCGACCTGCTCGGTGGGGGTCATCGGGTCGCAGGGAGGCTGCGACGTGACCGAGGTGGCACCCGGTCATTTGATGACCACGGTGCATGGCGTCGATTCCGGCGAGGGCCTGTCGATTGAGTCCCGCACCGGGGGCGGCCTCGCGTCGGCACCGGCGGCGCCCGAACCACCGGCCACAACGTCGAGCTCGGCGAGTCCTACGCCTGTGTGATCGCGGGTCTCGCCCCGAGTGTCCGTGGACGATCACGCTCACCCCTGACGAGCGCCGGCGTGCCTTCACACGGGATGGCGACGGCTGGGTCGCCTATCCACGCCTGGAGGACCCGCCCGGCCGCGTCAGGCCAGCGTCCAGGCCCGTTCCTCTGCGGTCACAGCCCGGCCGTCGCCGACACGGCGGCCTCGATCGTCATGTGGGGACCGTCGCTGGACGGCCCCGCAAGCGGCACCAGCCGGTCGACCCCGAGCTCGGCATACGCGGCGGCCCGCTCGGGCGTGAGCCGCCCGCGGGGCGTCACGCTGATCTCCAGTTCGCCGAGTTCGCGAGGCCGCTCGACGCGACCGGCCGCGGCCCGCAGCCCGGCGAGCGAGACGGCCACGTCGTCGGGCGTCAGCCAGTACCCGTACCAGCCGTGGGCACGCGCAACCGCCCTGCGGTAGGCAGGTGCGCTGTGCCCCGCGGCGACGAGCGGGATCGGCCGCTGCAGTGGACGCGGGTGGGCGTCGATGCCGGCGAAGTCGACGAAGCGTCCGTGGTACTCGGGCCGCTCGTCGTACCAGAGCGCCAGCATGGCATCGAGGTACTCATCGGTGACGGCGCCGCGGTCCGCAAAGTTGGCACCGATGGCACGGAACTCCGCCTCGAGGTAGCCCGCGCCCACGCCCAGTGAGACACGTCCCGCGGACAGCACGTCCAGGCTCGCCACCTGCTTCGCGAGCACCAACGGGTTCCGCTGCGGGAGGATCACGATTCCGGTGACGACGCGGATCGTCGTCGTGTGCGCCGCCGCCCATGTCAGCGCGAGCAACGAGTCCAGCGCCGGCTCGCGTGGGTCCATCGGCGACGGCGGCACCTGCGGGTCGGGCAGGACGATGTGCTCGCCGGCCCACAACGTGTCGAACCCGGCTGCTTCGGCGGCGCGTGCGGCGACGACGAGGTCGTCGGGCCGGCTCATCGCGCCCATGTTGACGTGGACCAGTCCGAGGAGCATCCCGGCAGACTGCCACGCCCAGCCTCGTTCGATCGCAGGCCTACGCTCGACCCGGTGACGTCCCTGCAGGGCGAGCTGGTTCGGCTGCGGCCGGTGTCAGCGGCCGACGTCGCCCGGCTTGCGGCAATCCGCCGCACCCCCGAGGTCTACGCCCGCTGGCGTGGCGGCGACGACATGGTGGCTGCGGTCGAGGAGGACCTGGCCGAGCCGGATGTGGTTGCGTACGTGATCGAGTTGGACGGCCGGGTCGTCGGTTGGATCCAGTGGCAGGCCGAGGACGACCCGGACTACCGGCACGCCAGCATCGACATCTACGTCGACCCGGCGGTCCACGGACGGGGGGCCTGCACCGATGCGGTCCGGACGCTGGCACGCCATCTCATCGACGACCACGGCCACCATCGGCTGGAGATCGACCCCGCCGTCGACAACGGCGCCGCCATCCGCTGCTACACCAAGGTCGGCTTCCGGCCCGTCGGGGTCCTGCGCCGCTCCGAGCGGGGTCCCGACGGCACGTGGCACGACGGACTCCTCATGGATCTCCTGGCCGACGAGCTCGCTGACTAGATGCGGATGGGTGCGTGCGTCGGGTGCGCGCCCCCGCGGGAGCCCCCGACAAATCGCGAACCGGCCCTGCGCCTCGCACGTACAGAGCGGCAACGGAACCAATACGTGCGGAGGCAGGAACTCATGGAACCGTGGCTCCCTTACCTCGTCGAGGATCGGATGCGCGAGCGCCGGGCGGAGGCCGATCGGGTACGACCGCCCCGCAGGCACAGGGTCGGCCTGCGGCGCTGGCGGAGGGATCGGACATGAGCGCGGTCACGTCCGCGTGACGCCCGAGAATCAGGCGGTGGCGTCCCAGTGGCGCCGGAGGTGGGGGATCAGGTCGGCGGCGCGTTCGTCGGGGAAGAACAGCTTGGCGCCATCGATCTCGACGATCCCCGTGACCCCGGGAATGGTGTCGCGCAGCCATCGTGCCTGGGACAGGTCGAAGAACGGGTCCCCGGTGCCCCACACGAGCAGCGTCGGGGTGTCGATCCCCTTGAGCAGCGGCTCGACGGCGAGCAGCGGTCCGGGTTCGAGCTGGGCGACGCAGCGCTCGAGCTCGCGGGCGCGGAGATCGGACTCGGCGAGCGGCGCCAGGTAGGCGTGGAGCACCTCGTCCGGTAGCTCCTCCGGTCGCTCGTAGCCTGAGCCGAACCCCGCATCCGAGCGTGCCAGCGTGAAGTCGGTCGCCAGACCCTTGATCGCATCCGCCAGCATGCCCTGGCGCGCCAGGTCGACGATGGGGGCGAAGTCGGCGGGCGGGATGTTCCCCTGGGTGTCGCAGTTGGTGAGCGTGAAGCTGCGCAGCCGCTGCGGGTTGGTGGCGGCAAAGATCTGGGCCACGGCCCCGCCGGTGTCGTTGGCGACGAGGTCGACTCGCTCGGCGCCGATGCCGTCGCACAGTGCGACGAGCGCCTGCGCCAGGCCGTCGAGCGACAGGTCCCAGGAGTCGCTGGTTCGGGTCTGCCCGTGCGCCGGCAGGTCGATGGCGATGCAGCGGCGCTGCGTGCCGACGGCGGGAAGCACGTTGCGCCAGAAGAACCCGTTGGTGAAGACGCCGTGGACGAACAACGCCGCCGGCCCCTCGCCGTACTCGAGATAGGAGATGTCGCCGAGCTCCGTGGCTGCGGTTCGGCGGTGGCCTTCGAGCTGGTTCGGCATCATGGCGGGCTCCTCGCTTCTTACAGACCGACGGTCGGTATCGTTACAAACCGACCATCGGTCTGTCAAGCTGTGCGTGTGATGGTGAACAAGCGGGTCGAACAAGGGCAGGCGACGCGGGCGGCGCTGATCCGCGTCGCGACCGAGTTGTTCGCCGCGAACGGCTACGACGGCACCGCCATCCCGGCCGTGCTCGACGCCGCCGGTGTCAGCCGCGGCGCTCTGTATCACCACTTCGAGAGCAAGGAGGCCCTCTTCGAGGCCGTGCTCCAGGCGGTGGAGGGGCAGGCGACGCTCAAGGTCACTCGTGCTGCCGGCGGCGCCACCGACCCGCTGGACGGCCTCCGCCGGGGGTGTGCCGCCTATCTCGCCATGTGTCGCGATCCGGTCGTCCGCCAGATCTCGCTCATCGACGCACCGGCCGTCGTCGGTTGGGAGCGCTGGCGGGAGATCGACGAGCAGCATGCCTTCGGCCTCGTCAAGGCTGCGATCGCCGCGATCGCGGCCGACGGGCGAGTCAAGCCGGAGCTGGTCGACGTCATGGCTCACATGGTGCTTGCGGCGCTGCTCGAGGTGGCGCTCCTCGTCGCGCGCGCCGACGAGGGCCGCATCGCGGTACGCCGGGGGCAGGAGGCGATCGACGAGCTCCTGACCGCGTTGTTCGCCTCGTGAGATGACGCCGGGGTGACGGTCGAATTGTCCGAAAAAGCCCTGGCGAGGTGGTATATGCCGGGCTAGGATGCGAACGTATGTATGGGTCTGGGGCGACCACTGGGCAGGCGACCGAACAGGACGGGTGCGCGGCGTTGGCATCCGCCGTCAGTGGCTTGCTGACCCTCGATCCCGACACGCTCGACGACACCGCTTTGAGTGAGACCGTGGTCGAGTTGCATCGCCAGCAGGCCCGGTTGGCGGCGGCGACGGTCCGGTTGACCGCGGCGTTGGAGGCGCGCCGGTCATGGGCGGATGACGGGTCGAGGAGTTGTGGGGCGTGGGTGGCGCATCGGTGCCGGTTGCCGGTCGGCCAGGCACGGGCGCAGGTGTGGTTGGGGCGCCGGTTGCGGACGATGCCGGCCACGGCGGGGGCGTTTGGCGCCGCGGACATCGGCCAGCGCCACGCGTCGGTGCTGGCGTCCCTGAACGGCGGTCGCACGGCCGACTGCTTTGCGCGGGACGAGGGCATGCTTGTCGGTTTCGCGTGCACGATGGGGTGGGCCGAATTCTGCCGGGCGGTCGAGTATTGGCGGCAGTGCGCGGACCCCGACGGCACGGAGCGGGACGCGGCCCATGACGAGGCGCTGCGGCGCGTTCATCTGTCGCCGGGCCTGCGGGGCACGGGGCATCTCGATGGGTTGTTGACGTCGCTCGGTCGGACGACGGTGGGATCGGCGTTGGGCCGCATCGAACAGGAGCTGTTCGATGCGGACTGGGCGGCGGCCCGGGCCGAGCACGGCGACGCCGCCACCGTTGACCACCTCGCTCGGACGCCGGCCCAGCGTCGCCATGACGCCCTGGTGGAGATGGCCCGACGGGCGATGACCGTGCCCGCCGATGGCAAGCGGCCGCGGCCGCTGGTCAGTGTGCTGGTGGGCTATGAGACCTTCCGAGGCCGGGTGTGTGAGCTCGCCGACCGCACAGTGATCACGCCCGGCACCGTCGCGTCGTTGTTGGATGAGGCGCTCATCGAGCGGGTGGTGTTCGACGGGCCGTCACGGGTCATCGATCTCGGACGGGCACGCCGGTTCACCGGGGCCGTGCGCCGGGCCCTCGACGTCGTCGATCGTGGCTGCACGCACGAGGGCTGCGACATGCCCGTCGAGCGCAGTCAGGGCGACCACATCCAACCGTGGTCACGCGGCGGCCAGACCGACCCCGACAACGGCCAGCTCCGCTGCGCCTACCACAACCGCTGGCGCTGGCAACACGGCGCCGGCGACCCTCCAGCGCCCACCCTGCAACGGCCACCCCCCGGCGCCGACCTCGAACAACGCAAGGCATGGCTCGAGGCATGGCGCGCCCGACTTCGTGCCAGCGTGCTCGCCGAGTGCGCCGCCGAGGAGCGGGCCGTGCACAGCTAGGTTTCGACGTCCACGTCGACCATGTACTGGTCGTGGCGCCGGTAGAAGGCGGCCAGCTCCTCCTCGGACAGCTGCCGACCCGACGCGATGATCTCGGCGAGCTCGCTGAAGAACGCCTCGCGCGGGGTACCCGGCGAAAACAGGATGAGGATGCTGGTCGGCTCGCTCGTGTCGTTGCGAAACCCGTGCACGCCGTGTTCCGGCACATGCAGGAACGAGTCCGGCCCGGCCGGCAGCCACGACCGGCCGTCGAACAGCGTGACCGTCCCGGACAGCACGTAGAACGACTCGGTGAAGCCCGTGTGCAGGTGCGGCGACGCCCCGCCGGCCTGCGGCGTCATGTCGTAGCGGAAGAGCCCGAAGCGCCCTCCCGTCAGGCGCCCGGGTGCGACGAACGTGGCCAGGCTCGCCGGTCCGACCTGCGCCTGCGGGGCGCTCCCGGGCTCCACGAGCGTGGCATTTGCTTCGGCGTGGGGGCGAACGCCGCCGGCCGCGTGGACGATGAACGACATGCGACCAGCGTCGCGCGGTCAGCGGTCGCAAGAGGTCAATTCCTGCGTGTCGCCGGCGTGGAGCGCGCCGTAGATGCGGTCTCGCAGGGCATTGGCCTCCCTGTCGGTGAGCGTTCGCTGGAGATGGCGGAGCACGACCCGCACGAGGACGTTCTTGTGCCGCGGGCCCATGCCCATGCGGGCGATGGCCGACGCCGGCAGGGCGCCGTACGCGGTCTCGGACAGCACGGCGACCTCCTCGACGGCGCTGGCTTCGTCGCCTAGGGCGTCTCGGACGCGGTCGCCCAGCTGTTCGACGTCGTCGTCGGCGTCGACGGCGACCGATAGGTCGCGCACCACGGGCGGCATGGCCGAGATGGCGCGGTAGGGCTCGAGGTCGAGCATCTGGCCCTCGACGCGGGGGTCGGGGGAACGCAGCAGCCGAATGTCGGGAATCTGCTTGCGGAGCAGCAGCAACCGGTCCAGGCCCATGCCCAGGGCCAGGCCGTGCCAGCCGTCCAGGCCCGCCCTGGCCAGGACGGCGGGTTGGGCGAGTCCGCACTCCCACACCTCCACCCACTCGCCACCCTGCGCGACGTCCACCTGGCGGCCATCGACGGTGTACGGGTGGACCCGCGGTTCGGTGCGCCACGGCCGTCCGGGGGCGAGGGTGTCCGCGAGCAGCGCCACCATCTGGTCCATGTCCGCGTTGGTGAGGGGCCGGCGCGAGATCCGCCACAGGTCGAGCTGGTGCGGGGTCCCGGTGTGCAGCCGATCTATGGCGTCCCGGCGGTAGACGATGCCGGGACAGACCAGCAGGACGTCGTCCACGGGCTCGACCGCCAGTGATCGGAGCGCCGCGGGCACCATGGCGCTGGAGTGGCTGCGCAGCATGCGGCGCCCGTCGACGTAGCGCGTGTAGCGAGCGTCGCGGCTGGCGGCATCGGCGGTGAACCCGAGGTTGTCGTAGTTGTCTGCGATCGGGACGATGCGGGGACCGGGGCTGGAGCGCGCCGGACAGCGCCAGGCCGCGACGAGCGCGTCGGCCGCGAGGCCGACGAGCGACTGGATGGCGTGTGGCCCGGCGTCGGCGTCGGTGAGGTCCCGCAGCGCCAGGTCACGGGCGAGCTGCTCGGGGGTGAGGTACGTGGGCACAGCTGACTCCTCTTCATGGAAACGGTGGCGGGGTGGACCCCCGGCCCGTTCGCCCGGCGTGGAGTCAGCGGAGGTGAGGTCGCGGCGCCACGCGGCCCGAGTGGGCCGGGGAGCCGGTAAATCGCGCGGTGTCTGCGACCTGCACGGCAACGATCGTACGCGGGCGGTCCCGCGGTCGCACCGGAATAGCGCCGGCGACGATCGCCCCGCGCGATCTGCCCCAGCCGTAGCTTTGGGCCGCATGCCACGCGTAGCCCTCGCCACGGCGATCGACGCCGTGGCGTCCGCCGACCCCGTGCTCGCCCGGCTCGTCGACCTGGCGGGCCCGATCCGGTACCGCCCTCGCAACCCCGACGGGCGCTTCGGAGCCCTGGTGCGGGCGATCGTGTTCCAACAGCTGGCCGGTCACGCCGCCAACGCCATCTATGGGCGGGTGCGAGCGCTCGTCGATGGCCCACTGACCCCCGACGCGCTCCAGGCGGTCCCCGACGCCGACCTGAAGGGGGCCGGCCTGTCCACGGCGAAGTTCGCGTCGCTGAGGGATCTGTCCACCAAGGTCCTCGACGGCACTGTCGTGCTCGACGGCTCCTCACGGATGTCGGACGAGGAGATCATCGCCCGGCTGGACACGGTTCGCGGCATCGGCCGCTGGACGGCGGAGATGTACCTGCTGTTCGAGCTCCGCCGGCTCGACGTGTGGCCCGTCGACGACCTCGGGGTGCGCCAGGGCTACGGCCTGGCGTGGTCGCTCGCCCGCCCGCCCACCCCGGGCGAGCTGCAGCCCCTCGGCGACCGGTTCCGGCCGTACCGCTCCGTCGTGGCCCGGTACTGCTGGGAGGCGGTCGCACTCGCCCGCGGGGGCACCGACCCGGCCCTGCGGTAGCGACCTCACGTCGCGGCGTGGTGCTCGACCACCCGCCGCAGCAGGACGACGAGCTGACGGCGCTCGGCGGCCGATAGGGGAGCGAGCAGCGCGTCCTGGAGCCGCCCCACCGCCGTGTCCAGCGATCGAAGCCGGCGCCTGCCGGCCGTCGTGAGGGTGATGACGTTCCGCCGGCGATCCGTGGGGTCCGGCCGCTTGGCGACAAGTCGGTCACGGGACAGCGCGTTGACCAGGGCGACCATGTCGCTGCGGTCGATGCCACAGCGACGGCCCAGCGCCGCCTGGCTGGCCGCCCCGAACTCGTCCAGCGCCGACAGGACCGCGTAGTGCGAGCGATGGGCGCCGGCCTCGGCCAGGCCCTCACCCACGATCCGGTTCGCAGCCAGCGCGGCCTGGTTCAGGAGCCAGCTCGGCAGGCCTCGGAGCCGCTCGGGTGCGTTCTCGATCTCCACGAAAATCAGGCTAGTTGGTTGTTGGTCTCGCCAACGATCGGATACGTTGGCACTACCAACGTTGGCAGTCCCAACGTTTGGCCATTGCCACTCGAGACCGAGACGAACGGAGCGCACCATCATGACGACGACACCACCGCCGGCCCTGGCTCAGCTCGCCGAGCGCGACGAGATCACCCGACTCGTCTACCGCCTGGGCGCCTGCCTCGACGAGGGTCGCTTCGACGGCATGCGCGACCTGTTCGTCGACGACGCCGTGGCGAGCACGCCCGGCGGCGTTGCCGAGGGCATCGACGCCCTGATCGCCCAGGCGTCGCGGAACCACTCCCCGGACGCGGGCATCCAGCACCTCATCACCAACGTTCTGGTCGACCTGGACGGTGACCGCGCCACGGTGCGGGCCAACCTGCTCGTCACCTTCGCCCGCCCGGAGCCGGACGCCGAGGCCCCCTCCGCACTCGCCGAGGTCTACCGCTTCGGGGCCCGCCGGTCCTCGTCGGGCTGGCGGCTGACGCGGGTCGAGGCTCACCCCGTCTGGGCCTCCCGCGTGCCACTGCTGCCGGTCGGCCGCTCCGTCGACTGATCGGGTGCGAGCGGCGTGGGCCTACGTCGCCCGCCATTGGCTGCGGACCGCGTAAGTGCCGGGCCGGCCGATGCCGACCCAGCGAGCGATGTCGACCTGCCGGAGGTCGAACTCGAACAGCGGGTCGCGGCGGACCGACTCGAGCATCCCCCCGACCCCGGTCCGGGCGACGGCCTCACGGACTGCGGCGCGCCGCGACCGGTCGCCGGAGACCTCGGACGCGATGGCACGGATGGACAGCTCATCGTCGTCGGCACCGGGCATGGCGTGGATCACGCAGCGAGGGTCTCGCCGGAGGTCCCAGCCCTTGGGTGACGACCGGGGAATGGCTGCGAACACCCGCCCGTCGGCCAGGATGGGACAGAACGGGTGAACGCGCGGACCACCGTCGCGCCGGACGGTCCCGAGGTAGCTGATCGCGAACCAGGGCGATCCCTTCGGCAGAGCCGCATCGCGGTGCAACGCCAGCTGGCCGGGCCACAGCCGCGCCGCGACGTCGGCGACGTCGGGAGCCTCGCGCTCGACCTGGGCCCATGTGGCCACACCGCAGTGTGCCCCACGTTTGGGGGCCCGCAGGGTTGATCGCGGATCAAGCAGCCGCGCCACGCGCTCCTGGCTTCGCGGCGACCAGGAGGATGTTCCACGGGACCAGCGTCCGGTCCTTCGAATCTGCCGTCCAGCGCCGGGCACGGGTGTCGAGCTCCTCGAACAACTCGATCCTCAGTCCGGCGGCGAGAACGGCGCCCAGGACCGCCTCGATCGCAAGATTGCGCG
>Ga0081455_10003362_pt1 | contig 18441 bp, 16 predicted proteins | sample TabmetS3T2R1_FD_70207 | JGI IMG/M metagenome (GOLD analysis project Ga0081455, IMG submission 70207) | Tabebuia heterophylla rhizosphere microbial communities from the University of Puerto Rico - S3T2R1 | ecosystem: Host-associated > Plants > Roots > Rhizosphere ... | reverse complement strand
AGGATCTCCGCCATCAGCATGAACAGCGGCACGGTCGTGAGCACGAAGCTGTTCATGCTTCCCCAGGCCACGAGTCCCAGGCTGTTGAGCGCGGGAAGCCCGCCTTGCAGCAGGAGATAGATCAGCGCCGGTATGGTGATCGCGAACGGCACCGGCATGCCGGCCATCAGCAGGCCGAGAAACAAGGCCGTCACGATGAGGAGCTGGACCTCAGGCGACATCGTGCTTGCCGCCGGCGGCGAGCAGCCGCCGCAGTCGTTTCGCTTCGGCGATCAGGGTGCGGCACAACGAGAAACACAACGCAATCATGCCGAGCGCCATCGGAAGCCGCGGCAGCCAGAGTGGTGTCGAGAGATAGGTCGGCGCCACGTCGCCGAACCGCCAGGACGACAGCTCCAGCCGGACGAACTGCCAGGCCAGCAGCAGGCAGGCGACGAGCGAGAGCAGCCCGAAGATCAGATGCGACAGCGAGCGCCCGCGCGCCGTGAGCCGCGCCTGGACGAACTCGACCTCGTGGAAGCTGCCGTTGACGTGGCAAGCGGACAGGCTGAGGAACGCGATCGCCACCAGCATGTAACCGCCGACCTCGTCCGATACTTCGAACGAGAAATTGAGCAGCGAACGGGTGACGATATCGACGGCGATGAGGACCAGCATCACGACGAGCGCGGCCTCGCTCGCGATCTTGCAGGTCCATTCGACCGGGCCTTCCGGTAGCGCGCGCGAGCGGCGCGAGCCGGCCGCCTGCGCTTCGGCGGCGTGCTCCGTCGCGCTCATCGCCCGGCCTCGCGCCCGCCGTCAGCGATTGAGCGCGGTGCGGACCTTGGTCAGCGCCTCGACCGCGTCCGGCCCGCGCGTCTTTGCCCATTCGTCCCAGTAGGGCTTCACGGCGTCGACCGCGCGCACGATCTCGGCCGGCTTGGCATTCGTCAGGGTATATCCGGCGGCGGCGAGCGTGCCCTGCGACTCGGCCTCCTCCTTCTTCATCGTGTCCTGGTTCCAGCGCGCGGTGTCCTCGGCAACTTTGCGCAGCGCGCCCTGGAGAGTTGGAGAGAGCTTGCGATAGGCGTCGGTGTTGGCAATGAAATAGGAGTTGTTGACGTTCACCACCAGCAGATAGCCGTATTTGAGGAGATCCTTCCACAGCACCGCGCCGACGCCGGCGGTGAAGATTCCCTCGACCACGCCACGATCGAGCGCGGAGGGAACCTCGGGCGCGCTCATGGTGATCGAGGTGCCGCCGAAGCGGCGCACGAACTCGCCCTGCTCGGGCTGTGCGACCCGAAGCTTCATCCCTTTGATGTCGTCGAGGGACTCGAGCTTCTTGCGCCCCCAGATCACCTGCATCGGATAGGTGTAGGAGGAGAGCACCGTCGAGCCCTTCTGGCCGAATGCCTTCTCGATATAGGGCTTGAGCACCGCGTCGGCTTTGGCGAAATCCTCGTAGGATTGGATCAGCATCGGCAGGCGCGGAATGCCCGCCACCGGGATGTTGCCGGAATTGAACAGGTCGTCACCGAGCTGGACCACGTTCTCTCCCACCGCCTGGGTGATGTTGCTCGCGTTGATCTGAAGCGTGCCGGAGAGGTGCAGCCGCACCTTGAAGTCGCCGTTCGTCGCCTTGTCGATCTCCTCGGTGAACAGTTTTGCCCCGCGCGAGGTCGCGAAATTGGGCGCCGACTGGTGCATGTAGAAATTCCACTGCTCGGCCGCGCGCGCGAGCCCGCCGAGTTCGAGTGAAAGAATGAATGCTGCCGCCGCGACTGCCGGCGTGGCCTTGGTCTTCAAAGCAATCACGACGCTCCTCCCGTTTATTGTGGCGGGCGGATCGACGCATGCGCGGTCCGCTCCGACGCTTTGTTCGAGTGTGGAAGAAAACGACCGCCGTAAGCAAGGCATGAAATTGCGACCGCGCCGGGTGATGCCCCGAGGTCACCGTTCACCGGTGGGCCGCAGCCCGCTGCAGAGGCCGCTCGCCCCCGTGCTATGTTCGCGCGGCCGTTTCCACTAGGACAGGCGAGTATGGCGCCGAAGGACGACAAGCGGCAGCTCACCCCGGAGGCGGCGGTCGATCGTCTCGAGGCGATCTATGCCGCTTCGTGCGCGGCGCTCTCGCGCGCGCTCGACCGCTATCTCGCAACCGGTACGCCCTCGACGCTCGAGGAGCGCGCTGCTTTCCGCTATCCGCTGCTGCGCGTGGTCTGCCACGAGATCGGCGCCGCCGCCCGGACCCGCCGCGCGTTCGCCAAGTTCCAGCAGCCCGGGATCTACGAAACGACGGTGACGCACCCGCGCCACTTCCGCAGCTATCTGCTCGAGCAGCTCATACCGCTGGTGAAGGAGTATGGCGCCGAAATCGAGGTCGGGCTGAGCAATCGGGAGATTCCCTATCCCTTTGTGCTGGAGCGCGTCGAGGAGATCGCCAAGCGCGGCGTGACCGCGATCGAGCTTGCCCGCTATTTCCCGACGCCGCTGTTGCGGCTCGTCGGCGACGAGGTCGCGGACGGCCAATGGGCGGTGGCGGAGGGCGCACCGCGCCCGCTCGCTTTGTTCGACGCCGTGCGCGTCGATTTTTCCCTGCATCGCCTCGTGCACTACACCGGCAGCGACTGGCGCAACGTGCAGAACTGGATATTGCTGACCAACTATCACCGCTACGTCGACCAGTTCGTGCGCTGGGGCTTGAGCCGGCTCGCTGCCGACGACGTCTACGAGCGCATCGTGCTGCCGGGCGGCGGCCAGATCCGGCGCGGTCACGACACGGCGGACGAGGCGGAAAAGGCCATCGCGACGAGCCCGTGGCAGCGCTTCCAGATGCCGGCCTATCACCTCGTCGCGCCCGGCCGCCAGGGCGTGACCCTCGTCAATATCAGCGTCGGTCCGTCGAACGCCAAGAACATCACCGATCATCTGGCGGTGCTGCGCCCGAACTGCTGGCTGATGGTCGGCCACTGCGGGGGGCTGCGCCAGTCGCAGCAGATCGGCGACTACGTGCTGGCGCACGCCTATCTGCGCCAGGACCGCATCCTCGACGCCGCCGTTCCGCTCGACATGCCGATCCCGGCGCTGGCGGAGGTGCAGGTCGCGCTGCAGGACGCCGCCGCCCTCGTGACCGGCGAGGAGGAGGATGCGCTCAAGCAGCGGCTGCGCACCGGCACCGTCGTCACCACCGACGACCGCAACTGGGAACTGCGCTACACGCACGAGAGCCGCCGCTTCAATCTCTCGCGCGCCATCGCGCTCGACATGGAGAGCGGCACGATCGCCGCCAACGGCTATCGGCTGCGCGTCCCCTACGGCACGCTGCTCTGCGTCTCCGACAAGCCGCTGCACGGGGAGATCAAGCTGCCGGGCGCGGCCAATGCCTTCTATGAAAGGGCGGTCGCGCAGCACCTCGAGATCGGCCTCAAGGCGCTCGACCTTCTGCGCGAGCGCCAGGACACGCTGCATTCGCGCAAGCTGCGCTCATTCGACGAGCCGCCGTTCCGATAGCGCTCGCCCTCTTGAAACTTCATAACGTTGCGGCTGCGCCTGGGACGTCTGCGAGGCGTGGCACCGGCGACCACAAGATGATGCCGGCCTGCAGCAGGAAACCGGCGGCGGCCACAATGAGGCAGGCCTCCGCGCCGAACACGCCGCCGATCAGCGCGCCGATCGCGGCGCCCAGCGGCCGCGCGCCGTAGGCGACGCTGTTGATGGCCGAGGCGCGGCCGAGCAACTCTTCCGGCGTTACGGTCTGGCGCAAGGTCGTGGTGCTGACCACCCAGAGAATGGGGCCGGCGCCCATGAGGAAGAAGCTGAGCGCCGCGAGCGCGCCAAACGGCAGCCAGATGGTGAGCGCCATCACCAGCGCGGCGACGACGCCGCAAACCGGCCCGATGGCGATGACCGTGCCGAGCGGCAGCGCGCGCATGACGCGCGCCGAAACGAGCGCGCCCAACACCATCCCGACCCCCAGGGCGGCCAGCGTGAGGCCGACGCCGGCGGCGGATAGCCCGAGCGCGTGGATGGCGTACGGCACGTAGATCCCCTGGATCACGAACAGCGCGGTGTTGAAGATGAACTGGGTGACGAAGATCGGCCGCAGCAGCGGGTGGCCGAACACGAAGGCAGCGCCCTCGCGCAGGTCGTGCAGCGGATGCTGCGGCGGTTTCGGCGATCGCTGCGGCTCGGCAATGCCGAATAGCAGAGCGACCGCTCCCGCGGAGAAGGCCGCGGCGATGGCGAATGCCGGGGCGCCGCCGATCCAGCCGACCAGCGCGCCGCCGAGCGCAGGACCGGCGGCGAAGGCGCTGGTGCGCGCGAGCTCGATGCGCCCGTTGGCGCGCGGCAGCGCTTCCGGCGCGACCAGCGCCGGCACCACCGCCGGCGCGGTGACGCTGTAGGCCACGGTGCCGGTGGCGGCGATGAAGCCGAGCACGGCGAGCAGCGGCAGGTTGAGCGTGCCGGACACGATGAGCGCCAGCACCGCCAGCAGCGAGAGCACGCGCAGCGTCTCCGCCCCGGCCATCAGGCGCACGCGCGACATGCGGTCGGCGAGCACGCCCGCGGGAATGGACATGATGAGGAACGGCAGCGTCTGCGCCGCCTGCAGGATGCCGGCCGCGGCTTCGCCCGCGCCCAGCGCCAGCACCGCGACGATCGGCGCGGCCGCCAGCGCGAGCTGCTCGGCCGATTGCGCGGCGAGATTGGACCAGACCAACCGTTGGAACATGGCGGGCAGACGAGCGCTCATGGCACGACGCTCGTTCCACACGCGCGCAGGAGGTCGAGCGATTGCGCGACCGAGCCGGGGGAGGGCGCCCATCCCATGCTCGCGTTCGCGCGGGCCTCGCAAAATGGCCGCATCCTTTGCAGCGGTCGCGTCGGAGAAAGTCCAAGCATCTCGTCTCGCCATCTTGTCGCTCTTGAAGGGTTCGTCTGCGATCGAGGTAGACCCGCTGACACGCCGTCGCACTCCGCCTCTTGCTTTCGAATTCGCGTGTGCTTGGCGATGCAGGCGGGATTCGACAGTGAGCGGCGGGATGCCGCCGCAGCGCCGTCACTATGACGCCGCGTGGATGCACGCCAATGACGGCGCGTCCACCGCCGCCGACGAGGATTAGTCGTCGAGCGTGGCGCTGTGGGCGAGGATCGCGGCCGCACTGTCTTCGGGGGTTCGCGTCGTCACATCGAGCGTCAAAGTGGCCGGTAGCTTCGGGTCGAGCACGACATAATGGCGGCTCTTGTTGATCGCATCGGCCGGATCGATGGATTTGAGCAGGCCCACGCGCTCGGGCGATTGGATGCGGCGGACCAGTTCGCCTTCCTCACACAGCAGGCGGACCGGGACGAAGCGGGCACCGCGCCGCGCCGCGACCGACCGGATGCTTTCAAACACCGCTTGGTCGACGGGATCGCCTTCTACGCCTTCGTGCGTGAAGACGAAGTTGGTTTCGGGCTTAGCCAGCGTCGCAATCGTCTCGAGCACCGCCTCGCGTACTTTGGCGACCTGCGCCCAAACCTCATTGGGCAAAGGCGTCACGCCGTCGGGATCGATGAGGCCGAAGATCGGATTGTTGATCCACTGGTTGTCCACTACCTTGGCGCCGACGAGGCGGGCAAATGCCCGTGCAATCGTGAGCTTGCCCGTGCCGGCGAAGCCCACGAGGTAGACGAAAAGGTTGGTCATCGCCGGGTCGCTCGCCATCGCGTCTCCCGAAGATACACTTCATAGCTCGATCGGACCAACCATGCAGCCGCCGCAATGATCGCGGTTCCGGTCCCAACGGAGAGCAGGCGTGGCGTTCCTTTGACAGCCCACGTTGAGTGGGCAAGACGATCGCTCGCGACGCATTGCGCACGCCATTCTATTGACAAGGCCGGAAGCCGGTTGCCACGCTCGGCGATAACCAAATTCAAGACATGCCGCGCCGGAGCGGCAGCGGGAGGAAAGCCATGAGCATCACGATCACGTCACGTATCGCCTGCGCCGCACTTGCGCCGGCGCTTCTGCTCGCCGCATCGCCGGCGCGGGCGGAACCGCCGAAGCTGCCGGTGCCCGCGGTCGACCAGTCGGCGGTCGCGCAGCGCGGCTATTTCTACGTCGGCGGCCAATATACCGGCGAGCCCGGCAAGGAGATTATGCAGGGCCAGATCTATGTCGAGGTGCTCGCGCCCCGGGACGTGCGCCGGCCCTATCCGCTCGTGCTCATCCACGGCGCGGCGCAGACCGCGACCAACTGGATGGGGACGCCGGATGGGCGAAAAGGATGGGCGGAATACTTCGTCGAGCAGGGCTACGTGGTCTACATGATCGACCAGCCGATGCGCGGCCGCTCCGCCTGGCATCCCGGCGACGGCGCCACGCGCATGTTCACCGCGCAGCAGGAGGAGTTCCAGTTCACCGCCAACGCGGTCAAGGGAACCTGGCCGCAGGCGAAGAAGCACACGCAGTGGCCGGGCGAGGGGCCCAACAAGGGCCAGAAGGGCGATCCGATCTTCGACGCGTTCTACGCCACCCAGGTCGAGACCGTCACGTCTAACGAGCTGACGCAGCAGCGCAACAAGGATGCCGGCGCCGCGCTGCTCGACAAGATCGGACCGGCGATCGTGCTCACGCATTCGCAGTCCGGTGCGTTCGGCTGGCTGATCGGCGATGCGCGCCCGCAGCTGGTCAAGGCCATCGTCGCGATCGAGCCCTCCGGCCCGCCGTTCGAGGCCACCATCATCGGCAGCGGCAAAGCCCGCGCCTGGGGCCCGACCGATATCCCGATCACCTACGACCCGCCCGCCAAGGAAGCGGGCGAGCTTGCGGTCGAGCGCGAGGCCGAGCCCGACGGGCCCGGCCTGTTCGTGTGCTGGATGCAGAAGCCGCCGGCCCGCCAGCTGATCAACCTCACGCGCATCCCGGTGATGGTGATGGCGGCGGAAGCCTCGTATCACCAGGTCTACGACCACTGCACCGCCAAGTACCTTAACCAGGCCGGGGTGAAGACCGAATACATCCGGCTGCAGGACAAGGGCATCCAGGGCAACGGCCACATGGTCATGATCGAGAAGAACAACCTCGACATCGCCCGGCTGATCGACGACTGGCTGCAGAGCAACGTGCGCTGAGCGCCGGGCGCCTCGCCTCGTCTGCCGCGTGACGGCGCGGCGGACGCCGCTGAGGCGCGCGCGCGTGGGAGTGTCGGCTTCCATTGCAGGCCTGTGCCGAGTGTTGCGGGCCCCGGCGACCTGTGCCATGCCCTCGTGCGCAGCGCGGGTGCATCGGATTTCGATCCTAATCGAATTTGAATCGCGTATACCGGTCGGGATGGTGGCTCATTCGAACTCATGTAGCACGGTCGGCGCGATGTCCGCGCGCAAACGGGACATCCGCCGGCTCGCCGATGCCAGCGCGCCTGAACGCCGGAATTGGCTGCAGCATGCCGCGTACTTCCACGACGAGGATCTGCGCTACCTCAGGTTTCTGATTCCCCCCGGCGCCCGTGTGCTCGAGCTCGGCTGCGGCACCGGCGATCTCCTGGCCGCGCTCGAACCCTCGTTCGGCGTCGGCGTGGATTTCAGCCCCGGCATGATCGAAGAGGCGCGCAAGGCTCACCCCGGTCTTTCGTTCCTCGTCGGCGACATCGAGGACGGCGATTTCATCCGATCGCTGCCAGGACCGTTCGATGCCATCGTCGTGGTCGACACCCTGGGCGCGCTCGACGATTGCCAGGCCATGTTCGAGAACCTGCACGCTTTGTGCACGCGCGAGACCCGGCTCGTCGTCGGCTACTTCTCGCATCTGTGGTATCCGGCGCTCAAATGCGCGGAGACTGTGGGGCTGAAAATGCCGCAGCCGCCGCAGAACGTGCTCTCCCCCGCCGACGTGCGCGCGCTGGTCGCTCTCGCCGACTTCGAAACGGTCAAAAACGAGCGGCGGGTGCTGCTCCCGCTACGGCTCCTCGGCGCAGGCCGGCTGGTCAATCGCTTCCTCGCGCCGCTGCCGCTGATCTCCGCGCTCTGCCTGCGGCACTACACGGTCTGCCGCTCGCTGCGGCGACCGCCCGCCGAGGTGCGATCGGCGACGGTCGTGATTCCCGCGCGCAACGAGCGCGGCAACATCGAACCGGCGGTCAGGCGCATTCCCCGCTTCGTTGAGCAGCTCGAGATCATCTTCGTCGAAGGCCATTCGCGCGACGGTACCTGGCAGGAGATCGAGCGCGTTGCCGCAGCGCATCCCGAATTTGACATCAAGGCGATGCGGCAGCCGGGAACCGGCAAGGGCGATGCCGTCTTCACCGGCCTCGATGCCGCGCGCGGCGACGTGCTGATGATCCTCGACGCCGATCTCACCGTGCCCCCCGAGCAGCTGCCGAAGTTCTGGGATGCGCTTCGCTCCGGCAAGGGCGAGTTCGTGAACGGCTCACGTCTGGTCTATCCGATGGAAGATCAGGCAATGCGCTTTCTCAATCTCGTCGCCAACAAGGGCTTCTCGCTGCTGTTCACCTGGCTGTTGTCGCAGCGCTTCACCGATACGCTGTGCGGGACCAAGGCGATATCGCGCGCCGACTATGCGCGCCTGAAGGCCGGTCGCAGCTACTTCGGGGACTTCGACCCGTTCGGTGATTTCGAGCTGATCTTCGGCGCCTCGAAGCTCGGCCTCAAAGCGATCGAGGTTCCTATCCGCTACGCCAACCGCAGCTATGGCGAGACCCAGATCTCACGCTTCCGCCACGGCTTCATGCTGGCACGCATGGTGTTGTTCGCGTTCATGCGCATCAAGGCGATGTGATGGGCGTGCCGGCGTCCGATTCGCTCGCGGACTATCGTGGCCTGTGGGAGCGCAAACCGGTCCTGCGTCTGGTCTATGACGACTTCTACGATCGCATCGCCGCCGCTTGCCGGCAGGGGCTCACCATCGAGATCGGAGGCGGCATCGGCAACCTCAAGCGGCGGCTGCCGCGGGTGGTGGCGACCGACATTCAGTCCGCGCCGTGGCTCGATTGCGTAGCGGACGCTCAGCGGCTGCCGTTCGCGGCCGCCTCAGCGGCGAACATCGTCATGGTCGATGTGCTGCATCATCTCGAATTTCCCCTGCGCTTCTTCCGCGAGGCCGAACGGGTGCTGCAGCCGGGCGGGCGGATGCTCATGGTGGAGCCCGCGATCACCTGGGGCAGCACGCTGTTCTACCGGCTGCTTCATCACGAGCCGGTACGCACCTCGGCCGAGGTGCTGATCGATGGCAGCCCCGATCCCGGCCGCGACCCCTACGCGTCGAACCAGGCGATTCCGACGCTTCTCGTGACCCGCGACAAAGACCGCTTTCACCGCCTCTGTCCGGCGCTGCGCATCGCGCGTGTCGAATGGTTCTCGCTCGTGGCCTATCCGCTCAGCGGCGGCTTCAAGCCGTGGAGCCTGATCGGCACATCCGTCGCTCGCCGCCTGCTGCGGCTCGAACGCGCCGTCGAGCCCGTGCTCGGCCATCTCACGGCATTTCGCATGCTGCTGATCGTCGAGAAAGCGGCGGGCGGTGGATGCTGAGCTTCAGCGCGGGACCGGCATCAATGCGGCATGCCCATCATGCACTCCCCGAAGCGCTGCGCCTGCAGGCGGCCGCCGCCTCGCCCCTCGCCGTCATTCTGCTCCTTGCCCACCATCTCGCGACACTTCTGCTCCAACGACGCGTCGTTGTTTTTCGCGTGGGTCTTCTGCGCAGCCTGAGATGGAGCCGCCAACGCGACGAGAGAAAACGCCAGTACGATTGTCCTCATGATCAGTCTCCCAATTGAGGTTTCCAGCCAAGGGCTGGTCCGCATTGCGTTCCCCAAATGGGAGGCACGGTGCGCGCTGATAACTAGCGGTGTCGCGCAAGGACCTTTCGGCGGATTCGAACAATGTCAGCCGTATGACAGCGATGATGCATTCGCCGCGGTCCCGTGGTTGTCTCGTCCGGCGTTGACCGGCGACCCGACGGCCCCCGGGCCGAGGCGCGCGACGGCGGGCACGCGTCGGCGCGCCGGTCAGGCGCGGCAACACGACTAACGGGTTAGTGCAGGCGGCGGTCCCCGGCGGTGTATAGCCCCGCGTGCAGCCGACCGATCACTTGAGCCTGCTGCGCTAGCTCATCGGAGCCCATGAGCTCGCATTGACGGCCGAGGGCGATCCACAAGTCGCGCAAATTGGCGAGAAGCCTCCGCTGCTCAGGATCGGCGGCGGATTTTATGGCGCGTTCGCAGTCCGCAGCTTTTTCCCAGGGGTCGATATTGGACATGGGCGCTCTCCTCATGTGGCCCTTGCTCCAATCAACGGGCGGGTTGCGGAATACCGAAAGGGCTCGCACCTCCAACCGCCGCGGTCGCTATCGGGTTCCGGGCGCAGGAAACCAAAGCCCGGCTCGAGCGTTCTATCAGGCCGTCAGAGGGTGTATTCGAGTGCAGAGGCCATGAATGTCATGAACGAGGAGTTTGCTACCGTCCTAGAAGCGATACGCCGGGCGCAGGCCGAGCTCGCGGCCTATCTCAGCTCCCGCGATCACGATGCCGAGCTCACCATTGCCAAGCTCGTGGGAATTCTCGACCGGCGCGAGGTCGTGGGGGCGACGCGGCTTCTTTATGCAGTGCACAACTCGTCGCCGGCGCCGAAAATCGGATAGCGACTTCCGGTAGCGGCTGCCGCGGCTATTTTTGCCGCGGCGGCCGCAGATTTTCCCCGGCGGTGACAAATGTGCCGGCAAGCTTGCCGCGAACCGCCTCGAGCAGCGTGCGTGCGGCATTGCGCACCTCTTCCTGGATGGCGGTGTCGGCATCGAGCTCGGCATGGTTGGTGGCGTAGGGTTTCCAATAGCCAATGTAGCGGTCGAGCTCGGCGGTCGGTCCAGCGGGACAAAGGTTCATGAAGCAAAGCCAATCGGAAATGCTGCGCCGGACGTTCTCCGCCCCTTCGACGTCCCCGTGCACCACGACGGAAAACACGCGGCCGGCGAGATGGCGAGGATAGTCCCAGCCTGCAAGCTCGATCTGCTTGGCGAGCTCGGCATTCTTGCCTTGGGTTCGCGTCGGATCGGGGTTGCCGCCGTCGGCGCAGACCAGCCGGTCCATCATCAGCTTGATGGGTGAGGAGACCTGATACCAGTTCACCGGCGTGATGATCATGACCCCGTGAGCGGCTACCCATAATGGATAGATTTCATTCATCCAGTCCTGCGCCTGGCCGAGCGAATAGTTCGGGTAGCAGGAGCACGGCCAATGGCACAGCGCCGCCGCGGTGGAAAAGCACGCCTTGCACGGATGGATATGCCGTCCGTATTCCGACGCCAGGCGGCTCAGATCGAGCACCGCGACCTCGACATCGGACGAAGCCGCTAACACGTCGCGCGCAATTTCGATGAGGCGGTAGGATTTCGACATCTCGCCGGGGCAGGTGTGCTCGCTGCGGGACGAGCCATTGATCAGGAGAATGGACGGCGTGCTGCGTTCGTCGTGGCGGCGCTGCGCATCCGCTATTGCGGCGCGCGCTGCCAGCCAATCGACCGACAGCTCATAGTTCGGATCGGCGAATTCGCTGCCGGCCTTGCGCGTGTACGGGCTCTTGCGATGGGCGTCATAGGCCTCCCACGCCGCGGTGGCGATCTTGTCGAGCTCGGCGGCGAGCGGTTCGAACCCGGGGTCGCGAAATTGCGACAGAAAGCGCGCGCGAAAATCGGCCGCGCTCAAGCGCGGGCTGGGCATTCCCTTGCGCGGTGACACCTTGGGCATTCGCTTGCGCCGGTTGCCCCGTTGCCGACGGGGCCGGGGGCCGACTGTGACAAGGATCGAGGCGCTCCAAAGTTCCCTCCACGGGAGGAGCGCTTCGTCACAATCGGAGTAGTTCGCAGGCGCGAAAGGGCTAGGGATCAGGTTCTCGGGCGTATCCGCTCGTGCCGAAGAATCCTGGCCCGGGCCGTGGCGAGCGAAGCCTCAGACCGCCTCGCGCAACTTCACCGCGTCCTCGAGATCGACCGAGACGAGCTGCGAGACGCCGCGCTCGGCCATGGTGACGCCGTAGAGCCGGCTCATGCGCGCCATGGTGATCGGGTTGTGGGTGATGATCACGAAGCGCGTCTCGGTCGAGCGGGTCATCTCGTCGAGCAGGTCGCAGAAGCGCTCGATATTGTGGTCGTCGAGCGGCGCGTCGACCTCGTCGAGTACGCAGATCGGCGCGGGGTTGGTGAGGAATACCGCGAAGATGAGCGCCAACGCAGTCAGCGCCTGCTCGCCGCCGGAGAGCAGCGACAGCGTGGCCGGCTTCTTGCCCGGCGGCCTCGCGATGATTTCCAAGCCTGCTTCCAGCGGATCCTCGTGCTCGATCAGCTGCAGCTCCGCGGTGCCGCCGCCGAACAGTTCCGTGAACAAGTGCTTGAAGTGGTTGTTGACCAGCTCGAAGGAGGCGAGCAACCGCTCGCGCGCCTCGCGGTTGAGGTTCTGGATGCCCTGCCGCAGCCGCTTGATGGCCTCCACCAGGTCGTCGCGCTCGGCGCTGAGCGAGCCGTGCTGGGTGGTGACCTCGGTGAGCTCCTCCTCGGCGCGCAGGTTGACGGCGCCAAGCCGCTCGCGCTCGCGGCGCAGCCGCTCGAGCGTAGCCTCCACGGCGGCGACCTCGGGGAGCGCCTTGTCCGCCTCGATGCCGGCGAGGTGGGCGACCTCGGTCGGCTCGACTTCGAGCATCTCGCGGATCTCGTGGGCGACGTCGGCGAGCCGCCGGTTGGCACCTTGGAAGCGCTCCTCCGCCCGCGCCGCCTCCTCGCGCGCCAGGCTCATCGCTTCGAGCGCGGCGCGCGCGGCACGATCAGCCTCGGCGAGCAGGTTCTCGCCTTGCGCGAGCGCGTCGGCGGCGCCCCGGCGCGCCGCTTCCGCGGTCTCGATCTCCCCGATCAGCGCACGGCGCTTCTCTTCGAACAGGTGCGGCGCGTCTTCGAGCCCCGCGCGCTCGGCCCTCGCCTCCTCGACCCGGGCGTTGAGTGTCTCGATCTGCGCGGCCGCGCCGTCGTGGCGCGTACTCCAGGCGCCGCGCTCGCCGGCGATGGCATCGAGCCGGCGCCCGGAAATCTCCGCTTCGCGCGCGAGCGCCTGCGCCTCCGCGCGCACTTCCGCGAGGCGCGCGCGCTGACCTTCGACCTCGCCGCGCACGCCGGCCAGCCGCGTCTCGATCTCCGCGGCCTGCGGCAGCGCCGCGAGCGCGCGCTCCGCCTCGCCGCGCGCGGCGGCCGCCTCATCGCGGCTCGCCGTCAACCGGGCGGTCCCTTCGGCGAGCGCCGACAGCCGCGTCGCATTGCGGCTCATCTGTCGCTCGGCCTCGGCGTGTCGCTCGCGGGCCGCGTGTGCTTCGTGCTGCAGCGCGCGCCAGCGTTCGCGCGCCGTGCTGTCGGCGGCGGCGGCGGCGACGGCCTCCGCCTCGGCGGCGGTCACCGCCGTCTGCTTGCTTTCGACCTCCCGACGCAGGCCGTCGAGCTCGGCCTCGATATCGGCGAGGCGGTTCTTGCCGGCGAGCCGCCGCGCGGCCCCGGTCGGTGCGTTGGCGGAGACCGAGAAGCCGTCCCAGCGCCAGAGGTCCCCCTCCCGCGACACCAGCCGTTGACCGGGCTTGAGCTGCGCAGCCAGCAGCGCGGCCTGCTCGCGCCCGATCACCCCGATCTGCTTGAGGCGGCGCGCCAGCTCGGGCGGCGCCTGCACGCGGTCGGCGAGCGCTTCGGCACCGTCAGGCAGCGCGGGATCGCCGGGGTCGATGGCGGCGCCCGCCCAGCGCATGGGGGCGGAGGGATCGATCGGGGCTTCGAGATCGTCGCCGAGCGCGGCGCCGAGCGCGGCCTCGTAGCCCTTATCGACGGTGAGGTCGTCGATCACCGCCGGCCAGAGGTTCTTGGTGTCGATGTGCAAGAGCTTCGCCAGCGTCTTGGCTTCCGCATCGAGGCGCTGGGCGCGGCGTTCGGCCTCGGCCAGCGGCCCCCGTGCGGCGTCGAGCCCTTGGCGGGCGGCGGAATGGGCGGCCTCGGCGCGCACGGCGGCGGCTTCCGCCTCTGCTACCGCGGCCTGCGCGGCGTCGGCAGAGTTTGCAAGCGTTGCCAGATCCGAGCCTTGTGCACCCTCGGCCTCGGCCTCGCTCAACTCGCTTGCGACCGCCGCGATCTCGTCGGTCAGGCGGCCGAGGCGCTCGCCGTGCTCGCGTGCGGCCTGTTCAAGGGCATGCCGCCGCGCGGTGAGGTCGGCCAGTCTCCCGGTGAGCTCGTCGAAGGCTTTCTCCGAGGTCGCCAGCGCGGCGTCGGCTTGAGCGACGCGCGTGTCGACATCGGCGCGGCGCGCTTCGTTCGCTGCGGTCTCGCGGTGCAGCGCCTCTTCCTCGCCGGCGAGGCGCGCGAGCGCCGCCTTTGCGTCATCGGCAAGCCGGCGCTCGCGCTCGATGTCGTCGCCGAGCTGAACGAGCCGCCGGTCGAGCTCGGCCATGCGCTCCTTGGCCCGCGCCTCCTCGCGCTCGAGCGTCTCGCGCGCCATCACCAGCCGTTGCAGCGCGGCGGCGGCCTTGGCCTCGGCCTCGCGCAAGGCCGGCAATTCGGCTGCCGCCAGCGCCTGGCGCTTCGATGCCCCGGCCTGCTCGCCCGTGCGCTCGGCGACCAGCAGCACGGCCGCGTTCTTGGCGCTTTCGGCCTCCGCGAGCTCGCCATTGGCCGCGACCCAGCGCAGGTGGAACAGGGTCGCCTCGGCCTTGCGCACCTGCTGGGCGACGGCGCGGTAACGGATCGCCTGCCGCGCCTGCTTTTTGAGCGAGTCCATCTGCGCGGCAAGCTGATTGATCACGTCCTCGAGCCGCGCGAGGTTCTGCTCCGCCGCGCGCAGCCGCAGCTCGGCCTCGTGCCGGCGCGCGTGCAGGCCCGATATGCCGGCGGCCTCCTCGAGCACGCGCCGGCGCTGCTCCGGCTTGGCCTGAATGATCTCGCCGATGCGCCCCTGGTGCACCATCGAGGGGGAGCGCGAGCCGGTGGAGGCGTCGGCGAACAGGATATGCACGTCGCGCGCGCGCACCTCGCGGCCGTTGATGCGGTAGGTGGAGCCCGCGTCGCGCTCGATGCGGCGCGACACGTCGAGGGTGGGATGCTCGTTGAATTGGGCGGGCGCCTTGCGCGAGCTGTTGTCAATCTGGATCGCAACCTCGGCATTGTTGCGTCCGGGCCGGCTGTTGGTGCCGGAAAAGATCACGTCGTCCATGTCGGCGGCGCGCAGCGACTTGTGCGAGGTCTCGCCCATCACCCAGCGCAGCGCTTCGACGAGGTTCGACTTTCCGCAGCCGTTCGGCCCGACCACGCCGGTGAGGCCCGGCTCGATCAGGAAATCGGTGGGCTCGACGAAGGATTTGAAGCCGAGCAGGCGTAGCCGCGTGAGTTTCATTAAGACGCCGTTCCGAACTGTAAGGGCTCACCCTGACGGAATCGTGCAGGGCTCGGGCCCAGGGGGTGGGTCGAGCGGGCAGGGGAGGGACGCCGCATCGACCGGAACAATGAATCGCCGCGCGCGATTCCGCAACAGAAGGAAGACGTTGTCCCGCCTCTCATGGGAATGGCCGATGGCGGCGGCCGGGGCCGCCCGGAACCCCGTTGTCGGCCTCCAGCAAGCGAAAAAATGGTTAAAAAATCGTTATCAGCCCTTGAGATAGGGGGCGACCTGCTTGTCCAATTCCTCGACCGTGAGCGCACCGCGGAAAATCTTGCCGTTGATGAAGAAGGTCGGCGTGGATGTGACGTTGAACTTGGTCGCCGCCCGCGTGCGCGATTCCTCGATGCCGTTGAGCATCTGCTGATTCGCCAGGCATTCGTCGAAGCTCTGCTGGGTGAAGCCCGCCTGCTTGGCGATTGCGAACATCGGCTGCAGCGGCTTCTGCACCACCCAGTCCTTCTGCTGCGCGAAGAAGGTCTCGATCAGCGGGAAGTATTTGTCCTTGCCGGCGCAGCGCGCCAGCATGGAGGCGGCGGCGGCCAGCGGATCGAGCGGAAACTCCCGGAAAATGAAGCGAACCTTGCCGGTATCGATGTATTTCTTCTTGAGCTCCGGATACGTCGTCTCGTGGAAATGGCTGCAGTGCGGGCAGGTCATCGAGGCATATTCGACGATGGTGACCGGGGCGTTGTCGGCGCCCTGGACTTGGTCGCCGAGCGGGCCGGGCGTCATGAGCTCCGCCATCGGCACCTCGGTGACCCCTCCTGCGGCCGGCTGAGCCACCGCCGCTTCGGGGGGGCTCCACAGGTAATAGCCGGCCCCAGCGGCGACGAGGACGGCGGCAACGGCGGTGGTGCCGATGAGCACATGCCGGCGCGTGACGGCCGGGCTCGTCTGGGTTTCCTCGGTCTTGGCCATGGCTTTCTGTCCGTGCGATCGAGCCGATTTTCTCGCAAATTCGCGATGGTCGCTACCCTGAAAGCGCAAATGTGGCAATGGGAGGCCGCCCTGCCAAGGCTGGCGGTCACGACTGTTTGATGGCGGCCCCGAGCCGGGCGAGCGCGTCACGCAGGTTCTCGTCCGCGATCTCGGTCAGGCCCGCCGCGATGCGCGCCGCCCCTTCGCGGTCGGGAACAGGGCGCGCCGCCGTCGCCTTGCGGCCGAGCGGTGCCTGCCGCAGCCGCAGTCCGCTTACGGCCTTCCAGCCGAAGAAGCGGTTCACCCGCTCGAGCACCACGCTTGACAGGTGCTGGATTTCGATCGCCGCCGGGCCCTCGACCCGCAGCACGAGGATGCCGGGCTCCGGCGTCTGGCCGTCGGCCGGGCGCGGCCATTGGATCTTTTCAGGTTGCGAATGCGCGGCGATCTCCGCGCCCACGATCTCGGTCCAGCGGGTGACGAGCTCGCTCGAAGCGAAACCCTGCTTGGCGAAGGCGTCCTTGAGCGTCTTGTGCAGAAGGTCCGCGAGCGGCCGCGGATAGGATTTGCCGGGCTTGTTCACGCGCGAGGCCTCTGCCACATCGGTCCTGCCATGACGCTAGCAGTTGGGAGGAGGCCGCGAAAGCGCGCCGCGCCGCGGGAGTTCCCGCAGGGCGCCGACCTGCTCGCCTGGTACGACCGCCATCGCCGCTCCCTGCCGTGGCGCGCGCGGCCCGGCGAGCAGCCCGATCCCTACCAGGTCTGGCTCTCCGAGATCATGCTGCAGCAGACGACCGTGAAGGCGGTCGCGCCCTATTTCGTGCGCTTCCTCGCGCGCTGGCCGACGGTGCAGGCGCTGGCGGCGGCGCCACTCGATGACGTGCTGAGATTGTGGGCCGGGCTCGGCTACTACGCGCGCGCCAGGCACCTTCACGCTTGCGCCAAGGCAGTGGTCGAGCGCTACGGCGGGCGTTTCCCGGCGCGGGAAGCCGAGCTCGGCGCGCTCCCCGGCATCGGGCCCTATACGGCGGCGGCGATCGCGGCGATCGCATTCGACGCGCCCGCGGCGGCGGTGGACGGCAATGTCGAACGCGTGGTGGCGCGCCTGTTCGCCGTCGAGGCGGAATTGCCCGCGGCCAAGGCGGACATCCGAAGCCTCGCCGAGGGGCTGATCCCCGCCACGCGCGCCGGCGACTTTGCGCAAGCGCTGATGGACCTCGGCGCCACCATCTGCACGCCGAAAAAGCCGGCCTGCGCGCTCTGCCCGTGGATGGGCGCGTGCGCCGCGCGCTTGCGCGGCGATCCGGAGGCGTTTCCGCGCAAGGCGCCGAAGGCGCAAGGGCGGCTGCGCCGCGGCGCGGCCTTCGTCGCCGTTCGCGCCGACGGCTGCGTGCTGCTGCGCTCGCGCCCGCCCAAGGGACTGCTCGGCGGCATGACCGAGGTGCCGACGAGCGAATGGACACACGACTTCGACGAGGGCGATGCGCTCGCGGCCGCGCCCGCGCTGGCGCGCGCCAAGCCGCACTGGCGGCGGCTGCCCGGCGCGGTGACACATGTCTTCACGCATTTTCCGCTCGAGCTTGCCGTCTATGCTGCCGAGGTCCCGGCATTGACCCACGCCCCCGCCGGCGCGCGCTGGGTCGCGCTTGCCGCACTTGCCGGCGAGGCGCTGCCCAATGTCATGCGCAAGGTGCTCGCGCATGCGCTAGGATAGGGCGATCAACACGACCCGCCCGCGGTCAAGACGGGAGAGGACAATGCCATGGACATCACCCGACGTAACTGGCTCGCCGGCGCGAGCGCGTTCTTCGCAATGACATCCACCCGCACCGCGCTCGGAGGCTGGGAGCCGAGCGAGCGCTATCCGGATCCGGCGATCCAGACCCTCGATCCGAGCTTCAACAAGTACCGCCTCGCGCTCGCGGGAGTCGAACGCCTCGCCACCGGCATGCGCTGGTGCGAGGGACCGGTCTATTTCGGCGACGCGCGCTGCCTCCTTTGGAGCGATATTCCCAACAACCGCATCATGCGCTGGGACGAAGGGACCGGGCGCGTCAGCGTCTATCGCACGCCCTCGAACAACGCCAACGGCAAT